>RCMZ01000265.1_pt1 | contig 32046 bp, 22 predicted proteins | sample 2041141 | NCBI WGS metagenome assembly RCMZ01 (sample SAMN09708263, study PRJNA481090) | Wastewater metagenome, whole genome shotgun sequencing project. | biome: sewage; isolation source: Davis station wastewater (DW) | place: Antarctica: Davis Station | collected 2010-03-01 | reverse complement strand
CCTGATCCGCTGAGATGGAATCGCTGCGCGATTCCGTCGATGCGGTGAATCAGGCTCCAGATATTAAGCGAGAGCATGATTCACGCTTCAGTCGGAACCGCGTAGCGGTTCCGTCTAAAACGACCATGCTCTAGCCGTGGCCCGTGTCCACCGTGTGAAGCGGTTTGGCCTCAACCGGAGGCGCCAGGCCCTGGCCGCCAACACCCGGCGCAGTCGCAGAACGCAGACCATTGGCCGCCGCCGAACCGGGCGGCGGGCCTGCCTCGACCGGCGCGGCGGGCGCAGGTCCGCGCGAGGCGTCGGCGTTCAGCACGGGCGCGCGCGACACCACCGACAGACCGTTGGCGTCCGCCTGCCGCTGCGACACAGGCCGGGTTAAGCCGGGGCGCGCTGCGGCAGCGGCGAAGTTCACACTGATGTCGGCGGTCGCCCCTGCCGGATCGGGAATGATGGCGGCAAAACCCTGAACCTTGCCGGGCAGGACGGGCGCGGCGTCGATCTGAATCACCCGGAAACCGATCTCGGCCCCGCTTTCGTCCAGCAGGGACACCCGCACCGGCGGGGCGACGATTTCCCGGTCGCGCACATTTCGCAGGGCGCCGGACACCACCACCATGCCAGGGCTGCTGGGCGCCTCCTTGGCGGTCAGGGCCTCGAAATCCAGACCGACCGCATTCACCGGCGCCCCCACATTGGCATAGGCGGCGGCGGCGCGCGGGAAGATGTCCACCACCTCGACCCGGAACAGGAAGGCCGAAACGATCAGAGCGGCGAAGACGCTGGCCAGCCCGGCCCAGACGGCCCCATGGGTTGCGGCGCGACGCAGGCGGCGCTGCTGCTCGGCACGGGCGCGAAACGCCTTGGGCAGTTCCGGCGCCGGGGTGTCGGCCAGGCTGGCCGATTCGGTTTCAGGCTGAGGGTCGGGTTTCAGGATGACCGCGGGTTCAGGCGCAACGGTCAATTCCAGCGGTTCGTCATTGGCCGCACGCCAGACTTCGCCGCACGATTGGCAGCGCACCTTGCGGCCATTTGGGCCGACAGTGTCGTCCGCAATGAAATAGCTGGTGGCGCAGGCCGGGCAGGTCAGTATCATGTCGTCTGACTGCGAGGCTTGCGCCCCCTCCCGAGAGGCGCGAATTCGCGCCCCGTCCCTGAAACCAAGTCCATGCCGTCCTCGCCCGCAAGCGCCGTCGAAACCACCGCCACGCCCGAGACCGTCCGCCTGTCGGGCGTTGGTTTCGGCTATGCGGACGCGCCTGACGTTCTGCGAGACGTTAACCTCATTTTGCCGCGAGGCTCTTTCCACTTCCTTACCGGACCGTCGGGTGCAGGAAAGTCGTCGCTTCTGCGGCTTTTGACCCTGGCCGAACGCCCACGAAAAGGCACGATCCGCCTGTTCGGCGCCGATGTCACCCATATAGAACGGCGTGATATTCCCGCCTTCCGACGCCGCATGGGCGTCGTCTTCCAGGATTTCCACCTGCTCGACCACCTGTCAGCCTTTGAGAACGCGGCCCTGCCCCTGCGGCTGACGCATCAGCGCGAGGCCGCCTACGCCGCCGATGTCGAGGAGATGCTGAAATGGGTGGGCCTGGGCGACCGCATGGACGCCCTGCCGCCCGCCCTGTCCGGCGGCGAGAAACAGCGGCTGGCCATCGCCCGCGCCGTCATCACCCGCCCCGGCCTGATCATCGCCGATGAACCGACCGGCAGCGTGGACGCGGTCATGGCCGACAAGCTGCTGCGTCTGTTCCAGTCGCTGAACCGCCTGGGCGCCACTGTCCTGATCGCCAGCCACGATCAGGCCCTGGCGGAACGCTCCGGCGCGCGGGTGCTGCGACTGGACCGGGGCCGTCTGGAAATGGCGGAGCACACTGCCGCATGATCCGCCTGTCCGATTTCCGCCTGCCCGCGTTGCGTCTTCCTCGGTTGCGCGCGCTGTCCGGTCGCCCCGGCCTGCTGCCCCCCGCCGCGGCGGGCGAGCCCTGGCTGATGACCGTCATCGCCGTGCTGTGCTTCCTTGCCTGTCTGGCCGCGGTCGCCGCCTCCGCCGCCGACCGCGCCGCCCACGGCTGGGCGCGGCAGCTGGGATCTGAGGCCACGGTTCAGGTTCGCCCCCGCGTGGGTGAAACCGGCGACACCGCCGCCGCCCGCGCCGCCGAGACCCTGGCCGGGGTCGACGGCGTGGAGGAAGCCGCCGCCCTGTCGCGCAAGGACGCCGAGGATCTGCTGCGTCCCTGGCTGGGCGACGCTGTCCTGCCCGATCTGCCCCTGCCGCATCTGGTCACCGTGCGGCTGAAGCCGGACGCGCCCGCCAGCGCTGTCACCCTCAGCCGCGCTCTAGCCACCGCCGGTCTGGACGCCACCGTCGATGACCACAGCCTGTGGCGCGGCGAGGTCGAGCGCTCGGCCGCCCTGATCACCACCCTGGCAGGGGCCGCCTTCCTGGCCACCGCCTTCGCCGCCGCCGCCGCTATCGCCTATGCGACCCGCGCAGGCCTGGCCGCAGGGCGCGGCGTGATCGAGACCCTGAGCCTGAACGGCGCCACCGATGGGCGGATCGCCTGGTTGTTTCAGCGCCGTTTCGCCCTGCTGGCGGCAAGCGCGGGGGCCATCGGCGCCCTGCTGGCGGCGGTTCTGCTGGGCTTTTTGCGTTTCCTTGGCGGATCAGACGGATTGAGCCAGGCCCTGCCCGTCAGCTGGGCCGACCTTCTGCTGCTCTCGCCATGCCCGCTGCTGGCCGCTACGGTGGCGCTTCTCGCGGCCAGATTCGCCGCCATGCAGGTATTGGGATCAGGCCGAGGCAAGGGATGAGGCTGCTGACTGTCATCGGCGTCGTCGCCCTGATCTGGCTGGTCGGCCTGTTCGCCTTCGCGCACCGGGTGCGTGAACTGACGCCCGCCGACGATCCCGCCCGCGCCGACGCCATCGTGGCCCTGACCGGCCCCTCGGCCGAGCGGGTCAACGCCGCCATCCGCCTGCTGGAGCAGGGCAAGGGCGAGCGGGTGCTGATCTCCGGCGTCAACCGCGAGGTCCGCCGTCAGGAACTGCGCGAATTGACCCCCGGCTCCAGCCGCCTGTTCAACTGCTGCGTTGATCTGGGTTTCGAAGCCGAAGACACGGTCGGCAATGCGCAGGAGATCGCCGCCTGGGCGCGGGCCAAGGGCTACACGCACCTGATCGTGGTCACCTCGGACTATCATATGCCGCGCTCTCTGGTTGAGCTGCGCGGCCAACTGCCGGGCGTGGAACTGACGCCCTACGCCGTTTCGACGCCGTCTCTGGACAATACGCGCTGGTGGCGGGCCGTGGTTTCCGCCCGGCGCATGACGCTGGAATACATGAAATATCTCACCGCCCTGGGCCGCGAGGGGGTGCGTCGCCTGACGCACGACCGCTCCACCGTCCGGGCCGCCGCCGCCGATGCGGCCACGCCAGAAAAAGCGCCCGCCTGAATGAACACCATCCGCTCCCTCCTCTTCACGGCCTGGCTCTATCTGTCGATGCCTGTCGTCGCCGTCGGCCTGTCGCCAGCCCTTCTGCTGCCGCACCGTTTCGCCCGTGGCGTCATCAAACTGTGGGCCAGGACCGTCCTGTTCGGTCTGCGCTGGATCGCCGGCGTGAAGGTCGAGTTCCGGGGCCTGGAGAACCGCCCCACCGGCGCCGCCCTTATCGCGTCAAAACATCAGGGAATGCTGGACATCGTGGCCCTGCTGGCCGTGCTGCCGGACGCCTGCTTCGTCATGAAGAAGGAGCTGATGCCCCTGCCCTTCTTCGGCTGGTTCGCCTGGAAGGCCAAGATGATCGCCGTGGACCGCGCCGGTCACGCCAAGGCGCTGAAGGACATGACCCGCCAGGCCAAGGACCGTCTGGCCGAAGGCCGTCAGATCGTCATCTTCCCCGAAGGCACACGCAACGAACCCGGCGTTCCCGGCGACTACAAGCCGGGCGTCGCCGCCATCTATCGCGATCTGGAAGGCCCCTGCTGGCCCGTGGCCACCAACTCGGGCGTCCATTGGCCCGCCCACGGCTTCCGCCGCTATCCGGGAACCGTCGTGTTCGAGTTCCTTGAGCCCATTCCGGCCCAACTGAAGCGTGGCGCCATGATGGCATTGCTGGAAAGCCGCATCGAAACGGCTTCGACCGCCCTGTTAGGGTCAAGCCCCCTGTTGGCGCATTCTGACCCGGACTGACGCCTACCCGATCAGCCGCAGCCAATGGAAAGACCCCTTCTTCTGTCCATCGCCTTGGCCGCCATGAGCACTTGCAGAAGCAACTCGTGTGAGCAAATCTGACAACCTCAAGGAAGGGTCAGAAATGCGGAAGATGGGATTGGCAGCGCTCGCGCTGCTTGCGCTGGCGGGGTGCGCGACGACGAAAGGCGCAGGCGGCGGATTGGGCAGCAAGGCCAATCCTGTCCGGGCCGACATGCCGCAAGGGGAGCGCGCCTATCTGGATCGCCTGCGCTGCTCAGACGGCCAACCCCCGACCTATGCTCGCATCGGCAGCATGGGCGTCCAGCATTCCAGCCATGTCATGGATGGTTACGACGTGTCATGCGCCAGCGGTCAACCAGGCCAGGCCATAGTTTACATGGACATGTACCACTCTGGTTATGTCGAAACCCAACCCGTCGAGGGCTTCACCATCGTTCCGTGACGACGCTCTGCCGTCACGGATTTCAGATGGCATGATCAGCCCGCCGCAAACTCGCTCAATGCGTCGATGACGGCGCGGTTCTGGTCTTCAGTGCCGATGGTGATGCGCAGGCCCTGAGGCAGGCCGTAGCCGCCGACCGGGCGCACGATGATGCCCTTGGTGTTCAGATAGTCGTTGGCGGCGGCGGCGCGTTCGGCGGCGTCGAACAGCACCAGCACGAAATTGCCCGCGCTGGGCAGAACCTGGAAGCCGAAACCGCGCAAAGCCTGGATCAGGCGGGGCTTCCATTCTGTGACCAGATCACGTGAGGCGGTCTGGTGCGCGGTGTCGGACAGGGCGGCCGTCGCCGCCTCAAGCCCCGGAACCGAAACGTTGAACGGCAGGCGGATGCGGTCGATGGCCTCCGCCACCGCGACCGGCGCATAACCAAAGCCGATGCGCAAACCGCCAAGGCCGTGGATCTTGGAGAAGGTGCGGGTGACGACGATGTTCGACGCTTCCTTGGCCAGCGGGAAGGACGTCTCCCAGTCCGCCTCGCTCACATATTCCGCGTAGGCTTCGTCCACGACCAGAATGACGTGGGCCGGAAGGGCGGCGTGCAGGCGGCGGATTTCCTCGGCCGTATTATAGCTGCCGGTCGGGTTCGACGGGTTGGAGACATAGACGATCTTGGTGCGGTCATCGACCTGGGCCAGCAGGGCGTCGACCTCGGCCTTGAAGTTCGGCTCGGGCGCCAGCTTCACCTGCGCTTCGCAGCCCAGGGCGCTGATGCGATAGGCGAGGAAGCCGTACTGGCCGCAGACGATATTGTCGCCCGCCGTCAGATAGGTCTGGTTCAGCAGGGCGAACACCTCGTCCGAACCATTGCCGAAGATCAAACGCTCAGGCTCCAGCCCATGCAGTTCGGCGACGGCGGCGCGCAGCTTGGTGGCGCGGCCATCGGGATAGACGTGGATGTTCTTGATGGCGGCCTCATAGGCGGCGCGCGCCTTGTCGCCCGCGCCCAGCATGTTCTCGTTGGAGGACAGCTTCAGCGGCTCGGCGACCCCGGCGATGGACGACTTGCCGCCCACATAAGGCGCGATGTCGAGGATGCCGGGCTTCGCCACGGGGCCTTGGGGTGCGGGCGCGTCGGTCATGAAATGCCTTAGGTCAGAAGATGGGGGCGGCGCCGATGACGCCGGTCAATTGTCCGGGCGCGCCGATCAGCCGCCCGTCCTCGGGTTGGACATAGCCTGTCAGCACAAACAGCTTCAAGCCGCCTGCCGCCGCCAGCGGGTCCGCGACCAGGCCAGATTGTCCCAGGGCGTCGGTGATGCGGGCGTCAGCCCATTGGCTGTCGGTGACCCAGAAGCTGCGATCATCGCCGGTCGGGCCGGACAGTTCCTTCGAAACCACGAACGCCTGTGGCCGCGCGCGACGGTCATCAGGCAGTGCGGCGACGACGCGCATGTCCGGGCGGGCCAACAACCGCCCCCACCACGGACGATCAGACGACAGGTCCAGCACCCCGCGAGCGCCGCCATCGACCGCCTTCAGCACCTCATCCGCGCCCATGGGTCGTGCAGACAGGCCGTAACGATCCGCCGCCAGCAGATTGGCCAGGGCGCCGCTGGCCGCCATCGCGGGACCGCCCGCCGCCTCGATCCGCCCCCACAAAGCCTTCACCGCAGCCGCCTCTGCGGGCGGGACGCCGTTCAACACTTGGCGCAAGGCGATGGCGCCCGCATCGGCGCGGTCGCGAGGGCCAGCGGCGACACGCGCCCGCACAGCTTCGACCACCGCCCGGTCCAGCGCCAGCAGGGCCTCGTCGGCCTGGGGTTCGTCGAGCAGAGCCATCAGAACAGCTTGGGCGCAGGGGCCAGAGAGAAGGGCCCCAGCCAGGCCCGCCCATCGCGGAACACCAGCGTCAAAGCCATGTCGTCCTTGCCGGCCGCCTGGGTCGCGCCCGCCGCCGCCGCCGTTCCCGCCGCCCCGATCCGGTTGGCGACGCCGCCCCGCGATTCCAGCAGTCCCGACAGTGCGGGCAGAGGTTTCTGCGACTGTAGGGCCACCTGCCCGATCAACCGCCCATCTGCATCGGCGCGCAGCACATCGCTGCTCAGGGTCGCACGGCTGGCTCCGGCCTGAATATCGCCGCGCAGATTGCGGAAGGTTCCGCCGCCCCGCGTCCAGACCGAAAAGACCCCCGCCGCATCGCCGCCCTTCAGCAGGCTGGCCTGACCGATGGTGGCCTCAAGCTGCAGGGTCAGCATCCCGTCCTGCGCAAAGCCCTCGACCGGGCCGTCGGCACGGCCCTGGCCGTCCACCAGGCGGAACATGACGTCGATGTCGTCGCCCGGCGTGGTCGAGCCGACCAGATGCGGGCGCGTATAGAACTCGATCCGCGCGGCGCGGGCGATGGGGAAGGGCTCGCCCTGCGGCGCTACGGTGAAGACCGGATTGACCATCTCCAGCGCCAGATTGGGCCAGCGCTGGTCGACGCCGCTGGCGCTCATGCGGATGGCGTCGCCCGCGACCGCGACCTCGCCCTTGCCGGCGCGGGTCAGCACCAGCCCCTGCGGCGCGATGATCACCCATTTGGTCGGCTGATAGGCGTTCGCCTCGGCCACCAGCTCTAGTGCAGCCACCGCATGATGCGACGGCGCACCTATAGTCACATCCCGCAACCCCACCCGGGCGCGGAAGGGCCAGCCGGAGATAGTCTTGTCGGAATAACGGACATCCCACCCCGCCTGACGCATGGCCGCCGTCTGGGTCTCCAGCTGTTTGTCGATCTGATGCGTCAGATAGAACCACCAGCCCGTCCACGCGGCCAAGGCCGCCAGCACGATGATGAAGGGCGCATACAGGCCCTTGCGGCTGTGCGGCTTGGTCGGGGCGTCAGTCATGCGATCTCCGGGTTCAACGCCCTATAGCCCAAGGATCGGCGCCGACATAAGGGCGGTTCAGGCGGTCAGATCGGCCAAGCTGGCCGAGGCCGCCCGCAGCGCATCATCCGGCGCGATCCCCAGCAGCAGACCGCGTTGCCCGCCGTTGATCAGGATGCTGTCAAACAGGATGGCCGTCTCGTCCATCACGGTTGGCACCGCCTTGCGCTGACCAAAGGGACTGACGCCGCCGACCTTATATCCGGTCAGGCGTTCGGCGTCGGCGGGCTTCATCATCTGCGCCGACTTGGCCCCCAGAGCGGCCGCCAGCTTCTTCATGCTGACCTCGCAGTCGGAGGGCACGATGACGCAGGCGGGCTTGCCATCCGCCAGCGTCATCAGGGTCTTGAACACCTGTTCCGGCGCCATGTTCAGGGCCTCAGCCGCCTGCAGCCCGACACGCGGCGCGTCTGGATCATAGTCATAGGGGAACAGTTCAAACGCGATCCCCGCCTTGGCCAGGGCCAGGGTCGCAGGCGTGGTTTTCGACATTTCAGGCCGTCTCGGAGTTCAGGAAGCTTTTGGTCAGTTCGACCGCATCGGCCAGGCCCATACGCTGCACCTCGGTTCCCGGCGGCAGGCTCGCGAACAGGCGCGTGGGCGTGGCGGCGTCCAGCATCAGGAACACCCCCTTGTCGTCGCCGCGCCGGATCAGCCGTCCGAAGGCCTGAGCAATGCGGGCGCGGGCGATGGCGTCGTCATAACCCTTGCCGCCCAGACGTTCGCGCCGCGCCTTGTGCAACAGATCCGGGCGCGGCCACGGCACACGGTCGAAGGCCAGAACCCGCAAAGACCGCCCCGGCACATCCACCCCGTCGCGCACGGCGTCGGTACCCAGCAGGCACGAGTTCTCCTCGACCCGGAACATATCCACCAGCGCCCCGACCTCCAGCGGATCGACGTGCTGGGCGTAGAGCGGAAAGCCTGACTTCGCCAGATCCGGCCCCAGCCGTTCATAGACCGCCTTCAGACGACGGATGGCGGTGAACAGACCCAGGCCTCCGCCGCCCGCCGCCAGAAACAGTTCGCGCATCGCCGCCGCCGTCTGGCGCGGATCGTCCTTGACCAGATCATTGACGACGATGACCCGGCTGTTGGCGGCATAATCAAACGGGCTTTCGACCTTCAGCGTGCGCGGCGGCTCGATCAGGCGCGCCGATCCGGTCCGCATCCGCGCCAGATCGAACGGGTCTTCCTGCAGGGGATCGGACAGGGTGGCGGACGTGACCAACACCCCGTGCGACGGCACGATCACGGCGGCTTCCAGCGGAACGGTCGGGTCGATCCAGTGGCGGCGCAGGGCCACGTCGTGGATGCGCCCGAAGGCCGTTTCCGCCGACAGCCAGTCGACGAAATCCGGGTCCGGTTCGTCGCCCCCGTCCTCCAGCGCCGCCAGCATGGAGCGCCAGCCCGGCAGGGTCATGCGGGCGCGTCGGTCCAGCCCGCGCAAGGCCCCCTCGATCCGCGACCGCTGCGACCCGTCCAGTTCGGCCGCCTCATCGTCCAGAATGTCTTCCAGATGTCGCGACAGGGCCAGCAGCGGCGCCTCGATGGCCGCCAGCGCCTGGGCCGCCGCGCGGGCGGCCTCTGCGACCTGATCGGTCACCGGCTTCAGGGCGCATTCCATGCCGAACTCGGCGCCGCCATAGGGGTTAGCCTCAGCCGTCCGCGCCCGAAGCTGGTTCAGGGCGGCGGCCAGGAACGCCTCGATCGGACCGATGGGGTTCACCTCGCCCGAGGCGGGCGCGACCCGGCCCGACACGCCCTCGCCCGGCAGGGCGGCGGCGGCGCGCACGGCGTCCTGAAGCGATTTCAGCGCGGTCTCATTGTCACTGACCATGTCGCCCAGACGCTGTTCCAGCCCGCGCCCGCGACGACCCTTGCCCTCTGGACCGCGTATCCAGCGACGCAGTTCCGCCGCCTCCTGCCCGGACAAACAGGCGGAAAAGGCGCTGTCGGCAGCGTCGAACAGATGGTGGCCCTCGTCAAAGACGATCCGCTTCAGGGCCGCCGTCTCGCCGTCCTGCTTCTGGCCCCGCGCCGACCGCGCGCCGTCGAACGCGGCCTGCGTCAGGACCAGCGCATGATTGGCCACCACGATGTCGGCCTTGCGGCTGGCGCGGATGGTCTTCTCAACGAAACAGGTGCGGTAGTGCGGACAAGCGGCGTGGACGCATTCGCCGCGCCGGTCCACCAGATTGACCGCCCCCGCCGCATGGGCCGCAGGCACGGCGAACAAGCCGGACAGCCAGCCGGGAAAGTCACCGCCAGTCATGTCGCCGTCGCGCGTATGTATCGCCCAGCGCCCGGCCAGCGCCAGCCCGATCAGGTCGCCATTCCCCAGCTGGGCCGCCTGCATCATGTCCTGCAGGTTCAGGACGCACAGATAGTTCTCGCGCCCCTTGCGGATCACCGCCTTCTTCTTGCGCTCGGCCGGATCGGGCCACAGGGCGTGGCTCTCGCGGTCGATCTGGCGTTGCAGGGCGCGGGTGTAGGTCGATATCCACGCCGCCCCCTGGTTCCGCTCAGCCCACAGGGAGGCGGGCGCCAGATAGCCCAGGGTCTTGCCCGTGCCGGTCCCCGCCTCGGCCAGCAGGACGCGCGGTCGGCCCTCTTCGTTCCTCGGCGAAAAGGCGAAGGCGGCCTCGGCGGCATAGTCGGACTGGGTCGGGCGCGTCTCGTCCAGACCCGAGGCCTGCAGCAGCTTCTCCAGACGGATGCGGGCGCTTTCACTGTCGACGGGCGCGGACCCGGCCTCGCCACGCGGCGCCTCGTCCTCCCATTCGGTCAGGCGGGTCCAGACATCCAGTCCAGATCCGCGATGCTGGCGCGCGCGCACCCCGCCCGCCTCCAGGGCCTGCACCACCCGCTCGCCCCAGGCCCAGCCCGCGCGCTGCATCGTCAGGGCCAGGACATAGGCGTCCTCTCGGTTGGGATAGGCGGGCGCCGCCAGTTCGCCCAGCAGGGCCTGCGCCGCTTCCCGCAAGGCCGCCGCCTGTTCCTCGGGCGACTTCGGCTCGACCCGTCCCAGAGCCAGCGCGAGGCCCGTCGGCGACGGGGCGCAGAACCGCGCGGGCCGCACAAAGGCGTAAAGCTCCAGCACATCCATCAGGTCCGCCGACCGGGACGGCGGCGTCAGGCCCAGCCGTCGCGCCGTCAGGGACGCGTGGGCGACCAGAACCGGCCCGGTGGTGAAGAAGCCCTCAGCCGCGCCACGCCCGATCTTTCTGGCGCCCGCATCATCGCACACGGCCCCCGCCCCCGGCGGCGTCGCCAGCGCAGGCGGCAGGTCGAACCGCGGTTCAGGCCCGGTCTGGCGAGGCGCAAGGTTTTCTGGATGCTCGGCAATCACTTGGATCGTTTCTTGTCCTTAATGTCTTTGGCGATCTGGCGCAGTTGCGCCTCACCCGATTGTTCGGCCTCCAGCCGCTTGCGAGCGCGATACGCCCCGATTTCCTTCGATGCGTGGGCTGTCGCCTCGGCCTGACTGACTGATGTGGCAGCGCCTAAGGGCTTCAGAGGGCGCCCGTCCAGCTTGATCAAATCGCGGAGCTTGGTCTGAAATTCGCCCAGCGTCGTCATGCGACGTTGCTCCACCTGACTGTCGAAGAATTCAAGCATCAGGCTGGTGATATGATTCAGCGCCTTGATTTCAGGTTCCTGCAGCAGATTCTTTGCAGTTTTCGCCTCGCTGACGGTAGGCGTCTTCCCCTTAAACGTCACCACCCCGGCTGCATCCTTGCGGTGATCGACCCGCTCGACGATCAGGTCGCTGGCGGTTTTCTGAAGCACGGCCCAATGCAGAGCGTTCTGTATGTCGGCGAAGAACTCTGTGTGCTGGCTACGATCACTGGGATCATAGTCAGCACAAAAGGTCGCCAGTTCGAGGATGCGCATCCACATCCGCTTTTCCGATGAGCGAATGTCACGGATACGATCTAATAACTCGTCGAAGAAATCCGGCCCTGAGGGATTCTTCAGACGGTCGTCATCGATGACGAACCCCTTGGTCAGATAGGCCATCAGCACCTGCGTCGCCCAGATGCGGAACATGGTGCCTAGCCGCGAACTGACCCGATATCCCACGGCGATCACGACATCGAGGCTGTAGAGGTTGGTGCGATAAGCTTTACCGTCGGCAGCAGTTATCCGGGATTCCCGGACAACTGAATCAATCACGAGCTCCCCATCGGAAAACACGTTCTGAATGTGCTCACTCACGGTCCGCACATCGACGCCGAACATATGCGCCATCTGGGCTTGCGTAGCCCAAAAGGTGTCTCCCAGAACACGCAGTTCCGCGCGAACGCCGTCCTTACTGACGTACACAAGAAAGCGGTCACCAGTGTCGCCATCCTCGCGGATCGTGACCGGACCGTTAGGGGCGGAATCGGGCAGATGAACATCGCTCATGGCCCAATCGTATCATCGCGGCAGGTGAAACGGAACGGGAACATGCTATATCCCCCATGTGAAGACCGCCGCCACTCCCGCAACGCTTCCTCCGCTTTTCGCCGACTGGTTCGCCAGCCGCGGCTGGTCGCCTCGGCGGCATCAGCTGGAGATGGTCGCGGCGGCTGAGGCCGGGTCGCACGCCCTGCTGGTCGCCCCAACCGGCGGGGGCAAGACGCTGGCGGGGTTTCTGCCCAGCCTGATCGATCTGGCGGAACGCGGACTAAGGCCTGAGATCGGGCCGGGATCGGGGGTCCACACCCTCTATCTGTCGCCGCTGAAGGCCCTGACCACCGACGTCGAGCGCAATCTGATGACCCCGATCCGCGAGATCGGCCTGAACATCCATGTCGAGACCCGCACCGGCGACACCAAACAGTCCAAGCGCCAGCGCCAGCGTGATTTCCCGCCCGACATCCTGCTGACCACGCCAGAGCAGTTGGCCCTGTTCTGCGCCTGGGAGGGCGCACGAGCCTATTTCGCCGACCTGAAATGCGTCGTGCTGGACGAGGTGCACGCGATCTGGAGCGGCAAGCGCGGCGATCTGCTGGCCCTCGGTCTGGCGCGGTTACAAAGCTTTGCGCCACAGATGCGCCGCGTTGGATTGAGCGCCACCATCGAAGACCCTGACCTGATCCGGGCGTGGCTGGGCCCCCACCAAAATCCTCCCCCCTTGGGGGAGGGGGACCACGAAGTGGTGGAGGAGGCCAGACCACGCATTACGACCGAAACCAGCCGCCCTCACCATGCTGCGCACGGTCCCCTCCCCCCGACGGGGGGAGACTTGGTTACGCTGGTACGCGGCGATCCCGGCGCACCTGCGGTCATCGACGTGCTGATCTCGGAAGGCAAGGTGCCGTGGGCGGGCCACACGGGTCGGCACGCCATCCCTGAAGTCTATGCCGCCATCCAGCGCTCCCGACTCGCCCTGATCTTCGTCAACACGCGCTGGCAGTCGGAGTTCGTCTTCCAACAGCTATGGGCGATCAACGACGACAACCTGCCCATCGGCCTGCACCACGGCTCGCTGGCCGCCGAACAAAGGCGCAAGATCGAGGCGGCTATGGCGCGGGGTGATCTGCGGGCCGTGGTCTGCACCTCCACCCTGGACCTGGGTATCGACTGGGGCGACGTCGACCTGGTCATTCAGATGGCGGCGCCGAAGGGCTCCAGCCGTCTGGTTCAGCGGATCGGCCGGGCCAACCACCGGCTGGACGAGCCGTCCCGCGCCCTACTGGTGCCTGCCAGCCGGTTCGAGATGCTGGAATGTCAGGCCGCGCGCGAGGCTGTCGCCGACAACGCCTTCGACTGGGAGCCGGTCCATATCGGCACGCTGGACACCTTGACCCAGCACGTAATGGGCGTGGCCTGTTCGGAGGCGTTCGACATGCAGGGGCTGTATGACGAAATCCGCACCTGCGGTCCCTATCGCGCCCTGACGTGGGAGCAGTTCGAGGAGGTGGTCGATTTCGTCGCCACCGGCGGCTACGCCCTGCGGACCTACGACCGCTTCGCGCGGATCGTCCGTACACAGAATGGATGCTGGAAAGTCCGCAACCAACACATCGCCCAGCGCCATCGCATGAATGTCGGCGCAATCGTCTCGGCGGGAACCCTGAACGTGCGCGTCGCCAGCCGACGCGGCGGCGGCGGCGCGCGTCAGTTGATCGGCGGCCGCAAGGTGGGTGAGGCCGAGGAGTGGTATTTCGAACAGCTGACGCCGGGCGACACCTTCCTGTTCGCCGGTCAGGTCTGGGCCTTTCAGGGCATCACCGGGACCGACGCTCTGGTCACCCACGCCCATGACAAGGACCCGAAGATTCCGTCATGGGGCGGGTCCAAGTTCCCGTTGTCCACCTCTCTGGCCCATCGCGTGCGGGCCATGGTTCAGGAGCGCGACCACTGGCGCGTCCTGCCGCCCGACGTGCAGGAATGGCTGGAGTTGCAGGAGACGCGCTCGGTCATTCCCGATGCGGAAACCCTGCTGGTCGAGACCTTCCCGCGCGGCAGCCGCCATTTCCTGGTCGCCTATCCGTTCGAGGGCAATCTGGCGCACACCACCCTGTGCATGCTGCTGACCCGGCGGCTGGACCGACTGGGCGTGGGGCCGCTGGGGTTTGTCGTCACCGACTATTCGTTCGCCATCTGGTCGATCAAGCCGATGGACCGGATTGATCTGGACGCCCTGTTCCAGCCCGACATGCTGGGCGACGATCTGGAGGCCTGGCTGGAGGAAAGCTTCATGATGAAGCGGTCCTTCCGCAACTGCGCCCTGATCTCGGGCCTGATCGAGCGGCGGCTGCCGGGGGCGGAGAAGACCGGGCGTCAGGTCACCTTCTCCACCGACCTGATCTATGACGTGCTGCGCCGACACCAGCCCGATCATCTGCTGTTGAAGACCGCCCGCGCCGATGCCGCCTCGGGCCTGCTGGACGTGGCGCGCCTGGGCCAGATGCTGACGCGGATCGAGGGCCGCATTCGTCCGATACCCTTGACCCGCCCATCGCCGTTCAGCGTGCCGGTGCTGGTCCAGATCGGGCGTGAGCGTGTCGGCGGGGACGCCGCCGAAATGATTCTGGATGAAAGTGCGGATGCCCTGATCGCCGAGGTCATGGATGATGTCGAACCACAAGCCGCAGTCGAGGCCCCATGAACGCCGCCCTGCGCCAGACCCTGTCGCCCGCCCGCAAGCCCTGCGGTTCCCTGCGCGTGTTGATCGCGGGTGAGACCTGCGACCTGCGCTGCTCCGGCGCCCTGTGGCTGCCAGTGCATCGCGCTCTGATCGCCGCCGACCTGCATCTCGAGAAGGGTTCGGCCTTCGCCGCGCGCGGTCAGTTGCTGCCCCCCTATGACAGTCGCGCCACCCTGGACCGTCTGGAGGCCGAGATCGCCGTGCTGGACCCAGGCACGGTCATCCTGCTGGGCGACAGTTTCCACGACGCCCGCGCCATTGCGCGCATGGCCGATGACGACCGCGCGCGGCTGGATCGGCTGGCGGACGGCCGCAACTGGTTATGGCTGGAGGGCAATCACGACCGCGACGCCCTGGCCCAGACGGGCGCCGTCGCCCGCCTCTCCGGCGCGGTTGTCGCAGACATGACGCTGGGCGCCCTGCGCCTGGTCCACGAGCCCAAGCCCCTGTCGCCCCACGACAATCGCCACGGCGAAGTCGCCGGGCACCTGCACCCTTGCGCCCGCGTCGTCGCCTACGGACGCGGCGTTCGTCGCCCCTGTTTCATCACCAACGGCTCGCGCCTCATCCTGCCCGCATTCGGCGCCTTCACAGGAGGCCTCAGCGTCCGCAATCCCGCCATCGCCGACCTGTTCAACGACGAGCCGATGGTCGCCGCCCTGGGCCGTGACCGCATCCATCCGCTGGCCTGGAACAGTGTTTCGCCGGACAGGTAGGTCGCGGCCTTGGCCGCCCTCACGCGTGTTCAGCGTCGCGTGAAGAATTCTACCGGCACAGACAGGCTGATGGGGTCGCCTGGGATTTCCGCAGGCGGCAGGGGCAACGGCTGGGAACGATGCAGAAGCGCCAGGGCCTCAGCGTCCAGAACAGAATGCCCTGAAGACCGGTCGATAGAGGCGGACAGCACCCGGCCCTGCCGGTCCATGGTGAAACGCACATAGGTCACGCCCTGCAGACGCCGGGCGCGAGCCTGGGCAGGATAGCGTTTGCGCTGCTCAAGGTGCGCCAGCAAACGCCCCTGCCACGTCTGGGCCGCCGATGTAGCAAGAGCTGCAGGCGGGGCCGGGCGACTGGGCGGCGCTGTGGTTTCGGGCGCCGGTGGTGACTTTATAGAAGATTCGACCTGCGGTTCAGGCAGGGGCGCGCTCAACGGCTCCACATCCGCAACCGCCGCCATCCGTGGCTGGATGCGGGGTTGTGGCGTCGCTGACTGAGCGACGGCCTCGGTTCGCTCTGGACCGGGCGGCTTCTCGGAAGGAGGTCGGGGGGGAGCCTGGAGGCGGACAAGCTCAACTTCGAAAGCCACGTCATCGGGAATGACTGCCGGATGCCTTGCGGCGAGCATCCCCCCCATGATGACCAGGGGGGCCACGTGCAGCAGCAGGGACACCGCCACACCCGCCCCCCATTTGCCCGGCCTGCGCGGCCGATCGCCCGTCAGCAGGCCGCCCGCAGGCGGCCTCGCCGCCACGGCCTTATCGGAGAGCGGCATTGGCGAGGGCCTGAACCCTGGCGAAGGCGGCGTTGGCCCCCGCCACGGCGCGCGCTTCTTCGTCATCCGTCAGGACGACGGCGTCCAGGGCGCCGGTGAAGTCCCGCCAATAGGCCGCCGGACCTTCTGCTGGCGGCGCCAGATGGCGGGCGCCCTTGTGGTCCGACAGGCCCATACGGCCCGCCGCCTTTCGCAGCAGCGCCGCGCCCATTCGTGAGCCTTCCGCCACATAGAGCCATCCCAGAGCCTGAGCCGGATCAACCTTCTGCCCGCGTTCGAAAACAGGCGCAGCCTCAACCAGAGGCGCGACCTGGCCCAGATCCGCCAGGTCCGCCTCGATCAGCGACAGCCGACGGCGTTCCGCCATGTCAGGCAACAGGGCCGACAGACCCGCATCCTCATAGAGGGCGTCGATATCGCGGTGAAAGATCCACTGGACCCCGACAAAACGCGCATAACCCTCAAGATTGTCGAAGGACGAGGCCTCCATGATCGACTTGTCCAGTCGATCATGGACCACATGGGTCAGGGCCTTCAAACGCTTGGATCGCGACCGATCAAGGACGTCACTCATTACTGCATCTCCTGTGCTTTCTTGCCGCTCAGAAGCGGTAGCTGAGGCCGACGCGGACGGTGTGCAGGTCCGCGTCCGAACGGACCTTGCGGCCCTCGACGATGTTGATTGTGCCGGGGCCGGACTTTGAGACGCGCACCCGCTCTCCGGTCACAGGGTCGCGGACGAAGCCCGTGAACGAATAGGCCAGGCCCACGCCGGCGCGCGCATCTTCGTATTCAAACGTCTCGCGCCCGAAGTTGGCGTAGTTGTATTCGGCGCGCAGCGACCAGCGGGCGTCGATGGCGCGTTCGACCCCTGCGCCCAGAACGGCGCCGGTTCGGACATTGCGATCCTGCTCGGTGAAATAGTGTTCGAGGGGCAGGCTGCCGGGCGAATAGCCGCTGATGCCGAAATCGGTTCGACTTGTCGGCGGCGTCGAGCGGTACTGGCGGCGCGTCTGGGTTTCACGCATCCAGCCCATGCCTGCGGAGCCATAAACCAGGGTCTGACCGAAGGCGTAACCCAGCTTTCCATGCAGCGTGACCAGACGATCCCATTTGTATCGGGTGTCCGATTCCAGGATGCTCGCCGCACGAAGGGACGCCACGCTGGGGCTTTCGCCCGAGGTGGACGAGACGACGACGCCGGACCAGGCCGCCAGATCGCCCGTCGATATGTCGCTGCCAAAACCGACGACAACATTGTTGGCGAACTGATAATTATAACCCGCGCGCACGCCGCCGATGAAGTTGCGCATCTTCTCGTCAATGCGGCTGTCGTTGTCGATATCCGCAGGCTTGCCAGCCGTATCGGTCACGCTGCCTTGCGTGCGGCCCGAGCCATAGCCGAAGTCCAGTCCGACATAGGGGCCGGTCCAGTCGACCGCCTCGGCATCGCCTGCGTCGCCAAACCAGTCGCCGATCGACAAACCACCGCGCGAGCCCAGGGTCTGGGACAGACCGATGCGGAAGGTGCGGCCAGGCGCCGGGATGAAGCCCAGGCTCATCGGCTCGGTGTAATAACGGTCTGTCAGGTTATCGACGCTCCAGTTGATCGACAGCCCCTCATCCACCTTGAAGCTGCCGGTCAGGTCGACCAGCGTGTAGGGGCGCCATTCGACGGCGGTGATCAGGGGCAGATAACCCGTCAGGGGTTTCTCGGCATCGATGGCGCGGTCGCCCATATAGGTGACGCGGGCGCCCAGCATGACCCGGTCATTCAGGAACTTCTGATTGACCGACAGATTGGACGACCAGGTGGGCGGGATGTAGTTGGTGGCGTAATCCGAAGCCAGAGAACTGGCGATGCAGCCTTCGCCGGGACGACAGAAGCGGATGCTGTCATAATAGGTGGCGCCGGCGTCCAGGCTGAAGCCCCCGGACTTGTAGCTGAGATTGCCTTCCAGCCCCCGGAACTGCGCCCGGTCGATGTTGTACATCTGCATCGAACCCAGCTGCAGAATGTAGCGACGCGAAATATAGCTGTCGATGTCGTTGTCGAACCAGACCAGCTTCAGCCCCAGCTCGTCGTTCGGTTTCAGAACATCATAGCGGATGTAGTTGGCGCCGATCTCCCAGTTGCTCGCGGTCTCCTTATGCAGATCGGGATTGGCCACCATGAAGAAGTTGGTGGTCGCCTCCAGCAGCGAGGGCAGACGGGCGGCGTGCTTGTAGTTGGCGAACAACTGCAGACCGTCCAGCGGCGTCGCCACCGCACCCAGCGACCAGTTGAAGGCGTCCTCGCCGCGCTTCAGACGGGCGCCGTGGTGGACCGTGCCGGACTGGCGGTCTTCCAGCGCGTAGTCCTGATAGCGGACGCCTGCGGTCAGGCGCAGCCATGACGTCGGGTCCAGCGCCGTGTCGGCGAACAGACTGTATTCGCTGCGGACGCCTTCACGGCCCGGAGGAATGGCCGTTCCGGCGGCCCAATCGCCGTCAGGCCCCGCCTTCTCATGCAGATAGGAGGCGCCGTAGTCGGCCGAGAACAGTCCGATGGGCGTCGGCACTCTGGAGGCGTTGCCAATGTCCGCGCCCCAGCTGTCGACATAGCGACGCGCCGGATCGGAGTTGTAGAATGAAGGCGCGCTTTCCTTCAGCCTGGACACCCAGCCGTTCAGCTTCAGGTCGATCAGGTCGTTGTCCGGGTTCCAGCGGTGCCGCGCGGTGAAGCGATCCAGGTCCGTCTTGGAGAAGGTCGTGTTCTGGAACACCGCGCCCGTCGTGCTGGCCAGCGTGCCGGGATAGTTCTCGCCGAAGGTGCTGCGATAGCCGCCATAACCCAGTTCCAGCACATGGTCCTGAGCCGGACGGATCACCGTCTTCAGCAGGACGGACTCTGTTTCGTTCGAGGTGTTGTAAACCTCTTCGCCGCCCACGAAGGGCGTCGAGCCGTGCATGTCATAGAAGGCCACCGCGCGTTCGCAGAGCTGGCGCAACACGGTCTCGTTCGTGCCTGCCGCGCAGAAGGGCGACAGTGCGCCCGTCGCCTTGGGTGCATATTTGCCGTTTGCACCCGCGAAATAGTTGCCGGTGCGGCGGAAGGAATAGCCCGCGAGCAGGTCCACGCTGTCGCTCTTGCGCGCGACGACCAGACTGGCCGAGCCGCCGCCGGGCAGCAGGAAGCCGGGCCTCTCGCGTCCGCGCGTCGCCGCCAGCGGATCGCCGTAGAAGCTGAGCGGTTCAAGAATATTACGCGTCATGTTCGAGTTGGGCGTGGTGTTGTTGCCCGACAGGGACGCCATCAACCGGATGCCCATGACGTCGCCCTCAGGCACAATGTCATCGACGCCGAGGGTCTTCATCGAAACCGATCCGCCGATCCCGCCCGCGATCGCATTGCCCATCGACGGGCCCTTCTCGATGGCGATGTGGCTGATGAAATCCGGGTCGACGAAGCTGCGGTTGCTGGTTCCCTGATAGCCGCGATAGACGGTCGTCCCGTTGATTGCGCCATCGACCGTCACCGGCACGCGACCCTGCCCCTGCAGGCCCCGGATATTGACGTCCAGGCCGCCGCCGCTGCGCGCCTCGCCCGAGATGATGCCCGTCGTTCCCCGCAGCATGTCGGCCGGAGCCTGAGCGGGATAGGCCTCAAGCCTGTCGCGTGAGATGACACTGACCGAGCCCGGCGTCACATAGACAGATGCGGCCGTTCCGTCCCACCCGGCCGCAGCGCCGTTTCCACCGCTCTGGGCGGCGCCGGACGCGCCTTCGACCCGCACGGCGCCCAGTTGGATGACGCCGTCAGCCGCCTGGGGCGCAGGCTCCAGCCGCACGGCGTTGGCGCTGGTGAAACGATAGGTCAGGCCTGTTCCGGCCAGCAGGCGCGACAGACCTTCGTTTGATGAAAACCGTCCCGACACGCCCGGCGACGTCGCATTGGGCAGGGCCGCGCCATAGGCGATGTCCACGCCCGTCGCCCGACTGAAGGCCGCCAGGGCCGATCCGACGGGCTGGGCCGGAATACTGAAACTGACCTCGCTGGCAGCCTGGGCGTAAACGGGCGTCGAGAGAGTCAGAACGGCCCCAACGGCCGTGCCGCCCATCAGCAGGGCCAGACCCAGTCGATGGCGACCGTTCAAGATGGTCTTCATTTACGTCCCCGAAACATGTCGGCAGACGCAACGCCTGCCCTCAAGTCTAGAGACGAACAGCCCGGCGACTTGTCAGGTGCAAATGCGATTTATTTTCACGTAGCGCGAATAAGGGTCAGACCAGGCATCACGCGCGTGACGCGCATGGGCGTCACCTCCGCCAATCGACCAAGCCCTTCGGCCGCATGCTCGACGCCCAGCGTTAGGGTCACCGACTGACGGGCCAGTTCATTGTCCAGGATCATCGTGCGCTCGCCGGTCCAGCGATCCAGCGTCGCCACGACCTCATTCAAGGGTCGGTTCACAAAGGCCAGACGTCCTTCGCGCCACGCCAGCACCGAGGAATCTGTCGCCCGGACGCGGCCCGTTCCCTTGGCGTCGTAAGTCACGCTCTCACCTGATGCGACCCGCGCCTGTGCACCGCGCGAGGCGACGCGGACAGCGTGTTCGGTGACCGAGACAGCCGCCTCTTCTCCATTCACAGCGACCGAGAACGCTGTGCCCAGCGCCGTGGTCGATCCGCCCGCCGCCTCGACGACAAAGGGGCGGCGCGGATCAGGCGCGACCTGAAACCAGGCCTCGCCTTCCAGCAGCCGGATACGCCGCTTGCCGCCAGAAAAATCCGTCGTCAAAGCCGTGGCCGTCGACAACTCGATCCGCGATCCATCGACCAGAATGACCGTGCTGCGCTCGCCGGGCCGGGTGCGGTGATCCGCAAACGGATGTGCGCCCATGGCCAATCGGCCGACGCCCGCAACCGCAACAACGGCGGCTCCGGCGCCGAGCGCGCCCTGCAGGACCGTACGACGGCCGACGCCCTCATGCGTGCGCGCCAGGCTGGGCAAATGCCCTGACGCCCCCCAAAGTTGCTGAAGCCGGGCATAGGCAGCGGCGTGGCGCGGATCAGCCTCTCGCCAGGCCTCGAACTCAGGCCGCGCCTCCGCATCCGCCGGATCGTCATGCAGCGTCACGAACCAGCGCGTCGCCTCAGCCATCACCGGGTCGACGCCATCACGCGGTCTAGGTCTGGTCACAGGCCCATTCTTCCCTGCGGACGCGCATCATGCACGTCCCTGAACATAAGGACGAATGACCATGTTGATTGTCAGGGCTCTGGGTCGAAATCGGTCTCGGCGGCGATCTGAATGGCCAGAAGCGCGCGCGTCATATGTTCGTGAACCGTCTGACGCGACGTGCCCAGCCTGCGCCCGATCTCGGCGAACGACAGGCCCTCGATCCGCGACAGACGAAACACCTCCCTTGGCCGGGCGGGCATCGCCGCCATGATCCGGTCCATGCGCCGCAGTTCAGTGCGGGTGATCAGGACGGATTCAGGGTCAGGCCGCGCATCCGCCACCCGCTCCATGATCGCCTCGTCCACCTTGACCTCGACCGTCGAAACGGCGCGGCGACGATGGTCGATCACCAGATTGCGGGCGATGCGGAACAGATAGCCCCGAACATTTTCGATCCCGGCGGCGTCGCGGCCAGACACCGCCGCCATGCGCGCCCATGTCTCCTGGGCGATATCCTCCGCATCCTGCCTGTGCGCCACCTTGGCGCGGACATGCGCCAGCAGCCGACGATCAACCTCGTCGACATCACGCACCGGCAATGGAAAGCGGGACGGCAAGATCGTTCGACCCCTGCGGAACCCCATGATCGGGGCAGCCAGCAGATACAGAAGTTGCGAACCAATCGCAACGCCACACCTCATTGATCGAAGAACATCCTTCCGCCGAACTGCGTCACCCAACCAAGCGGGAAAACTTCCGGCGCATTTTCATGAAAGCCAGGCTCACGCTTGAATCTTTGATCTTTAATGAGACGCGAGTTGGACGCCGATCCGCAGAGGTTGCGGCATGTCGGGGGGCGGCGTTCCGAAAAGAGCCGTGGCTGCGATTTCGGCCATGTCCGTTTCGGCCTGGACCTCGTTCTTGATCGGTCCCTCCACCCTCGTCACCCGGCCATCCGACGCGACCCAGACCTTGATCTCCATCAGAGGCGGCGTCTCCTCTGCTGGAGATCGCGTGGCGTCCAGCCGAGAACGCATGCGTATGGCCTCGGCCGTGTCAGCTTCCAACCAGGCTGTCACCGCGTCGGTGACAGTGGCGGCATAGGCGAGCCATTCAGCCGGCGGCGACTGAACCGGGCTTGGCCCGGTCTGGGCGGAGGCCGCGCCCACGGCGAACATGGAGCCCAACGCAGCCGTCAGCGCCAGAAGGCGTTTACCGATAGACGCAGGCGCACTCATCGGCGACGAGCGGGGGCTTGCGGCGCCGGAGCCAAGGGAGCGGCGGCGGCAGGCGCGGCGGCCAGACGTTCACGCTCGAAGCTGATTGTGGTGATCCGGGCGTCCAGGGCGGCCACGACGCCTGAGGTCAAATCATTGGCGAAATTGCCGCCGAGGGCCGAGGCGCGGTCGAACAACAGCCCGCACTGATGCTGGGCATAGACCTGGGCGATGACCGGCTGGGCCTCGTTGGCGATACGCTCCATCGCCGCCATGCGTGTGGCTTCGATCTCCTGACCATTGTGGGCGGCCTTCTGCTGGAGCACCTGCCATTGCTGGGACAGGGTCTGAGCCTGGGCGCGAAGCTGGTCGGTTTCAGCCTGGCCTTCAAGGGCGCGGGCGGCGGTTTCGATGGGCGCGCGCTCGGCGTCGATCTCGGCCTGAGCGGCCTGCGTCAGCTCGGCCAGACGAGCCGTTGCGGCGCGGCCGACGGCGGCGTTGGCGAAAACGGCTTCACGCGACAAGAGGCAGACGCCGGGGATGACCGGCCCGCCCAAAGGCTGGCTTTGCGCAGGGGCAGGCGTGGCGGCCTGACGGGCGCCGCCGATGGTCTGGGCCGAGGCGACGGCGGGCATCGCAACGATGACCGCAGCGGACAGAAGAAGACGGGAGATCATGGTCAGGCTTTCGCAGACTTGGTTTTGGTCGCAGGGGCCTTGGGCCGCGCGACGGAAGCAGAAGCATCTTCAGGTGACGCGCCGATGACGTCAGAGCCGTCCTCGTTCATGCGGTCGAGCAGGTTGCGGAACCGATCCAGCGAGGCGAGATGGAAATGCACCGTCGCCAGCCAGCCCTTGCGGTGCCAGTCGACCACCACATCGTCCGGCAGGGCGTTGAAACGCTCGACATCGACGATCTGGAACCCGTCCAGACCCAGCTTGCGGCCGTCCTTCAGCGTTGCGTCGGCGCGGCGGTCGATGAGCAGATCGTGCGCCTTCAGCGCCTGGCCGAAGGCCTGCGTGGCCGCCGCCTCGCCCTGGAAGGCGTCGCAGAAGGACAGGGCCTGACGGGTCAGTTCGCTGGGCTGGCCGTCCTCGAACAGGGGCGCGCCTGCCTCGCCCGACTTCACCACGCGGTCAGACCCGGCGTCGATAGCCAGGGCGAAGCCGTCGGGATTGACGGTGGCGATGAAGCCGAACGGATAGCGGCGCACATAGGCCGGAACATAGGCGGCGGGGTCCCAACGCCCGTTCGTCACGAACAGGTTGGACTGCTGCATGCCCAGCACGACGATGGGCTGGGCCGTGTCGCCGGAGAACAGCACCGGATAGGCCGCGCTGGCCGCCGCCAGTTCGCCCACCACGATGGGGGCATAGGCGGTGTCGGCGGCGAAACTGACATCGCCATCCAGCAGTCGCCATTGCGAATGGATCGACGACGAAAGCGGCTGGGGATCGCGATAGAACAGCGGAAGCGCAGAGGCCTCCTGCGTCGGGGTGGTCATCGGTTTACTCCTGAAAAATGGAGAAGGGCGCGCATTCGAGACACGCGCCCTTCATCGCAGACGGTCAGCCTTCGCCGAAGCCGAGGAAGCGGCTGGTGATGATCGCCGGCATGTCGCGGGTGATCGGGCGTGCGCGTTCGGCCAGACGGGTGGCCTCGGCGGCGACGGTGCTGGTGGCGTTGGACGCCGCCGTCAGCGCGCTGGTGTTGACCGCCGCCACCACCGGGATGCCGACCGCGCTGCCCTTCACCTCGATATTGGCCGCATTCAGCACCTGCAGCGCCGCCAGATTGACGTCGCCGGAGACGCGGATGCCCGCCTCGCCCGCATCGATCGTGCCCAGCGGCGCGATCAGGTCGATGTCACCCGCCGGGATTTCCGGGATGGGCGCCAGGGTGGCGATGCCTGCGCCGGTGTTCTGGGTCGGCGGCGACAGGGTCACATTGCCAAGGTTGTCATAGACCCGGCGCGGCGGCTGATAGACGGCGGTCGAGGTCGAGCCGCGACCGGCGTTGATGTCGCCCATCGCCGACCACATGAACAGGTCGCCGCCGAAGGTGGTGAAGACCCGGCTCTGACCCAGCAGGACCGACCCCAGGGCATAGACGTCGATGTCGCCCGAACCCATGGACAGGACGCCTGCGGTGGACGGCGGGATCGCGCCGCCGACGCCGACGATGGCCTGTCCACCGGCGACCAGCACCTCGATATTACCGCCAAACAGAGTGCGGATGGCCGAGCCGCCGACCATGGTCAGATCGCCGTCGTAGGAGATGTCTTGCCCCTTCGCGTCCTTCTCGGGGAACAGGACCGAGATGGCGTTGCGACCGCGCAGGTAGGAGCCGAAGCGGCTGCTGTCGGCGTTGTTGTATTCGCGGCCGCCCGCCTTCAGTTCGTCGAAATAGACCAGGCGGGCGAAGACCGCGCGCTGCCCCTCATCCAGCTTGCCGAAATAGGTCAGGGCGTCGGTGCTGTCGGCGGGCTTGTAGCCGAAGCGGTCCGACAGCCACTTGGCCAGTTCGACCTCATAGGTCTTGAACACCTTGCCCGGTTGATCGGCCAGAGGACGACCCGCCTCGGCCTTGTTCGCCGGATCCAGATAGAGGGCGTTGAAGACGTCGTATTGCGGGCCGCCCGCGCCCACGCCGGTCATGACGCTGATGCCCGCGCCGCCATTGCGGGTCGACGGCGACAGGTTGAACAGCGGACCGACCGAGGTGAAGCGGCCCTTGTCCGACTGATAGATGTTGCGGCCTGCCTCAACGACCAGATTGCCCGGCCCTGCGACGGTCATGTTGGCGTAGATGATGTCGCGACCAGCCGAGACCAGGGTGATGTCGGACGGGTCGTTATGGATCACCAGACCCCCGGCGCCGAAGACGCCCGGAATGCTCATCACGCTACGGCAATCGATGGCGGCGTAGGCGCCGCAGCCGATGCCGGGCCCCGTGCCCAGATTGACGATGTCGCGACCGGCCCGGATCTTGGCCGCGCCAGAGTTCACATAGAAGGTGTTCTGGTCGACGTAGGTGAAGAAGCCCAGGTTGAGATTGTTGATGTCTCCGCCCGCAGCATAGAAGAGTGCTGGCGGCTTGCGGCCTTGCAGCAGCGTGCCGGTGGCATTGTCATCCTGGAAGCTGAGCAGAGAACCGATGGCGTTCGGGTTGTTGCCTCTGAACGGCGTCGGCGTGTTGATGTCTGCCTGCGGTGTGCGCTGGAAGGCTGTGACAAAGGTCGGGCGGAACGGATTGGGCAGCAGGTCCAGAGCGTTGGACATGCCCGACATAGCAATGGGCAGACCCGCCGAATAGGCGCCTTGACCATCAGCCGTCCGGTAGCCGCCCGCCGCAATGGCGCGCTTGGCCAGGAACTGGATCTGACCTTGAGGCGACGGCGCCAGCTCCAGCGGGGTGAGGTTGCAGGTGTAGTCGTCGCAACGGTCGCCATCCCAGAAGATGTCGCCGCTGGCCGAGGTCACGTTCAGGATCGGCGGATACCAGTAACGGCCATCACGGGGCTTGGCGTTGCCGTTCGCCAGGGTCATGGGCGTGATATTGCCGCCAGCGCTGAACAGGTTGAGGCTGGTGTCGTCGCGCCACAGCGAGAAGCTGGAGCCCATCATGAAGCCGTCAGGCCGCACGAAGACGCCCTGGTCGTTCAGATAGCCCAACGAGGCCCCGGCGATGGACCCCGGGGTCGATCCGGGATCACCGACGCCCGCCAGCACCAGATCGCCACGCGCATCCAGCCGGACATCACCATCCCCGATCACGACCGTCAGGCCGCCCACGGATTTCTGCATCACGGTGCTGATCAGGTCCGGCTTGCGGGGATCAAACGAAATCTGATTGGTCGCGTAATACATGCGGCCGACTTCACCGGCGATCAGATTGATGTCGCCGCGCAGGCTTACGACCGACCCGCCCAGATCCTCACCCAGCATGTCGGCGCCGCCGTTCAGACGACCGCCGATCAGGATGTTGATGTCGCCGCCGCCGGTCTGGACCAGGGCGCCGCCCGTGACCACGCCCGAGTTGCGGGTGACCGAGGTCACGCGTCCCGTGCCGCCGACCGCGAAGTTCAGACCCGTGCTGGCGATGATGGAGCGGTTGCTGTCCAGGTACGTGCCGCCGTCGCGCGTCCAATCCATGACCACCCCGGCGTCGCCGCCGGATCGGACCGTCAGATTGCCGCCGCCCAGCGTGCCGATGCCCATGAAGCCTTCCAGCACCGGGGCGTTGAAATAGGCCGAGGTGGTGAGGCTGGACGGATTGTTCGGCACATAGCCGCCGAAGTTGATCCACCATGCGGTGGGCATATCCTCGCCCATCTCAGGGGTCCGGCCTTCGCTGACGCCATAGCCGCCCTGACGCCACAGCCAGTTGCCCACGGAGCCGCTGCCGACGCGCTGATCCGCGCCGGAACGACCCGTGGCGTAACCGATCATCCGCCCCTGCACGGCCAGCAGCACATCGCCGCCGTTTTCAGGGTACCAGGCGCGATAATCCTGAATGGAGGCGGCATAGCCGTCGAAGTTCTGGCCGATCCACGGATTGGCCAGGCTGGCCCCGCCCGCCAGAATGGCGCGCGGTTGGTTGAAGACATTATAGCCGTCCAGCGTCAGCCCGCCGATGTCCTCAGACGGGGCGCCCGCCGTATAGACGCCGTACAGCGACAGTTGCTCGTAGGAACCGCCCGCCAGCAGGTCCAGCGACCCGATGCCGGTGCGGATGACGCTGAAGTTCTGCATCCGCTTCAGCGACGTCAGTTGGGCGGCGAGCAAGCCCGACTGGGTCGTGGCCTGCGGGTTGAAGTAGTGACGGTCCGACAGCGTCAGATTGCCCGTCTGTCCCGCCGCCGCCAGGTCGCTGGCGGCGCGCAGGGCGCGTCCGTCGGCCGAACTGAGATCGGCGCCCGCGATCAGACGCATCGACCAGGATTGCGACCCGCGCTGCAGCATCGGAGCAACGGCCCAGATGCGGCCCTGCGTGCCGTCAGCCTGTATCGGACGGGTGCTGTGCATGACGCCGCCCACCGGCTGCATGTTGACGCCGACCGGGATCACCGCCCCCGCAGGCGCCACCACATTCGCATTCAGGAAGACGTTGGCCGAGTTGAACAGGTTGAACGGCGTGCCTGCCGGAACCACCGTGGCGCGGATCGAAAGGGCGCCAGCCGTGCCGGCGCTCTGACGCGGCAGAACGGCGCCGGCGCCGAACCAGACGCCTGCCGGCAGGGTCGTGGTCACACGCTGACCTGGGGTCCAGATCGGCGCAGCACCCGATGCAAAGGCGGCCTTGCTGGCCCAGATCGGGGCCGCCACGACCCAGCCGCCTGTTGGGCTGGACATGGTGGAGTTGGTCTCGAACCCGAACGGGATGACCCCGCTGTCACGACGCAGGGCCGTGGCCGAACGCACTGTCACATCGAACGACAACACCGCAGTCGATGCGGCGCCGCCCGGAATGGAGCTGACGCCCGGAAGGGTGGGATCACCGACCAGGGTGTAGGGCGAGGTCAGGACTGTGGGTTCGCGGATCACGCCGAACAGACCATCGAGTGCGATGGTGCTGTCACGCGGCAGGATGTCGCCCGCCTGAAGCTGGGTCGAGGTCGACAGGGTCATTCGCGCGGGCAGAGGCGTGCCCTTGGGCCAGGTTGTCGCCTGCAGCGCCACGGACATCGGCAGGACAGCTCCGGCTTCCAGCGTCGAGCCTGCCGGCAGATCCATGCCCGCCGTCATGATCGCACCCTTGGCGATTAGGCTGCCGTCAGGCAGGCGGATCGCCGAAGTCGCCACCCAGTCCTGAGGCAGGGTGTAGGTGTTGGCCAACTGCACCTCGGCGCCGATCAGGGTGTTGCGGTTGACGCTGAAGCCGCGGACAGGCGCATCGAACGTCAGGCTGACGCCGATCGGGAACTGCGCGCCCTCGCTCAGTTTGAGCGGGACAGACAGCTGGTGATCAGCCAGCCATTCCGAGTTCACGCCCTGGCTGCCCGGATAGAGGACCCAGCCGTTGTCGTCGGGCGTACGCGCCGGTTCGGCGAACCCGTCCGTGATGCTGCCGTAGATATCCAGCTTGTCCGACGCACGGATCAGCAGGACGCCCGCTTCACCTGAACCATAGGCCTGGGTCAGGGGTGTAGAGGCGTTCAGGCTGGCGTAGCGGTAACCGGCCATGTTCAGATCGCCAGACACGCGCAGGCTTTCGCCCGGCGCGCTGCGCAGTTCCACGCCCGGACGCAGATGGAAGGCGTCGGCATAGGCCGTCAGACCCGACATGCGGCCCAACAGGACGGCGTTGCCGATGGCGGCGTTGATGAAGGCGGTGCTGTCAGCGTGGACGCCATCCATGAGCGCCTGATCAATGACGCCGCCTGCGGGCTGATAGGCGCGGAAGCCGTTCACGGACAGGCTGCTGGCGCCCTTGATCGTCAGGGAACCGCGCGCGTCGATGGCGACATCGTCGCCGCCCAGACGACGGGCGTTGAGCTCGACCTGACCGCGCTTGAGGCCATCCGCCGCCGACAGATCCAGCGTCGCGCCGGAAGCCAGGGTCAGAAGGCCGCTGGCCGATGTCAGTTCGACGGTGGCGCGGTTGGAGGCGTCGATCGGCGCGCCATAGCTGTCGACGATCAGGGTCTTGCCGCTGGCGTCCAGAACCGCCGTCGAGGCCAGGGTCAGGTCGTCGCGCGCCGACAGACGGATCGAGCCGGGGCGATAGCCGCTGGCGTTGATCCGGCCCGTGACGGTCAGATCGCCTCCATCCGCAGAGATGGAGACATGACGGGCCTGAACCTCGTCGCCGATGCTCAGGTCGCCGGTCTTGATGACGAAGCTGCGCGATTCCGTGACGCCGTTGTCGGTCAGACGGCGGTTCAGTCCGGCGAAGTCGGTCAGGGTTCCAGCGCGCACGTCGATGGAGCCGTTGCGCATCGTCGGATCAACAGGCTTTTCGCCATGACGCGCACGACCGTCGATGGTCCCGTTCAGCGCCACGGCCCCTTGCAGCGCCGTGACCTTGAGCAGGCCCGCATGGTTGTAGTCGGCGCTGATATCGATGGTCGAACCGGCGGCCTGCTGGACCGAGCCGTGGGTGCTTTCCAGCTCCACGTCGCCGCCCCAGCTGTAGCGTGTCTCGTCAAAGAACTTGGTGTCGCGGCCCGCCAGATCCAGACGCGCGCCGTCCAGAAGCTGGATGTCGCCCGTCGTCGCGGTCATCACCAGCTTGCCGCTGGGCAGGGCGATGGTGGTGTCAGCCAGGACCGAGCCCGCCGTCAGACGGATTTCGGCGCCCAGTGCGGCTTCGACCTTGCCGGTCGATGCGGCCTGTCCTTCGGGACGGCGCACATTGATCGCGTCGCCTGCCTTGTAGTGCAGGCGCGAACCGGCCTGGCCGGTCAGCAGCGGCGTATTCAGGTTCAGCACCCCGCCCTGCCCCGCCTGACCAAATACGGCCTGCGACTGATAGACGGCCAGATCACCATAGTGATTGGCTTCGATCCGATCAGACGCCGTCAGGTTCACCGAGCTGAAGCCCAGCGCCAGACGATTCAGCGGCAGGTTGGCGTCGATCAGAACGCCGTCCTGATAGCCCAGCACGATCCGCTCTGCGACCAAATCGAGCTTGCCCAGGCCCGTGCCGGGACCATTGGCGATGACCGCACCCGGAAGGGCGATGGCGGGGATGGGCTGGGTGGGCTCACCCTGATTGCCGACCAGACCGTTCCAGACCAGGGTGCCGGTCGTGATGCGGGCGACATCATCAGCCGTGCCGTGGCCATAGAGGGCGGGTGTGTTCAGCACCAGCTGCAGGCTGGACTTGCCGGTGGCGGCGTCACGCGTGTCCAGGCTGATCGAGCCGTAGAAGTTGATCGACTGGTTGGCGCTGAGCATCAGCCGCTCAAGACGCGGCGCGCCGCTGGCGGCGTCGCCTCGCATCAGCCGGTCCAGCACGGTTTGGTTCAGGACGATGCCGCCCGGCAGTATGCCCTGGGCCGCAGCATCCGCCAGAGCTTGCGTCGTGCCCAGATTGACCGAACCCGTCGAGAAGCCGAGGTAACGTGCGCCATAGTTGACGTTCTCGCCCAGACGCACGGCGCCGGGGCTGACGAAGCTGAGCGTGCCGTCGGTGTAGATGGAGGCGCCGTCCTCGACCGTGACCGAGCCAGAGCCCGAAGCCCCTGCGGTCGAGGTGTATTCCAGCAGGCCGTTGGAAACGGACAGCAGGTTGATGTAGTCGGCCCGCAGGGTGAAACCCATCGACGATGAGAAGGCCGGATCGCCCTTGCCCACCGTGCTGATGCGCGCGCCGTCTTCGACCAGGATCGAGCCTTCGTTGCTTGTGATCAGCAAGACCTGCGGCGCAACCAGCTCCGCACCCTTGCGCACCGCCACTTCGCCGAAGCCGTAGCTGAACGCGCCCGCGTTAGGCAGACCGCCGCCCGCCATGATGACGATGTCGTCGATGGCGGTTCCCGGCGACCGCTGCGCCATGCCGCCGATGGTCATGACCTTGGCGCCGACGGCGTTCAGATCCGCCGCATACAAGGACATCGCCCCCGGCGTGGCCACGCCGCCTGCGCCCAGGATCTCCAGCGTCAGGTTCTCCATGCCGTAGGGGTTGCCGCCGATCACGGCCAGCGAACCGCCGATGCCGCCCTTGGCCGCATCAAACAGACCCTTGCCCTTGAACGAGAAGACTGGGCGGTCGCTGTCGCCAACCGGAGGCGTCAGGGCCAGAATAAAGGCCTTGCCGTCCTGAGGCAGCAGCGGCAGCGGATTGTCGAACTGCGCCTTTGCGGGCGCTGCGATCAGGAAATCGCCGAAGCTGGTCTCGTTATACTGGGAGTAGGTCCGAACCGTCTTGGAGGAGGTCAGGATGGCCTCGACCGGCAGCGCGTTCTGGACCGTCGTATTGGCGAAGGTCGTCGTCACGCCCAGATGAACCGAGCCGTCCGCCAGGGTGTTCAACGCGCCAGCGCCCGCCCGCAGGGTCGAGCCCAGTTCAACGCGGAACGCCCCTTCCATCAGGGCGAACTCGGCGGGCAACAGCATATAGGTTCCGGCGGCCAGACCCGGCACGCCCTCAGGAATGACGATCTGCTGACCCACGCCCGGTTGGGCATGACCTGTCAGCGCCGTCGGCGTCGCCGAACCCTTGTAGTCGGGAACGATGGCATAGACCTTGTTGTCGGCGTGGCTCAGGCCCTGGAAGGCTGGGCTGACGTTGGCGAGGGCCGTCGTCAGGATGTCGACCGAACCGCCCCGTCCGTTGGTGAAGGCGCCGCCCGCAGGCGTGCCGCCGCCCGACAGATCCAGCACCGAACCTTCGTCCGCGCGCAGCGAACCCAGGACGGTGACCCCTTGCAACAGGTTGGTGGTCGTCTTCTCGACCCCGTTCAGCAGCCAGGTCAGACCATCGGTCGTGCCGCC
>RCMZ01000264.1_pt1 | contig 32082 bp, 32 predicted proteins | sample 2041141 | NCBI WGS metagenome assembly RCMZ01 (sample SAMN09708263, study PRJNA481090) | Wastewater metagenome, whole genome shotgun sequencing project. | biome: sewage; isolation source: Davis station wastewater (DW) | place: Antarctica: Davis Station | collected 2010-03-01 | reverse complement strand
ATGAAAGACACCATTCGCCAGCTGATCCAGCAAGCCCTCGCCAACCTGACCACTGCAGGTGTGCTGCCGGCAGGCCTGAGCCCGGCGATTCAGGTGGAAAACACCAAAGACAAAACCCACGGCGACTTCGCCAGCAACATCGCCATGATGTTGGCCAAGCCCGCCGGCATGAAGCCGCGCGATCTGGCTGAGAAACTGATCGCCGCGCTGCCCGCCGATGCCGCCATCAGCAAAGTAGAAATCGCCGGCCCAGGCTTTTTGAACTTCTATCAAGACAATCAGGCCCTGGCCCAGCGCCTAGAAGCTGCGCTGGCCGATGCCCAGCTGAATGTGCGCAAAGCCGGCCCGACACAGCGCGTGGTCGTCGATTTGTCGTCGCCTAACCTGGCCAAAGAAATGCACGTCGGCCACCTGCGCTCAACCATCATCGGTGACGGTGTGGCGCGGGTTCTGGAGTTTCTCGGCGACACCGTGATCCGCCAAAACCATGTGGGCGACTGGGGTACTCAGTTCGGCATGCTACTGGCGTATATGGAAGAGAACCCTGCCGCTGCCGAGAGCGAGCTGTCCGATCTGGAGCAGTTCTACCGCGCCTCCAAGCAGCGCTTCGACGAGTCCGAGACCTTCGCCAACCGCGCGCGCGAGCTAGTGGTGCAGCTGCAAGCCGGCGACCCCGAGTGCCTGCGCTTGTGGACGCGCTTTAACGATATTTCCCTGTCGCACTGCCAGAAGGTCTACGACCGTCTGGGCGTAAAGCTCAGCCCAGCCGATGTAATGGGTGAAAGCGCCTACAACGACCAGCTGGCCGACATCGTCGCGGCGTTAGACGCCAAAGGCCTGCTCAGCGAAAGCAATGGCGCGCAATGCGTGTTTATGGACGAGTTCCTCAACGCCGAAGGCAATCCGCTGCCGGTAATCGTGCAAAAGGCTGGCGGCGGCTACCTGTACGCCACCACTGACCTAGCGGCCATGCGCTACCGCAGCGAGACGTTAAAAGCCGACCGCGCGCTGTACTTCGTCGATCAGCGTCAAGCTCTGCACTTCCAGATGGCCTTCGAAGTCGCGCGCCGCGCTGGCTTCGTCCACCCAGGCATGCAACTTGAGCACATGGGCTTCGGCACCATGAACGGCGCCGACGGCCGCCCGTTCAAGACCCGCGACGGCGGCACCGTCAAGCTGGTGGACCTGCTCGACGAGGCCGAAGAGCGCGCCTATGCCTTGGTCAAAAGTAAGAACCCAGAGCTGGATGAAGCCGAATTGCGGCAGATCGGTCACGCCGTCGGCATTGGCGCGGTGAAATACGCCGACCTGTCGAAGCATCGCTCCAGCGACTACAGCTTCAACTTCGAGCAGATGCTCAGCTTCGAGGGCAACACCGCGCCATACCTGCTGTACGCCTATACCCGTGTGGCCAGCGTGTTCCGCAAGCTTGAGCGCTCGATGGACGACACCCTCGATGGCCAACTGCACCTCGCTGCCGCGCAGGAAATCGACTTGGCGGCCAAGCTCGCACAATTCGGCGAAGTGCTGAATAACGTTGCCGACAAAGGCACGCCGCACATCCTCTGCACCTACTTGTACGAGCTGGCCGGGTTGTTCTCCAGCTTCTATGAGCACTGCCCAATTCTGGCTGCCGAAGATCAAGCCACCCAGCAGAGCCGCCTGCGGCTGGCCGCCCTGAGTGGTCGCACGCTCAAGCAAGGCTTGGAACTACTGGGCCTGCAGACCTTGGAGCGCATGTAAGGTGGCAGCCAAGAAAAAGCCCGCGCCCAAGCGCGGTGCCAGTCGCTACCAAGCACCGCCGCGTAAGCCGGTGCCGGGCTGGGTGTGGCTGACGTGCGGTCTGCTGATTGGCGCCTTCGTCGTGTTTTTGCTGCAACTCGAACCGGGTCGCGACAACATCAAGCGCATCAAGGAAGAAAAGTCGCGAGTGGCCAGCCGTCAGGCCAACAAGCCGGTCGCAAGCGCGCAAGCAAAAGGCCCAGTCAAGCCGAAGTATGACTTCTACACCTTGCTGCCAGAGTCCGAGGTGATCGTGCCGCCGGATGCCATGCCGCAGCCGCCTGCCACGCCGCTCACCCCAGAGCAGCTGGCCAAAGCTGATGCGGCGCGCGCCGAAGCGGCCCTTAACGGTCTAGTGCCACCGGCATTACCCAGCGCCGCGGCGCCAGCCGCAACCACGCCTACACCGCCGCCGAGCGTGGCCAAGGCACCGCTGAGCACGCAGTTCTTCCTGCAGGCCGGCTCGTTCCGCAAGCAGGCGGACGCCGACAAGGTGCGCGCGCAGATCATTCTGCTCGGGCAAAACGTGCAGGTTGAATCCGGCACAGTGCGCGAAGAAACCTGGTACCGGGTGCTCGTCGGCCCTTTCGCCAGCCGCGAACAGCTCGGCACGGCGCAGAAGCAGCTGGCCGCCAGCGGCTTCAGCAATCTGCTGTTACAGCAACGTCAAGGCCGCTAAAACCAAGCCTGCCGCCCGCTCAGCGACTGCTGGTCGGGCGGCAGACTCGATTGATCCTTGAACCTGCCTTACCCCGTCCCCATATCAACTGGCATTAGGGCATTTCGCCCGGCAGCGTGGAGACGCCTCTCTTGACCACCATCGTTTCAGTCCGCCGCAACGGCAAAGTCGTCATGGGCGGCGACGGCCAGGTATCGCTCGGCAACACCGTGATGAAAGGCAACGCGAAAAAAGTTCGCCGCCTGTACCACGGCCAAGTGTTGGCCGGCTTTGCTGGCGCCACCGCCGATGCCTTCACCCTATTTGAGCGTTTCGAAGGCCAGCTGGAAAAACACCAGGGCAATTTAGTCCGCGCTGCCGTCGAGCTGGCCAAAGATTGGCGTACCGACCGCTCCCTGAGCCGCTTGGAAGCCATGCTGGCGGTCGCTAACAAAGACGCGTCGCTGATCATCACCGGCAACGGTGACGTGGTTGAGCCCGAGCACGGCCTGATCGCCATGGGCTCCGGCGGTGGCTTCGCCCAAGCCGCCGCGATGGCGCTGCTGCAAAAAACTGAATTGAGCGCGCGTGAAATCACCGAAACTGCGCTGAACATTGCCGGCTCCATCTGTGTCTTTACCAATCAAAACCTGACCATTGAGGAGGAAGATTGCGCTGAGTAAGCGCGTCTTCCTTTGGAGTACCCCCGCATGTCCATGACGCCCCGCGAGATCGTTCACGAACTCAACCGCCACATCATCGGCCAGGACGACGCCAAGCGCGCCGTGGCTATCGCGTTGCGCAACCGCTGGCGGCGCATGCAGCTGCCGGCCGAGCTGCGCGTTGAAGTAACGCCAAAAAACATCCTAATGATCGGCCCGACCGGCGTCGGTAAAACCGAAATCGCCCGGCGTTTAGCCAAGCTCGCCAACGCACCGTTTATCAAGGTGGAAGCGACCAAGTTCACTGAAGTCGGCTATGTCGGCCGTGATGTGGAATCAATCATCCGTGACCTCGCCGATGCGGCGATCAAGATGATGCGCGAGCAAGAAATGCGCAAAGTCAGCTTCCGTGCCGAAGATGCCGCCGAAGAGCGCATCCTCGACGCCCTGCTGCCACCGGCGCGTGCGGGTTTTGGCGACGAGCCGGCGCGCAGCGAAGACAGCAACACCCGACAGCTGTTTCGCAAACGCCTGCGTGAAGGTCAGCTGGACGACAAGGAAATCGACATCGAGGTGGCCGAAACGCCAGCCGGCGTGGAGATCATGTCGCCGCCCGGCATGGAAGAAATGACCAACCAGCTGCAAAGCATGTTCGCCAACATGGGCAAGGGCAAAAAGAAGAGCCGCAAGCTCAAGGTCAAAGAAGCCTTCAAACTGGTCCGCGACGAAGAAGCCGCGCGCCTGGTCAACGAGGAAGAACTCAAAGCCGCCGCGCTGGAAGCTGTCGAGCAGCACGGCATCGTGTTTATCGACGAGATCGACAAGGTCGCCAAGCGCGGCAACACCGGCGGCGCCGATGTGTCGCGCGAAGGCGTGCAGCGCGACTTGCTGCCGCTGATCGAAGGCTGCACGGTGAATACCAAGCTGGGCATGGTCAAAACTGACCACATCCTGTTTATCGCCTCCGGCGCCTTCCACCTGAGCAAGCCCAGCGATCTGGTGCCCGAGCTGCAAGGCCGCCTGCCGATCCGGGTTGAGCTCAAGGCGCTAACGCCGCATGACTTCGAGCGCATCCTCAGCGAACCGCACGCCTCACTCACCGAGCAATACCGTGAGCTGCTGAAGACCGAAGGCTTGCACATCGAGTTTGCCGCCGACGGCATTCGGCGCTTGGCCGAGATCGCGTGGCAGGTCAACGAGAAGACTGAAAACATTGGTGCTCGTCGCCTGCACACGCTGCTCGAACGCCTGCTTGAAGAGGTTTCATTCAGTGCCGGCGAGCTGGCCAACAGCCAGAGTGAAGCGATTCAAATTGATGAGGCTTACGTCAACAGCCATCTCGGCGAGCTGGCACAAGACGAAGACCTGTCACGCTATATTCTCTAACCGGCGCACACTCAGGCGCGCAGCAACACCCGCAACCGCAGGCTAACACCTGCGGTTTTTGACTTTCCGGCGGAGCATCCCATGCGCATCCCCACGGCTATCGAGTTGCACAAGGCGGCCAACGTTCTGACCCTAAAATACGCCAATGGCGATGTGTATCAGCTGCCCGCAGAGTTTCTGCGCGTGCACTCACCTTCGGCCGAGGTGCAAGGTCACGGCAAGCCAATATTGCAAACCGGCAAACTTAACGTAGCGCTGCAACGGGTCGAGCCCGCTGGGCGCTATGCGCTAAAACTATGCTTCGATGACGGCCATGACAGCGGCCTGTTCACCTGGGATTACCTCGACCAACTTGGCCAGCGCCAAGCTCAGCTGTGGGACGATTACCTGCAGGCCCTTAGCGCGGCCCGGAAATCGCGCGACCCTAACGAGTCAGCGATTAAATTAATGCTGTAAAACCCCTCTATTTCGCGGCTTATGGTGCAACGCCATGAGCCGCACACAGAGTTAGGGCGAGCATTCTAATCTGCCTCGGCATACTGCTCGCGCGTACGGCGAGCCAATGCCGAACTTGCACAAAATCACAAACTCGGGTAACCAAGGAGCTGGCGGATTCTCTGCGTTCAGGCCGGCTGAATGCCAGATGATGCACGGAGTTCGCTCCGAACTACGGTAACCCGATCAGTACCCATTTTTGCCGCTGAGCGCGCGAAAGCGCCGCCGCCCAATGGGTACTGCAAAGGACAATGGAGTGTTGTAGATGACTAATAAAGATAATGAAGATCTGAAACGCCAAGCGATGGACAACACTCTGGGCCTAAACCCGGTGATTGGCATTCGCGGTAAAGACATTCTGTCAGCCGCGCGCACGGTAATGATTCAGGCCATCAAACAACCCTTCCTCAGCGCCAAGCACATGGGCAATCTCAGCCTGGAACTGAAAAACGTTCTACTCGGCCAATCGCCCGTGGAGCCGGAAGCCGGTGATCGGCGCTTTGCCGACCCAACCTGGAGCCAGAACCCGCTGTACAAGCGCTACATGCAGACCTACCTGGCCTGGAGCAAGGAGCTGCATGAGTGGATCGACAGCAGCAAGCTGTCAGAACAAGACATCAACCGCGGTCACTTTGTGATCAAGCTGGTGACCGACGCCATGGCGCCCACCAACACCATGGCCAACCCGGCGGCAGTCAAACGCTTCTTCGAAACCGGCGGTAAAAGCCTGTTAGACGGCCTTTCGCACCTGGCCAAAGACATGGTTAACAACGGCGGCATGCCGAGCCAAGTCAACATGTCGGTGTTTGAGGTTGGCAAGACGCTGGCCACCACCGAAGGCGCCGTGGTGTTTCGCAACGACGTGCTGGAGCTGATCCAGTACAAGCCGATGACCGAGCAGGTGCACGAGCGTCCGCTGCTGGTGGTGCCACCGCAAATCAATAAATTTTACGTGTTCGATTTGTCGCCAGAAAAAAGCGTGGCGCGTTTTTGCGTGCGCAATCAACTGCAAACCTTTGTGGTCAGCTGGCGCAATCCGACCAAAGCACAGCGCGAGTGGGGCCTATCGACCTATATCGATGCGTTGAAAGAAGCCATCGACGTGGTCTGCGCGATCACCGGCAGCAAAGACCTGAACATGCTTGGCGCATGCTCCGGTGGCATGACCACGGCCTCATTACTGGGCCACTACGCCGCGATTGGCGAGCAAAAGGTGCATGCCCTGACCTTGTTAGTCAGCGTGCTGGATAACCGCCTGGAGACGGATATTTCCCTGTTTGCCGACGAAAAGAGCCTGGAAGGTGCCAAGCGCCGCTCTTACCAAGCGGGCGTATTGGAAGGCAAAGACCTCGCCAAAGTATTTGCTTGGATGCGCCCGAACGATTTGATCTGGAACTATTGGGTCAACAACTATCTGCTCGGCAACGAGCCGCCTGTGTTCGACATCCTGCACTGGAACAACGACACCACGCGCTTGCCAGCCGCCTTGCATGGCGAGTTTATCGACATGTTCAAGAACAACCCGCTGACTCGCGCGGGCGCTTTGGAAGTCTGCGGTACGCCGGTCGACCTCAAACAAGTCACCTGCGATCTGTTCTGCGTAGCCGGCACCACCGACCACATTACGCCGTGGGAGTCGTGCTACAAGTCGGCCAACCTGTTTGGCGGCAAGTGTGAGTTCGTGTTGTCGAGCAGCGGTCATATCCAGAGCATTCTCAACCCGCCGGGCAACCCAAAGTCGCGTTACATGACCAACACCGCAATGCCGGAAGACCCAAAAGCCTGGCAAGCCAGCGGCACCAAGCATGCCGACTCGTGGTGGTTGCATTGGCAAACCTGGCAGGCGGAACGCGCCGGCAAACTGAAAAAAACCCCAAGTGCGCTCGGCAATAAGGCCTTCCCGCCCCGTGAAGCAGCGCCCGGCACGTATGTGCACGAACGCTAGAAATACTGTTCGAGCATCTACTGTTTGACCATCTGGCGCGCCCGCAACGGCCGCCAGAAGCCCTTAAGAAGCAATAGGGTTGCAGTAACACGCAGCGTATCGACGAGCTGCGTCAACCTAGGAAGCGTCCGGATGACGGCTCCTTGCAGTACAACCTTTAGGGTCACCGCTATGTCGCAGCCATTTGTTTTTCGCACCATCGATCTGGACGGCAACACCATCCGTACTGCCGTACGTCCAGGCAAGCCCCATATGACACCTTTGCTGGTGTTTAACGGGATTGGCGCCAACCTGGAGTTGATCTTCCCGTTCGTTAACGCATTGGACCCCGATCTCGAGGTTATTGCCTTTGACGTACCGGGCGTTGGCGGCTCGTCGACACCCAGCACCCCGTACCGCTTTCCTGGCCTGGCCAAGCTGGCCGCGCGCATGCTCGATTACCTCGATTACGGCCAAGTCAGTGTGATTGGCGTGTCGTGGGGCGGCGCCTTAGCGCAACAGTTCGCCCACGATTACCCCGAACGCTGCAAAAAGCTGATTCTGGCCGCTACGGCTGCCGGCGCGGTCATGGTCCCCGGCAAGCCGAAAGTGCTGATGCTGATGGCCAGTCCGCGACGTTATATCCAGCCGTCTTACGGCGCACACATTGCACCGGATATTTATGGCGGCGCCTTTCGCCGCGACAAAACCTTAGCCTTGTCGTTTGCCAGCAAGGTGCGCTCCTCGGGCAAGCTCGGCTACTACTGGCAGTTATTCGCCGGCATGGGCTGGACCAGCATTCACTGGTTGCACAAGATCAAGCAGCCGACCTTGGTATTGGCCGGCGACGACGACCCGCTGATCCCGCTGATTAATATGCGCATGCTCGCTTGGCGCATCCCCAATTCGCAGCTGCACGTACTGGATGACGGCCACCTGTTTTTGATCACCCGCGCCGAAACCGTGGCGCCGATCATCATGAAATTTCTCCAAGAGGAACGTCAGCGCGCCGTCATGCATCCGCAACCGGCACCCGCACGCGGTCAATAAGCGCTGGGTCGATGCACAACAAACAACGCCTTGGCCCATCCGCGGGCAAGGTGTAACGCCGGCGGCCCTGTGTTACACCTTGAGATAGCGCTAAGCGCGTAGATAAAGGCCCAGCAGTTTGGTTTTGGACGGTTTGACGACGGAGTGTTGCCCCCATGCACAAGAACCCAGCAACGGATTCACCACCTGCGCCGCCGACCTACCTGAACGTGCACAACGCCATGCTGGGCGTGCAAGCTAAAGACCTTTACTCAACCCTGCGCACCCTAGCTTTCCAGGGCCTACGCCAGCCGCTACACAGCGCTCGCCACGTCCTCGCCTTGGGCGGCCAACTGAGTCGCGTGCTGTTGGGCGACACCCTGTACCCGGTCGACCCCGACGACCTGCGCTTCAGTGACCCAACCTGGCACCTCAATCCTATTTACCGGCGCAGTCTGCAGGCCTATCTGGCGTGGCAACATCAGCTGCAGCAGTGGGTCGAACAAAGCAATCTTGCCGAGGCTGACCGCGCCCGCGCACGTTTCATTCTGGCCATGCTGAACGACGCCATTGCACCCTCCAATAGCCCGCTTAATCCGCTGGCGCTCAAGGAGTTGTTCAATACCGGCGGCAATAGCCTGATTAAAGGCCTGCGCCAGTTGCTCGATGATGTTGTCCACAACGGCGGCATGCCGCGCCAGGTCAACAAGCTAGCCTTCGAGGTCGGTCGCAATTTGGCTGCTACGCCCGGCGCCGTGGTGTATCGCAATGAGCTGCTGGAGCTGATCCAGTACAAACCGATGAGCGAGAAACAGTACGAACGACCGCTGCTGATCGTGCCGCCGCAAATCAACAAGTACTACATCTTCGATCTCAGCGCGGACAAAAGCTTCGTCCAATACGCGCTAAAAAATAGCCTGCAGGTGTTTGTCGTCAGCTGGCGCAACCCGGACATACGCCACCGCGAGTGGGGCCTGTCGACCTATGTCGAAGCGCTTGAGCAAGCCACCGATGCCTGCTTAGCCATTACCGGCAGCCGCTCAGTCAATCTACTGGGCGCCTGCGCTGGCGGCCTCACCAGCGCCGCCCTGCAAGGCCATCTGCAAGCCAAGCGGCAGTTACGTAAAGTCAGCAGCGCCACCTACTTGGTCAGTTTGCTCGACAGCCAGGTCGACAGCACACCGATGCTATTTGCCGATGAGAAAACCCTAGAAGCGGCTAAGCGCCGCTCATACCAACAAGGCGTACTCGACGGTCGCGACATGGCCAAGGTGTTTGCCTGGATGCGCCCTAACGATTTGATCTGGAACTACTGGATCAACAATTACCTGCTCGGCAAGCAGCCACCCGCGTTCGATATTCTCTACTGGAACAACGACAACACCCGTCTACCCGCGGCACTACACGGCGATATTCTGGACTTCTTTAAGCTCAACCCACTCAAACATGCCGGCGGCTTAGAAGTTTGCGGCACGCCGGTCGACTTGCACAAAGTCAACGTCGACAGTTTCAACGTCGCCGGGGTCAACGACCACATCACCCCGTGGGCCGCGGTGTATCGCTCGGCCCAATTGCTCGGTGGTAAAAAGCGCTTTTTGCTGTCTAACAGCGGGCATATTCAGAGCATTCTCAACCCGCCCAGCAACCCCAAAGCGCACTACCAAGAAAGCGCCAACCTGCATGGCAATGCCAACGAATGGCACGCCGCGGCGCACAACCACAATGGCAGCTGGTGGCCGACCTGGCTGCAATGGGCGCAACAACGCTCCGGCGAGCAACGCCCAACGCTCAGCACCCTGGGCAACCAGCACTATCCACCGCAGGAAAAAGCGCCAGGTACCTACGTACATATGCGTTAAATCGACTCTCACTCGCAGACCTGAATAAGAAGACCGGATGAAAACCCGCGACCGTATCCTTGAGTGTGCCCTAGCGCTGTTTAACCAAGAGGGCGAACCGAATGTCTCCACCTTGGAGATCGCCAACGAGCTGGGCATCAGCCCAGGTAACTTGTATTACCACTTCCACGGCAAGGAACCAGTGGTCCTGGAGTTGTTTGAACGCTTCCAGAATGAAATGGCGCCGTTACTCAACCCGCCGGCCGAAGCCCAGCTAGATGCCGAAGATTACTGGTTGTTTTTGCACCTGATCGTTGAGCGTCTGGCGCAGTTTCGCTTCCTGTTTCAAGACCTCTCCAACCTGGCCGGTCGCCTGCCGAAGCTGGCGCGCGGCATTCGTGCCTGGCTGAATACCTTGAAGCGCACCTTGGCCTCACTGCTGGCCAGTTTGAAAGCGCAAGGGCAATTGGTCAGCAACACCCAGGCTCTCGGCCAGCTCGTTGAGCAAATCACTCTGACCCTGCTGTTCTCGCTCGACTACCAGCGCATCATCGGTAGCAGCGGCGAAATCCGCCTGGTGGTTTATCAAGTGATGATGCTGGCGGCGCCGCACCTAGCGCCTGCTGCGCGGCAAACGGCCGAACAACTGGCGCAAAGTTACCTGCAGGCCTAAACGAAAAAGCCCGGCACTAGGCCGGGCGTTTTTTGTTCCTGAGTGAATCAGGATGGTGTAACAGGGCTCGCTGGAGCAGCAGGCGCAGTAACCGGAGCTGGAGCGGCGGCAACTGCAGCAGCAGGCTTAGCGGCTGGCTTAGCCACTGGTGCCTTTTTCACCGCTGGCTTCTTCACCGCAGCAGGCTTGGCAGCAGCGGGCTTAGCGGCGGCAGTTTTAGCCGCTACCGGCTTGGCTGCAGCTTTAACAGCGGGTTTAGCCGCCGGCTTCTTCAGCGCAGGTTTGGCTGCAGCTTTCAGTGCTGGCTTAACCGACGAAGCGGAAATACCGGTGAGCTTTTCGATCTGCTTAGTCAGGCTTTCAACCTTGCTGTGCAGCTCTTTAACTTCATTGCGGCTCGGTACGCCCAGGCGCGAAATAGCGCTGTTGAGGCGCTTGTCGAAGGCGTCTTCCAACTCATTCCATTTGCCAATGGCTTTGTCTTTAACTTCTTCAACACGGGACTTTGCCGAGTCAACGGTGTGCTTGACCACGCCGACTTGCTTATCGACTTCAGCCTTAGCCTGCTTCTCAGCTTTTTCGCCATCCTTAACCAGACCATCAAACAGCTTTTCGCCGTCTTTGCTGACCTTGGAGTAAGCGCCCAGACCGGCCAGCCAGATTTGCCGCGAGTACTTTTCTACTTCGCTGATCCAGTTGCTGGTTTCTTTTTCGACTTTTTTCTTGCCTGCCATGATCTGTTCTCCTTATTTAGCTTTAGCTGCGCGTTCAAGCATTGCATTGAGCACATCGAGCTTAGCAGAGAGTGCATCAACGTCTTGCTTGGCAGGAATGCCCAAGCGATTTAGGCCGCTGGCAACACGACGATCGAACGCTTTTTCAACTTTCTCGAAGCGGCCTTCAACCTTATCTTTAACTTCAGCAACGCGATCTTTCACGTTGTCTTTAACGCTGTCGATCTGGCTGTTGGCGGCTTCAACTTGCTGATCAACCAGTTGCTTGCCTTGCTTCTCAACGCTCTCGCCAGCCTTGACCAAATCCTTCAGGTAACCGGCGCCTTCCTTGCCAGCTTTGGCGTATGCACCCAAGCCTGCCAAGTAGATTTTGCGCGCATAACCTTTAACATCGGCCAGCACGGTAGTTTTGCTTTCGCTTTTACTGACCGCTTTCTTGACTGCGACTTTAGCCATGATGCACCTCACACAGAGTGATAAATGGGACGCCCTTTCTCAGGGCTTGTGTGCAAGGTAACGAGGAAAATTAGAATCCACATACTAAGAAGCGAATTGCTTGATCTGCGTCGGCATCGACAACCGACTAAAGCATGGCGCGCATTCAGGCGTGCAAGGACTCATCCAGGGTCTTTTCGATTTCACGCTTAATGCTGCCGCCCAGCGCCGAGAGCAACAAACCGAGGCTCAACTCGACCCGCACGTGATCTTCCGTCACGGCAATGCGCCCTTCAGCACCGCTGCGCTTGAACTCTAGGCTGTTGCCAACCCAGTGATAACGCACTTCGTATTCACGCGCCAAGCGCTCAGCCAGCAATTCGGCTTTTGCCCGAGCGGCCGCTAGGCCAAGGGAATGGGGGCGTTCAACTTTGATCCGGGCCATTGGCTAACTCCTGACTGCGACCTTAGGTCGCGCGACTATAGCAGGCCATAGTGGCCCGTCACGCAAATGCAGCGCCCTAGCGCCGCGACAAAGGCGGCCGCCGGGATTAGAATGGCCAGCACTTTCTTGTGGTGACAGTGAAATGAACGACCCACGCAATGCCAACGACGCGGAACCGACTACCCACTTCGGCTTTCAGAACGTACCGGAAAGCCAGAAGGCCGATAAAGTCGCCGAGGTCTTCCACTCGGTAGCAGCCAAATACGACCTGATGAATGACCTGCTCTCTGGCGGCATGCACCGCCTGTGGAAGCGGTTCACCATCGAACTGTCCGGCGTGCGCAGCGGCAACCGCGTACTCGACATTGCCGGCGGCACTGGCGACCTGACGCGTAAGTTCTCCAGCTTGGTAGGCCCTAGCGGCGAAGTGGTGCTGGCAGACATCAACGACTCGATGCTCAAAGTAGGCCGTGACCGTTTGCTCGACAAAGGCGTGGCCGGCAACGTGGTGTTCGTGCAGGCTGATGCCGAGAAACTGCCGTTCCCTGACAACCACTTCGACGTAGTCACCATCGCCTTCGGCTTGCGCAACGTCACCCATAAAGAAGACGCCCTGCGCTCCATGCTGCGCGTTCTTAAACCGGGCGGCCGCTTGCTGGTGCTGGAGTTCTCCAAGCCCTCCAGCCAAATGCTCTCGAAGTTTTACGACACCTATTCGTTCAACTTCATGCCGCTGATGGGCAAGCTGATCACTAATGACTCCGAAAGCTACCGCTACCTTGCCGAGTCGATCCGCATGCACCCGGATCAAGAAACCCTCAAGGCGATGATGAGCGAGGCCGGCTTCGAACGCACCAGCTACCACAACATGACCGGCGGGATTGTCGCCCTGCACCGCGGCATCAAACCCTGATGTTGCTGACCGGGCTGCTGGCGGGCGTCGAACTGGGCCTCAACCGCGTCCTGCAAATGGACAGCACCGCCCTGCCGCGTCTCGCGCGGCTGAGCGGTAAGGTGATCGCCGTCGACGGCCAAAGCGCGCTGCTGCAGCTGTTTATTCTGCCCAGTGCCAGCGGTCTACAACTGGCGGCTAACTGGCAGGCACCCGCCGACTGCCAGCTCAGTGCTAGCCCCAGTAGCTTGCTGCAACTGGCTTTAGCCAAAGACAAAACCGCCATCCTGCATCGCCCCGAAGTCAGCCTCAGTGGCGACAGCGCCGTGTTGCTGGAGCTGGCAGCCATCCTCCAAGATCTGGAGCTGGACTGGGAATACGAGCTGTCGCGTTGGCTCGGCCCAATTGCCAGCCCGCTGCTAGCCGGTCACTTGCGCAGCCGCGCACGCTGGACCCGTGCCAGCCTCAGTAGCCTGCATTTGGATCTGGCCGATTACCTCAGCGAAGAATCCCGCAGCCTAGTGGGCCAGCGTGAAGCCGATGCGCGCTTTGCCGAACTGGACCAGCTCAAACTCGCCCTTGAACGCCTCGACGCCCGCGTCGCGCGCCTTCATCTCAACTCTGACGATCTCGCATGAAGCTGCTCGCTGTCCGCCGTCTGTTACGCATCCTGCGCGTGGTCACCCGCTATCGCCTCGACGACCTGCTGTTCGCCCAGCCGCTGCCATTCTGGCTGCGCGCCTTCGGTGCCGCGCTGCCGTGGCGCTGGCTGCCGCGCAAGCCGTTGCATGAGTCTCGCGGGGCTTGCCTGCGTTTAGCGCTGGAAGACCTTGGGCCAATCTTTATCAAGTTCGGCCAGCTGCTCTCGACTCGCCGCGACCTGCTGCCGATGGACATCGCCGACGAGCTAGCCAAGCTGCAAGACCAGGTACCGCCGTTCGACGCCAAACTCTCGGTAGCACGCATCGAAGAACAACTGGGTGCGCCGGTTGCCGAGGTGTTTGCGCGCTTCGATGAACAGCCGATGGCCTCAGCATCGATCGCCCAAGTGCATGCGGCGCAGCTGAAAAGCGGCGAAGAAGTGGTGGTCAAGGTGATCCGCCCGGGGCTCAAGCCAATCATCCGTCAGGATCTGGCGTGGTTGTTTCTGTTGGCGCGCATGGCGGAGAAGTTCTCCACCGAAGCGCGGCGCTTGCGGCCGATGGAAGTGGTCAGCGATTACGAAAAAACCATCTACGACGAACTCGACCTGCTGCGCGAAGCCGCCAACGCCAGCCAGCTACGGCGCAACTTCGCTGGCTCCGAGCAGTTGTACGTGCCGCAGGTGTACTGGGACTTGTGCCGCCCCAAGGTGCTGGTGATGGAGCGCATCTACGGCGTCGCGGTGACCGACCTTGCGACCCTCGCCGACCAGCGCACCGACATGAAGTTGCTGGCCGAGCGCGGTGTGGAGATTTTCTTCACTCAAGTATTCCGCGACAGTTTTTTCCATGCCGATATGCACCCCGGCAACATCTTCGTCAGCACCCGCACGCCGTGGAGCCCGCAGTACATTGCCATCGACTGTGGCATCGTCGGCAGCCTCACCCCCGAGGACCAGGATTACTTGGCGCGTAACCTGATTGCCTTCTTCAAGCGCGATTACCGTCGCGTCGCCCAGCTGCACATCGACTCCGGCTGGGTACCGGCCGACACCAAGGTCAACGACTTCGAGGCGGCAATTCGTACCGTTTGCGAGCCGATTTTCGAGAAGCCATTAAAAGACATTTCGTTCGGCCAACTGCTGCTGCGTCTGTTCCAGACCGCGCGCCGCTTCAACATGGAAATCCAGCCACAGCTGGTGCTGCTGCAGAAGACTCTGCTCAACATCGAAGGCTTAGGCCGTCAGCTCTACCCGGACCTAGACCTGTGGAACACCGCCCAGCCGTTCCTTGAGCGCTGGATGCGCGAGCGTATTAGCCCGCGCAATCTGCTGCGCAATCTGCAGCAACAAGCCGAACAAGTACCGCACCTGTCACAAATGGCGCGCGACACCTTAGAGCGCCTCAACCAGCAAGACCGCCAGCCTGCAGCTGCGCCGCACGCGCGGACGCTGTGGCCGGCACAATTGCTCGGCGCGGCCCTGATTGGCGGCGCGGTCAGCCAAGGTCTGTTACTCAGCCTGCTGGCTTGGCCGAGCTGGCTGATGCTGACCAGCGGCCTGTACTTGGTGCTGCGTCGATAGCCAGCCTGCAAGCGGACTGGCAGACTTAACCTTCTTTTGTTTTTGGCTGCGCATGCGGCCTGTTGTGGACCCGATATGAGCGACTGGCTGGATGCAATCAAATGGGACGCCGATGGTCTGATACCGGCCATCGCCCAGGACCATAAAACCCATCGCGTCTTGATGATGGCATGGATGAACCGCGAGTCATTGCAGCTCACCGTGGATGAAGGCCGCGCCATCTATTGGTCGCGCTCGCGCGGCAAGCTGTGGCGCAAAGGCGAAGAGTCCGGGCACGTACAAAAACTGTATGAACTGCGCTTGGACTGCGATGCCGATGTAATCATCCTGATGGTTGAGCAACTGGGTGGTATCGCCTGCCACACCGGTCGACAGAGCTGCTTTTATCGCGTTTACGACAACGCCAGCTGGAAAACCGTTGAGCCGGTGCTCAAAGACCCGGCCGCCATCTACGCCACAGGACACCACCATGAGTGACACGCTTACCCGCCTCGCCGCCGTGCTGGAAGCGCGCAAAGGCGCAGCCCCTGACAGCTCCTATGTGGCCAGCCTGTACCACAAGGGCCTGAATAAGATTCTGGAAAAAGTCGGCGAAGAGTCGGTGGAAACCATTCTGGCCGCCAAAGACGCCGCCGGCAGCGGCGATTGCACCGACCTGATCTACGAAACCGCCGATTTATGGTTCCACAGCATGGTCATGCTGGCCGCTCTCGGCCAGCACCCGCAGGCTGTGCTGGATGAGCTGGACCGTCGTTTCGGCCTGTCTGGGCACGACGAAAAAGCCGCGCGCAGCGACGCAAATTAATTATTAAAAACTACGAGGTAGTACTGTCATGGGTATTTTCGACTGGAAACACTGGATCGTTATTCTGATCGTCGTGGTGCTGGTATTCGGCACTAAAAAGCTCAAAGGTTTGGGCAGCGATGTCGGCGAATCGATCAAAGGCTTTCGTAAAGCCATGAACGATGACGACAAGCCTGCCGAGGTCAATACGCCACCTGCCGCCGCCCCGCTCAATCAGCCGACTACCATCGACGCTCAGGCGCAGAAAGTCGAAGAGCCTGCGCGCAAGGACTAATGCACCATGTTCGGTATCAGCTTTGGTGAATTACTCCTCGTCGGCCTAGTCGCCTTGCTGGTGCTCGGCCCTGAGCGCCTGCCCGGCGCCGCGCGCACCGCAGGCCTGTGGGTCGGCCGCTTGAAGCGCAGCTTCAACGCAATCAAAGATGAGGTTGAGCGCGAAATCGGCGCCGACGAAATTCGCCGACAGCTGCATAACGAAGAAATTCTGTCGATGGAACAGCAGGCCAAGCGGCTGCTTAGCCCGCCAACGCTGGCCGACAGCCCGAACCTGAACAGTACGGCCACAGAAAGCACGGACAGCCAACCGGCCACTCCGGCCAGCACCGATCCGCAACCAGGCCCGCGAGTCCCATGAGCGACGAGACCCAGAAAACCGATCAGGAAATGCCTCTGGTCGCCCATCTCACCGAGCTGCGCACGCGTTTACTGCGCTGTGTTTGCGCGGTGCTTGTGATCTTTGCCACGCTGTTTTACTTCGCCCGCGAGATCTACACCTTGGTGTCCGAGCCGCTGCGACGCTTCCTACCGGAAGGCGCGACCATGATCGCCATCGACCCAGCCTCGGCGTTTCTCGCGCCGCTCAAGCTAACCATGGTAATCGCCCTGTTTATCAGTGTGCCGGTGATCCTGCATCAAGTCTGGGGCTTTATCGCACCGGGCCTGTACAAGCACGAAAAACGCCTCGCCGTACCCCTGCTGAGCTCTAGCGTGTTGCTGTTCTATGCTGGTATCGCTTTCGCTTACTTCCTCGTGTTGCCGTTGATGTATCACTTTTTGATTGGCGCGGCACCGGAAGGCGTAACGCCGATGACCGACATCAACAGCTATCTGGACTCAGTGTTAACCCTGTTCTTCGCCTTTGGCGTGGCGTTTGAGATCCCGGTCGCGGTCGTGCTGCTGATCTGGACTGGGATCGTCAACGTGGCGTATCTGCAGAAGATTCGCCCCTATGTGATCATCGGCTGCTTCGTGGTTGGCATGGTGTTAACGCCGCCCGATCCGCTGTCGCAGACCATGCTTGCAGTACCGATGTGGCTGCTGTTTGAAGTGGGCCTGTTCTGCGGCCGACTGGTGCGCAAAAGTGCAGCAGAAGACGCGACAGACGACTCCAACGACGATCAGCCGCCTGCCGTCCAGCCATGAACCTGCTGCTGCTGGAAGACGGCGACTTTATCGCCGCCGACCGCGTACTGCTGCAAGGTCGACGCCTCAAGCATCTGCAGGAAGTGCACCGCGCCGAGGTAGGTGACCACCTGCGGGTCGGGCGCATTAATGGTCTGATGGGCCAAGGCCAGTTGTTGCGCCTGGACAGCGACGCTGCCGAACTGCAGATCAAGCTCGACCAAGCGCCACCAGCAAAACTGCCGCTGACCTTACTGCTAGCCTTACCGCGACCAAAAATGCTCAAGCGCGTGCTGCAGACGGTAGCCAGCATGGGCGTGCCGCAGCTGATTCTGCTGAACAGTTACCGAGTGGAGAAAAGCTTCTGGCAGACGCCGTTTCTGCAGCCAGAGGCGATCCGCGAGCAACTGATTCTCGGCCTTGAGCAGTCGCGTGATACGCACTTGCCAGAAGTCAGCATCGAGAAGCGCTTCAAGCCGTTTGTCGAAGACCAGCTTGCGCAACTGGCTGCCGGCACGCTGGGCCTAGTTGGCCATCCCGGTGACTATCCAAGCTGCCCGCGTGCCGTCGAACAGCCCGTAACCCTGGCCATTGGCCCGGAAGGCGGCTGGATTGCCTACGAAGTGGAAAAGCTCGCCGCCGCCGGCCTACAGCCGGTACAACTGGGCGAGCGCATCCTGCGGGTAGAAACCGCCGTCACCGCCCTGCTGGCGCGACTGTTCTAAACAGTTCTCTCGGCTATTGAGCGCGTCCCGCTAAATCAGTCCGATAGCCCGCCAGGATGGGTTGAGCGCTGCGATACCCATCAACCCCCTAAGTAATCGCTCGATGGGTTACGCCACTGCGCGGCGAACCCATCCGCCAAGCTAAAGAACCTGCTTAAGAAACGCCTGCGCGCGCGGGTCTTGTGGCTGACTGAAGAACTGCGCCGGCGGCGCGTCTTCGAGCAGTTTGCCGTGATCGAAGAACAACACGCGGTCGGCCACTTCGCGGGCAAAGCCCATTTCGTGGGTGACGCAGACCATGGTCATGCCTTCCAGCGCCAGGGTCTTCATCACATCGAGTACTTCGCCGACCATTTCTGGATCGAGCGCCGAGGTTGGTTCATCGAACAGCATCACCTTGGGCTCCATCGCCAGCGCACGAGCAATCGCCACGCGCTGCTGCTGGCCACCAGACAAACGCGCCGGGAACTCGTTAGCCTTCTGCGCGATGCCGACTTTTTCCAGCAAGGCCAGGGCCTTGGCTTCGCGTTCGGCCTTGCCGCGCTTACGCACCACTTTTTGCGCCAAGCATAGGTTTTCCAGCACAGTCATGTGCGGGAACAGGTTGAAGTGCTGGAACACCATACCGACTTCACGGCGATAGGCGTTGACGTCGGTTTTCGGATTGGCCAAGTCAAGGCCACCAATGCTCACCGAACCGGAATCCAGTTGCTCAAGACCATTCAGGCAGCGCAGAAACGTCGACTTGCCGGAGCCGGACGGGCCGATCACTACCAGCACCTCGCCCTTGGCCACGTGTGTGGTCACATTATCCACCGCACGCACCTGCTGGCCGCGGGCATCGAATACTTTAATCAGCTCACGAACTTCAATCACTTTGCGCGAGCCTCCGCTCCAGCCGACTGGCGATTTGCGACAGCGGTAAGTTAATAACCAGATACAACGCCGCCACACAGAACCAGATCTCAAAGGTGGAGAACGAGGTGGTGATGGCTTCACGACCACTTTTGGTCAGTTCGGTGATGGCGATCACCGAGACCAGCGAGGTGTCTTTAACCAAGCTGATGAACTGCCCAGCCAAGGCTGGCAGCGCGCGCTTAAACGCCTGCGGCAAGACCACATAACGCATCGCCTGGCCGGCCGTTAGGCCCAGCGAGCGGGCGGCTTCGGCCTGACCTTTAACAATCGACTGCACGCCGCCGCGCACGATCTCCGCCACGTACGCACCGGTAAACAACGCCAACGCCGCGACGCCGGCAAACTCGCGAGACAGGTTGAGCACCGTGCCGATAAAGAAGTAGAAGATGAAAATCTGCACCAGCAACGGCGTGCCACGCACCAACTCGACATACACCGTAGCCAGGTCGCGCAGGGTTGGGTTGCTCGACAATCGACACAGGCCGGTAAGCACACCGATCAACAAGCCCAGCGCGCCGGCGGCCAGGGAAATCCACAGAGTGGTCAACAGCCCCCACGCCAACGGACCGGCGGCCCAATGACGGGTCACACCGACCTGATCGCCCTCTTCGACTTCGTCACCGATCGACAGATGCACGCTGTCACTGTCCACCGTCAGCTGCTGCTCGACGCCCGAACTGCTGCGCAGGGTCACGTCGGTTTGCGCGCCATGCACGGTCAACGCCGCTACTTCAGCCAGCTCAGCGGCGCGTTGCGCCTCTTCAGCGTGGTACACGAAGTATTGCGGTACGCGGTTCCAGCGCCACTCGTAGGCAATCGTCGAGGTGGCGAACCATAGGCTGCCCGCCAGCACGAGAAGGATCAGCCCGGTCAGCAGATGCCAGGGCCATTGGGCTTGTTTCAATTTAGCCACGCGCTTGGGTCCGTAAAAAAAGCCGTAAATAACAACGCGCAGGCTATCAACCTGCGCGTCGTGGGTAACCCTTGGAGGTCAGCCGGATGGCTTATTCCATGTCCTTCAACCAAGTAGTGTCTTTAAACCACTTGGCGTGCAGACGATCGTAAGTGCCGTCATGGCGGATCTGCTGCAGGAAGTTGTTGATCCAGTTAACGCTGTCGTAGTCGCCCTTCTTCAGACCAAAAGCCAGCGGCTCATAGGTGAAGGGCTCATCCAGATACACCAGCTTACCGGCACCAGCCTTGTTCACTGCCACTACGTTGTACGGTGCGTCGTAGATGAAGGCATCGGCCTTGCCGTTAACCACATCAAGGATGGCTTCTTGTTCGTTATCAAAACCGTTGTACTTGGCCTTGCTGATGCGCTTTTTCGCCACCATTTCACCGGTAGTACCGATTTTGGAGGTGATGCGGTACTGCGGATCGTTGAGGTCTTGGTAGGTTTTGATCTTGCCTTCCAATTCCTTACGAATCAGCAGGGTCTGGCCCACGACGATAAAGGGTTCGGAGAAGTTCAGGCGCAGGTTGCGCTCTTGAGTCAGGGTCATGCCGGAGCCGATCATGTCGAACTTATTGGTCAGCAGGGCTGGGATGATGCCGTCATAACCGGTGGAAACCAGCTCCAGCTTGACGCCCATGGCCTTGGCCATGGCTTTCAGCAGATCCACTTCGAAGCCGACGATTTCGCCGCGTTTGTTGGTCATTTCAAACGGCATGTAGGTCGGGTCCATGCCGACGCGCAAGGTACCGGCTTTCACCGCATCATCGATGGCACCGGCCTGAGCGGAAAAACCAGTCAGCGTGGCAGCAGCAAACAGAACAGTCGCAAGAAACTTTTTCATCGGCGTTCCTGACAAAGTGAGGGGAATGAATTTGGCTGCGCGTGCGCAAACAGCGGCAAACCTTGGTCGCGCATGCTAACCGCTGAGGGCGGTGCTGGCCAGTCGGTCAGCTAGCGCAAGCGCGGTAAACGACGACTTGCCAGTTCAAGTTTCCAGCAAAAACGTTACCGGGCCATCGTTTACCAAGTGCACCTGCATGTCCGCGCCAAACTGCCCGCAGGCCACTGGCGCATGCTGCAGACGAGCCTGCGCGAGCAGATAATCGAACAATTCAGCCCCTAGTGCCGGCGTTGCAGCGGTGGAAAAGCCCGGACGCAGACCGCTTTTAGTGTCCGCGGCCAACGTGAACTGCGACACCAGCAGCAAGCCACCGGCGACATCTTTGAGGGATAGGTTCATCTTGCCGTCGGCGTCATTGAACACCCGGTAGTTCAGTAGCTTGTGCAGCAACTTGTCGGCGCTGGCCGGCGTGTCTTGCGGCTCGACCCCAACCAGCACCAGCAAGCCGGCGTCGATGGCGCCAATACTGACGCCCGCGACGTCTACCCGCGCCTGACTAACACGCTGCAACAGCGCTTTCATGCTTCTTCGGGCGCCAAGTCCAGCAGGCGCCGGGCCATCTCGTCAGCACCACGCACCAGAGCATCGGTGATGCACACTTCCGAGGCGGCATGACCAGCATCACGAATAATCTGCAACTCACTGTTAGGCCAGGCCTGATGCAGCGCGTAGGCGTTGTCCAGCGGGCAGATCACGTCGTACCGACCGTGCACAATCAGACCTGGCAAGTGAGCGATCTTGGGCATGTCACGAAGCAACTGGTCGGCGCCAAGAAACGCGTTATTAACGAAGTAGTGGCACTCAATCCGGGCAATCGACAACGCCCGATGGCTGTCGCTGAAGCGCTCTACCACCTGTGGATTGGGCCGCAGGGTGGCAGTACGGCCTTCCCACGTCGACCACGCTTTGGCCGCATGCATCTGGGCGATCTGGTCCTGGCCGGTGAGGCGTTTGTAGAACGCCGATATCAGGTCGCCGCGCTCATCGGCCGGGATGGGCGCCAAGTAGTCTTCCCAGTAATCGGGAAACATGCGGCTAGCGCCTTCCTGATAGAACCACTGAAAGTCTTGCGGGCGACAAAGAAAAATCCCCCGCAGCAGCAGCCCATGCACGCGCTCTGGATGGGTCTGCGCGTAGGCCAAGGCCAGGGTCGAACCCCACGAGCCACCGAACAGCACCCATTTATCGATGCCTAGGTGCTCGCGGATGCGCTCAAGGTCGGCCACCAGATCCCAGGTGGTGTTGTTGTCCAGGCTCGCGTGCGGCGTCGAGCGCCCGCAACCGCGCTGATCGAAGGTAATAATGCGGTACAGATTAGGGTTGAAGAAGCGCCGACTCATGGCGTCGCAGCCAGCGCCTGGGCCACCATGAATAAACACCACCGGCAAACCCTGCGCATAACCGCTCTCGTCGACATACAGCACGTGCGGTTCGGTCACGGCCAGCTCGTGACGAGCGTAAGGTTTAATTTCCGGATAAAGCGTCTGCATGCTGCACTCCCGAATCGGCGCCTGCGGGCCCCGTTGGACGCCGCTCTGATACTGTTGCGGCCATCATAACCACGAAACGGTTTTCCCACATGCCACTGCGACTATTTACCCTGCTCCTGTTGGTGCTCTGCTCTTTGCTCAGCGGCTGTCGCGACGATGACCCGCAGGCGGCGCTGCAAAATGCAGTGCAACAATTACAAGACAACCTCGAACACAAACGCAGCAGCGCGGTGCTGGAGCAACTGCACGAACAATTTCGCGCCCAGCAGCAATTCGATCGTGAGTGGGCCAAGCGCACCATGCTGATGCTGTTTATGCGCCACAAGAATGTGCATGTGCTGGCCCTGAGCAAGGACACTCGACTCGACCCAACCTACCACGACAAGGGTTACACCCAGGCGCAGGTGGCCCTGACCGGCGCCGAAGGGCTGATTCCCGACAGCGCCGCGCAGTACCAAGTAAACCTCGAATGGTGGCTGCACGACGGCGAGTGGCAACTAGCCCGCTTGGACTGGCAGTGAGTCAGGGCTTGAGCTGGTCATCCGGCGTGCGCCAGATCAGCCCGTCGGTCGCGTAACCACGCTCACGAGCAATGCTCAGCAACTGCGCCTGAGTCTTGGCCGACACCCGCGGGGTGCGCGACAGCAGCCACAGGTACTGACGATCGGGGTTACCGACCAGCGCCACGCGGTAATCGTCATCTAGGTAAAGCACCCAGTAATCGCCACGGGTCAAATCCGGAAACAAGCGACTGAACCAGTTATCGAAGCGCACCCACAGCTTGTCGGTACGCCCCGCCTGTTGGGCAAACGCCTGACCATTGGCCTCTTGCCACTCGCCTTGCAGGGTCTGACAGCGGTTGCGCACCGCCATCGTAGCGTCGGCCTGCAAGCTGTAATGCGCCTCGGACTGCGCGCAGTTGCGCTGAAAGAACATCGGCAAACGCGCCAGCTCGTACCAAGTACCCTGATAACGCGCTAAATCGACCTGTTCAACCGTCTGCGGCGGCGCCACGGCCCCACCAGAAGCCACGCAAGCACTCAGCAATAAGACGGTGCAAAAACCAATAAGCGCTCGCATGACGGACTCCTACTTCAGACCCTGACCGGAAAACAACAGCACCTTGTCGCCGGCGTATTGCACGCTGATAAAGGTCTTTTCGTCGCCCCAGTTGCAGCTGCTGATACCAATAGCGCCGGCGCACTCGGTTGGCGCACCAAGCAGCGCTTCTACTTCGGCCTTAGCCATGCCTGCCTGCAACTTGGCGTAGTTGGCTTGGTTGATCTTGCTACAAGCGCTCAGACACAGCACCGCACCCAGCAGCATTAAGGTACGCAGGGACATAAAAACTCCTTGAGATTTGATTGACGCTTTGAGCATCGCACACTGCGCGCCCATCTGCCTAAATCGGCAGCACCCCGGCCTTGCGCCGGGGCGTGTCAGCGGCCATCGCAGCCGCTCAGAAAACGCCGTACTCAGGCCGAGTGGTAGGCGGTAACGCGCTCAACTTCTTCTTTCGAGCCGAGGAACACTGCCACGCGCTGGTGCAGCGAAGTCGGCTGAATGTCGAGAATCCGCTCGTGACCATTAGTGGCCATACCGCCGGCCTGCTCGATGATAAACGACATCGGATTGGCTTCGTACATCAAACGCAGTTTGCCCGGCTTCTCTGGCTCGCGCGAATCACGCGGGTACATAAACAGACCGCCGCGCGTGAGGATGCGGTGCACGTCGGCCACCATCGCGGCGACCCAACGCATGTTGTAATCCTTGCCCAGCGGCCCGGTCTTGCCTGCCAGCAACTCGTCGACATAACGGCTGACTGGCGCTTCCCAGTGACGTTGATTGGACATGTTGATGGCGAATTCAGCCGTGCTTTCCGGTACGCGAATGTTGTCGTGGGTTAGCACGAAACTGCCCAGCTCGCTGTCCAGAGTAAAGCCTTTAACGCCGTCACCCAGGGTCAGCATCAACATGGTTTGCGGACCGTAGATGGCGTAACCAGCAGCCACCTGCTCAGTACCTGGCTGCAGGAATGCATCCTCGCCCAGATCGCCGTCGTTACCCTTACGATCAGGGCAACGCAGCACCGAGAAAATGGTGCCCACGGAAACGTTAACGTCGATATTGGAGGAACCATCGAGCGGGTCGAATACCAGCAGGTAGGCGCCTTTCGGGTATTTGCCGGGGATCTGATAGGCGTTGTCCATCTCTTCCGACGCCATGCCGGCCAAGTGACCGCCCCACTCGTTAGCCTCCAACAGAATCTCGTTGGACAGCACGTCGAGCTTCTTCTGCACTTCGCCCTGAATGTTCTCGGTTTCCATACTGCCAAGCACGCCGCCCAGCGCACCTTTGGAAACAGCGTGGCTGATTTCCTTACAGGCACGGGCTACTACTTCGATAAGAAAGCGCAAATCCGCCGGGGTATTGTTGCTGCGAGTTTGTTCAATCAGGTAGCGGCTGAGGGTAACGCGAGACATGGAAGGCTCCGAAAGGATGAAAAACCGCGCGCAGTCTACCCTTTTACCCCGCGCGGCGTCTTCAATGCCCGCTTACCGGTAGAGCAATTACCTACAGGCTCGCAACGCCCTCAAGCCTGACTTATTTGCACCCGATCCCGCCCGTCGCGCTTGGCCTGATACAGCGCGCGATCAGCGGCCTGCATCAACTCCTCAAGCGTATGCCCATGGCTGGGCCACAGCGCGATCCCGGCCGAGAGAGTCACGCGCATGGCGCCGGCGCGTGTCGGTAGGTGGCTTACGGCTAGTTGCTCACGCAAACAATCAATACGATTCAAGGCCTCGACTGCTTCAACGCCCGGCAGGATCAGCAAAAACTCCTCACCGCCGATGCGAAATACGGCATCGGTGCCACGCAGATTGCTCTGTAGATGCTGGGCGACGGCTTGCAGCACCTCATCGCCAACCAGATGGCCGAAACTGTCATTGAGTTGCTTGAAGTGATCCAAATCAATCATGGCCAACGCTAGGCTGGTGTGCTCGCGCAAGGCCCGGGCCTGCTCGCGCTGGAAGAAATCGGTGAGGTAGCGCCGATTAAACAAACCGGTCAGCGGGTCATGCAACGCCTGCTCACTTAGCTGCGCGTGCAAGACCGAGATGGTTTGCAGACGCTCTTCGCTAAGGCTCAGCGCCTCGGCCAATTGCAGTTCACTGAGATAGCGCTGAGTCACGTCGCGCAAGTAGAGCATCTCGCCCAGCACTAGCCGGTTGGCACGCACGCTGCGCTCGATCGTGCGCTGGCGCACCTCGAAATAGCGCGCAGGCTCCGCGAGCGCCAACAACGGCGCGTCGGCTGTCGCCACCCGCGGCCGCAACAAGGCATGTAAGTCACGGCCAAAAATCGGCCAATCCGTCAGCCGCAGCCCCTGCCAGCCGTCGCTCAAACCCGCCAATTGCAGGGCTGCCGGGTTGGCCTCAATCACCTGCTGACGCGAATCGATCACCAACACCGGGTCGACCAGTGCCTCCAACAGCAGATGGCGCGCCACCGGCAACAGATCAAATAGACGCACACCAATGATCAGCCAAGCCAAAGCTACCAAGGTAAAGGCAAAGCTGAACGGAGTTGGATCAAAATCGAACACCGTCCAACCGAACACTACATAGCCGATATTGGCCGCCCAAGGCACCGTCGTTAGCGCGACAAAGGCTAGATAATGACGACGATACAAGCCCTGACTGACGAAGGCTGCACGCAGCACCACCAGCAGACAGAACGACATAAATAGATAAACGTACCCGGCCGTCGCGAAGAACAACGGCCCATGCTGATAATGAATCGGCGCGCCCAGCTCAGTCGTCACCGGTCCACTGCCAGCGCCGTAAAACAATTGATGCCAGGGATTACTCAGGGCCAGCAGCCAGACTAAAACAGGCACCAAGGTCAGACCCAGTACGCTGCGCAGCGAAATCGGCCGTCGCTCGCTGTTGACATACTGCCAAAGAAACACGGCCCAGAAGGTCGGCACGGCGAGAATTCCCGGCCACGCCATAGACGCCCACAACATTTTGCATTGCGGGCCTTGCGCCGCCATTTCTAGCGCGGCCGCGGACATCCACCAGAGCGTGCCAAGGTGCAACATAAAGAAACTACGCTGTCCGGGAAAATGCCGCTGACGACTGACCCAGGCAGACAAGAAAGCCACGCCCAAGCACACAACTAAGGTCAGCAGCACCGGGGCCGACAGTGCCCAGCCAGAGGCACAACGGGTCATTCCGGCAACCCCGCAAATAGGGCACGCACACAACTATGCGCCCGCTTCAACATCGACTGCATGTACTGCAACGCCAGTTGATCTGGCCGTCTCATCCAGCCGTTAGCCTTATTCACGGTTTGGCCTGGGAGCTGCGCAATACGCTCATGGCCATCAGCACCAGCAGGCCAACACCCAGCAGTAATATCGCCCACAGGCCGATGCGCTTCCAATCCGTCGTTGCCACTGCCGGCGCTTGAGGCTCGGTGACGGCATCTGCGGCAATGGCGGCAGCCGCGCTGGCCACACCGAGCTGACTCAGGCGCAACGGCTCATAGCCAGGGATCAGCATACTCAACGGCAGGTTAGCCGCCTTAGCCGTCGAATTACCCAGGGCCAGTTGATACGGCGGCGTGCCGCGCGCCAAAAACACCAACTCAGTGGCGCGCAGCCCCACGCTGATCTGCGGCGTGGCAGTGCCCAAGCCACCGCCACGCTCATCGACCACTAATTTGAGTTGCTGCACCGGGCTGCCATACAAGTCGATTTGCTCCTGTAACGACTCTTTACCCGCCAGCGGCAAACGGTACAGCAGGCTACGGTTGAGCACCTGCCAGGTTAGCGTGCCATCGCGACGACCATAGAGCGTCACAGGGGCCAGTGTATTGGTCTGCGGCAAGCTGATTTGCACTCGCTCCAACGGCAGAGCCAGCGGCAGCTCCCAGAGGTATTCACCTGGTTTGCTGTTGTTCGCTGGCAAGGCAGCCGACCACGCCATGGGCGCCGCCTTGGCTTGCCGGTCACTGCTGCTCAATTCGGCGGCTAACAATTGCGGCGCCTGTTGCGGCGCCTGCCAGAGCAGACGCAGGTAACGTGCCGACTGGCCGGGTAACTTGACGCTGCGTTGCTGCAATTGCTCATCAGCAAAAGCTAGGCGAGCGATCTGCCCATCACCCCAACTCTGCCAGTGCTGCAAGTCATCGCTGGCTTCGATGCTAAAGCGCTGAAAGCCATCGGTGTCGCTACTCCAATCCAGTTGCAGCTGTTCCAGCGGCGCCTTAATCGCGCTGGCATCCAACAACCAACCACGCAGAACTTGCTGCTCAGGCTTGCCACCGGCATCGCTCAACACCTCCACCACCGTGCCGCTATCGCTGCGCTGCACACGAATGCTCGGCGCCTCGGCGCTGCCATCCTTGGCGCCGCGCAATGGGAACCACTTTACCGCCGTCTGCCGCACTTGCACCTGCTGTTCGGCGCGTCCGAGGGTCAAGGCATAAGCTTGCGCCTGACCTTCGCTATTGAATACGCGCACATCGCGTAAGTCGGCATAACGGGCGGCAAATCGCAGCGCCATCGGCACTTCTAACCGATACCAAGGGCCCTCGCCGCTCAGCGTGAGAGTCGCCTGGGTGGTGAAGTCGGCCGGGGTTTCCTGAGCCACCGCCACCGGCAGCAGTAGGCTGGCCGCTAGTCCAACTAACAAGCTGCAACCCGACGCCGCGAAGATTGCCTTAATCATTTGACCTGCTCGCTGTCTGGCACCGCCTGCCGAGGTGGCAGCGGCGCGAAATAACCCACGATCAGCAGCAATACGCCGACCCCGATAAACGAAACGATGCGCTCCAGCCCGCCCTGATTGCCCAGTTCGACGAAGAACAACTTGGCCACCACCAGAGCAATCAGCGCGGCCCCCACCAGCCACAGTTCACGCCGCGCACGGCGATGGGCAAAGATCATCAGCGGCAAGGCAATCAACGTCCACACCAGCGACCAGCCGGCCTGCACCAGCATCGACTGCAGCAGCGGCTGAATGGCATAGGGCACCGCAGCCCAATGATGCACGGCGCGCAGCACGGCTGCCGTAAGCAAGGCAAACAGCGACGCACCCGCCAACATTTGCACTGCTGTCGCCGTACGCTCAGTGCTCCAGCCCAGCGCCGGCAAGCCGCTGCGCAACCACTGCGTCACACCGAATAAAGCAAACAACAAACCCAGCTCCAATGGATTGATCAGTGGCAAATACGGCAACGGCTCGGCGGCGCCATCGCTGGCGATATTGGCAAGCCAAAACCAACCCAGCATCAGTACCGCCAAAGGTGCTGCCGCCAACAAGCGATACTCGCGCTCATACGGCGACACCGGCCACGGCAGGCGGCGCGGCTGGGCCATCAGCCATAGGTAGGCGCTCGGCAACAATGCCCAGCCCAGCCAGCGCCAAGCGTTGTAATGCTCGGCCAACAACGCCAGCAAATAACGCAGCTCCAGCGCCAGCACGGCCAACAACAACCAACAGCCGAGCACATGACTGGCACTCAGGGCGCGTTTGGGCAGCAGCGCTGCCAGCTGGCGCAGGCCAACAAAATGCACGACGAAGACCAGCAACCACGCCAGCCAAGCGAAATGCGCCGCTGGGTTCCAGCTGCTCGACCAACTCAGCGCCAGCACTAATGTGGCGATCGGGATGTGCAAGCTTTGCAGGCGCGCCAGCGCCCGCCAATCGCAGCGTTTGGCCAGCAACGTGACCAGCGCCGCACTGCCCGCCAAGGTCAACAGCAGCAAGGTGGCTTGCCATGGACCCGGCACAAAACGCCACACTTCACTGACCCACGCCAAAGCCCACCAAGCCGTGCCCCAAACCAACAACAGCTGCGACAAGCGCTCTAAGCTCAAGCGACCAAGATCGCCAGCCGTGTCGCGGCGCACCACCCGCTGCAAACGCCAAGCGCCAACCAGCGCCGCCAAGCCCAGGACCAACGGCGTCCAGAAGCCGGCATGCGCCAACGGCCGTAAATCGGTGCCGCTCAAGGTGCCCAGCAACAGCGGGCTAGCGCCCAGGAATGCCACGCCACCAACCACCTGCAACAGCAGGCCGAAGATGAAACTGGCACGCTGCTGCAAGTGCAGGCTGAGCCAGATGATCAGCAAGCCGCTGCCACCCCATACCGCGCTAGCGGTTTGCCAAGGCAGCACGAACAGCACCGCTAGATTGATCAGCAACAGCCCCGCCAGCAGCACCAACGACAGCGCGCGCAACAAGCGCACATCACTGCGCACCAGCTGATTACGCGCCGCAAACAACATGCCGCCGATCAGCGTCAGGGCAATCAGCGACGCGCTCATCAGCCCACGCCAGCCGGCACTGAATACGCCTGCGGCGCCATCCGCTGCGCTGTCCAGTTGCAGCAGGAACAAACCACCACCCAGCAGTTGCACGGCAAAGGCACTGAACAGAAAACTCCGCGATTGAATGCGCAGACCAACCATCAAGGTGGCCAACCCGGCCAGCGCCCAACAGATGGCGGTTATTTCCGCGGCAAAGTTCAGCGGTGCGATCAGGTAAAGAAATCCCAGCCCAGCACAGGCCAACAACGGCAAGCCACGCCGTTCCCAGGCCTGACTCAGCTCGGGCGCAGCTAAACGCAGCTGGCGATGGGCAAACAACAGCGCCGCACCCAGCATCAGCGCACCCAGCGGCGCGCCGAGCAAAACCGTGTCGCTACCAGCCTGCAAACTGCCGAGAAAGGCCAACCCCGCAGCGCCTTGCAGAAACAGCGCAAAGGCCCGCGCGACGCGGCGCTGCTGCTGCAGGCCGAGCCAGAAGATACCGGCACCTTCGACCGCCCACGCGGCTGAAGTCCAGCGTGCATCCAGCCCGAGTGGAATGGCCAGCGTGGCGAAGATCACCCCCAGCGCTAAGCAGGTTTCCGCCAGTAGCAGCGCACGACCCGGCACCTTGGCACTGAGCACGCGTGCCAGCAGCAGATAAAACAAGCCTAAGCCCAGAGCGCTGAACGCCGCCGCGAACTCAATATGCTGCACCAATGCGTACTGCAGACCAAAGCCGACCAGCGGCGGGCCGAAGAGAATGGTGCCATCGACATAATCGCCTTGGCGCGCCGACCAACGCAGCAGCTCGGTGCGGCTGCTATCGAGCGGCGAGCCCGTCGCTTCACGCAACCGGCGCCGCGCAAACAGCAAGCCAATGGCGACGTACATGAGAAAGAACAGAATTAGGAACGGCTCAGTGCTGGCTAGCAACTCCGGCTTATACGAGCGCAGTCCCCAGGCGAAACCGATGCCGAAGGTGCCGACAAAGCCGATTAAATTCAGCAAGCGCCAAGCCTTGAACCAGGCGATGGCGAAGATACCGGCATTCAGCAGGGCAAAATAACTGAATAGCGCTACGTGGTCGCCACTGCCGGTGGACGTCAGAATCGGCGCAGCGAAACCGCCCAACGCCGCTGCCGCCGCCAGCCCAAGAGCATCCTGGGCGATAGCCAAAATCGCCGAACACAGGGTAATCACCACCAGCAAACCCAGCGCTTCACCGGAACTGAGCAACGGATGCAGGCGCATCGCAGCAAATACCGTCAGATACAGCACGGCGATACCGGTGCCTTGTAACATCAGGGCGTAGTTGGTATTCCGCAGGCGCAACCACCACCCCAGGCCCAGCAGCGCTACAGCCGCGGCCGCAACCCCGGCGTAACGCACTTGTACCGGCACCACCATGCCTTCGGTGGCATAGCGCAACAAAAAGGCCAGCCCCAGAAACAGCAGCAGCACGCCAACGCGCAACACCGTATTGCCGCCGAACAACCAGGCTTGTGCGGCGTCTATACCGCGCTCCAGCAGCGAAGGCTCACGCGGTTGCGGCGGCGCCTTGGGCAATGCCGGCTGTGGTGGTACGGCAACCGGTTCGGCGCGCCACACGTTGGCGGGCAACGCGGTCGAGGCATCTGCGGTAGCGGCGGCGGGACGATCGATAAGCTCGTCGGGCAGCTCCCACACCAGCTCATCATCAACAACAGGCTGCACGGCCGTTTCTGCCGCCACGGGGCTCATCGGTGCGGGCGGCTCAACCGCTGCGGCGGACGGACTCAGCCCCGCCTCCAAATGACGCAGGCGTTCCTGTAGCGCCGCACCAACCTGCTCAAAGCGCGCGGCTAAGGCCATCAGCTCCTTACGCAAATCGGCGTTTTGCAGCGCCAGCCCTTGCAGTCGAACAGCTTGGCCAAGGGCGAGACCGATCACCCCACCGAGCAAGCCGTCACTGAGCGATTCGTCGACTAAGGCACCCAGTACCAAGCCGACCAGCATGAAGATCCATTGCATGCACTGAGTTCCCAAAGCATTTGGAAAAACCGCCGCGGCGCTGCGCAGCAGTGGTTAGTCCGATCCATTTATTGTGCGCGTGAGTATAGAGCCGCACCTGCGGCCCTAACAGAGACGAATGGGCAGCGCCGCACAGACACAACTACATTTACCTGTGGTGATTGCCTGCCACTGAGCAGAAGGACGTTCACAAATGCGCTGACGCCGGTATCATCGCGCGCCCAACGCTTTCCACATACAGGTGCACTGAGTCATGACCAAGCTGTTGATCGTCGGCGCCGAATTGGATCGCACCGACACCTGGATCAAATACGAACGCACCATGTGCAGCAGCTGCGTGTCCTCGTGCTGCACCATGCCGGTGGAAGTGCGC
>RCMZ01000260.1_pt1 | contig 32591 bp, 34 predicted proteins | sample 2041141 | NCBI WGS metagenome assembly RCMZ01 (sample SAMN09708263, study PRJNA481090) | Wastewater metagenome, whole genome shotgun sequencing project. | biome: sewage; isolation source: Davis station wastewater (DW) | place: Antarctica: Davis Station | collected 2010-03-01 | reverse complement strand
GTTTCTCTTTCCATATCAACAATGTCAAAGACCTAAACCGCATCAGCGGCCCGACCTGTTTAGCGCCGGTGTCGTCGGCGGAGGCGGGTGTGTAGTCGCCTCAGTTTTGAAAGTCAAACACTTCGTTGAAGTTTTTTTCTTTCGTTCAAAACCCCGGAAGGTCTTGCCTCGTGAGCCCCGAGGAGCCCGTTGGAGAGGGGCGGTTTAGAGACCGTCCAAATCCCTGTCAACCTTTTCTTTTTCAAGAGAAAATCGATCAGCTCGCCGCCGCGAGGAGCGGCGAAGAGGGGCGGGGTTTAGGCCCCCGCCCGACCCGAGTCAACCGAACACTGAAGCTTTTTCAAAACTCGTTGTTCGACCCGGCTTCAGCCCTTAGCCCAGCGCCGCCAGAAGCTCCGGCACGGCCGTCTTATAGTCCGCGACCAGACCGTAATCCGCGACCTGGAAGATCGGCGCATCGGGGTCCTTGTTGATGGCCACGATGGTCTTGGAGTCCTTCATGCCCGCCAGATGCTGGATCGCGCCCGAAATACCGATAGCGACATAGAGTGCAGGCGCGACGACCTTGCCGGTCTGGCCGACCTGATAGTCATTGGGCGCATAGCCCGCATCGACCGCCGCGCGAGAGGCGCCGATGGCGGCGCCCAGCTTGTCGGCCAGGGGCTCCATGACAGCATGGAACTCTTCCGCCGAACCCAGGGCACGACCGCCCGAGACGATGATCTTGGCGGCGCCCAGCTCTGGGCGATCCGACTTGACCATTTCTTCCGAAACGAAAGCCGTCTTGGACGCCTCGGCGCCAGCGACACTCTCTATAGAGGCCGAACCACCGTCAGCCGCAGCGGCAAACGCCGTCGGACGAACCGTGATGACCTTCTTGGCGTCGGACGACTGAACCGCCTCCAGCGCATTGCCCGCATAGATGGGACGCACGAAGGTATCGGCCGAGACGACCTCGACGATGTCGGAGATCGGAGCAACGTCCAGCTTGGCGGCGATGCGCGGCGCGAAATTCTTGCCGTCGGTCGAGGCCGGGGTCAGGATCGCATCATAGTTGGCGGCCAGCGGCACGACGGTCGCTTCGACCGCTTCGGCCAGGCCGTGACCCAGACCGGCGCTTTCGGCCAGCAGGACCTTGCGGACGCCGGCGATCTTGGCGGCGCTATCGGCGGCGGCCTGTGCGCCCTGCCCTACGACCAGAACGTCCACGTCGGACGACAGGCCCAGAGCGGCGGTCACAGTCTTGTTGGTGGTGTCGCGAACGGTCGAACCGTCGTGATCGGCGATGACGAGGACAGCCATATTACAGCGCTCCCGCGGACTTGAGCTTGGAAACCAGTTCGGCGGCGTCGGCGACCTTGACCCCGGCGGAACGCTTGGGCGGTTCGGTGACCTTCACGACCTTCAGACGATCGGCGACATCAACGCCATAGTCGGCGACCGCCTTCACAGCGATCTCCTTCTTCTTGGCCTTCATGATGTTGGGCAGGCTGGCGTAGCGCGGCGTGTTCAGACGCAGGTCCACCGTCACGACGGCGGGCAGTTCAGCCGCAACCGTCTGCAGGCCGCCGTCGACTTCGCGCGTCACCGTGGCCTTGCCGCCATCGATGACCAGCTTGCCGGCGAAGGTCGCCTGCGGCCAGTCCAGCAGGGCGGCCAGCATCTGGCCGACTGCGTTGTTGTCGCCGTCGATGGACTGTTTGCCCATCAGGACCAGGTCGGGTTTTTCTTCCTCAACCACAGCCTTCAGCAGCTTGGCGACCGCCAGCGGCTCCAGGTCGGCGTCCGACTGGATCAGCACGCCGCGGTCCGCGCCCATGGCCAGAGCCGTGCGGATGGTTTCCTGGGCCTGGGTCACGCCGATGGAGACGACCACGATCTCGGTCGCGGTCCCGGCGGCATGGTGTTCCTTGCCTTCTTTAAGACGAACAGCCTCTTCGACGGCGATCTCGTCGAACGGGTTCATGCTCATTTTTACGTTGGCCAGATCGACGCCCGACTGATCCGCCTTAACGCGGGCCTTGACGTTATAGTCGATCACCCGTTTGACGGGGACGAGTACCTTCATGGGTCTATCCGTGAAATCGCCTGAATGTAGAGGCAGGGACATGGAGCGGTCGCGAAGGCCTGTCAACGTAACGTGGGGTCAAGCTTATGCGGCGCTCCACACCCAACGGATCAATCAATGAAGCGTTTCCTGACCTTTCCCCGCCTGGCCATGCTGTTCGCCGGGGTCTTCGGCCTGGCGGTGATCGGCGTCTTCGCCATCCAGAACTATTGGGTCGCGCCCGGCAAACGCTGCGAGGCGGCGGGCAAATGGTATGACATGGACAACCGCATCTGCGCCCAGCCTATTTCGATTGCGGAAATCACCGGCCGCCCGATCGGCGTGTCACGCGCAGAAGCCTCGGCTGAGAAAAATCGCGAACTGGTGAAGATCGAAAACGACATTGCCCTGCAGAATCAGGCGCGCGACGCCGAGATCGCCCGCCAGAAGGCGGCGCTGGCCGCGCGGCGCGGCAACTGATCTCAAGGCGAGCGGGAGACCTAGCGCGTCGCGCCGGGCTTCCACTTGATGTCGTTGGCGCCATTAGCGTTGGCGCGGCGGGCGGCGACGAACAGATGGTCGGACAGGCGGTTCAGGTATTTCACCGCCGCCGCGTTCACCGCCTCGCCGGTTTCCACCAGACGCACCGCCTCGCGCTCGGCCCGGCGGCAGACGGTGCGGGCGACATGCAGATGTGATGACAGGGGCGAGCCGCCCGGCAGGATGAAACTGTCCAGCGGCTTCAGGCTTTCGTTCATCCAGTCGATTTCATGCTCAAGCCGCTCCACCTGGGTGTCGATGATGCGCAGGGCCTCCCAGGCGGGCGGCGGATCGAGCGGGGTGGCCAGATCAGCCCCCAGATCGAACAACTCATTCTGGATGCGGCCCAGCATGGCGTCGATACGGTCGTTCTGACCGCTGTTGAGGCGCGCCACGCCGATGACGGCGTTCAATTCGTCGACGGCGCCATAGGCCTCAACCCGGCGATCCGTCTTGGACACCGGCGCACCCGACGCCAGCCGCGTCTGCCCGCCGTCGCCGGTCTTGGTGTAAATCTTGTTCAATACGACCATGATCAGCCTCCGCGCGTCGCTTTCCACAACATCCCGACGACCAGCAGCAGGATGGCCACCGCCTGTAATCCAACCCGCAGCCGCATCAGCTTGTTGGAGTTGGAGCGTGCATAGTCCCCGCCGCGGAACAGCGAATAGAGGCCGAACCCCAGGGTGACGGCGACGGCGGCGATGGCGACCAGGATCAGGATGTCGAAAATCTGCATGGCGCTGTTCTATGCCCGCAGACAGCGGCGCGCCAGCAGTAGGCGCCTCGTGCGGTGAAAGCCCCGAAAGACCAGGCTGTCAGGGTGCGGGAACTGCGGCGCTTTAGCACACCCCCCTTGGTGAAACTTTGCGAATGATGTTGAGAGGCGCTCGCAACAACCGGGGCTTTTCTCAAGATGACCTTCTCCACCCGCGCTCGCCTGCTGGCTGGCGTCTCCTGCGCCTTCGGCCTGACCTCCGGCGCCGCCTTCGCCCAGACGTCGTCCGTCACGACCCAACCGGCGAACCTGGGTGAGATCGTCGTCACCGCGTCGGGCTTCGAACAGCGCATCACCCAGGCCCCCGCCTCAATCAGCGTGATCCCGCGCGCCGAGATCGAAGAGGTCCGCGCCGTTTCGCTGGCTGAAATCCTCAACAATGTCGAAGGCGTCGACACGGGCGCAGCGGTCGGCAAGACCGGCGGCCAGACGATCAACATCCGGGGCATGGGCTCGGACTACACCCTGGTCCTGATCGACGGTCGCCGCCAGAACACGGCGGGCAGCGTCACCCCGAACGGTTTCGGCGAAACCTCATCCAGCTTCATGCCGCCGGTCTCGGCCATCGAACGTGTCGAGGTCGTGCGGGGTCCCGTCTCGACCCTGTATGGATCTGACGCCATGGGCGGCGTGGTCAACATCATCACCCGCAAGATCGGCGACAGCTGGCACGGTTCGGCGACGGCGCATTACACGATTCAGGGTGATGACGAGTTTGGCGACATCCGCGGCGGCGACGTCTATCTGGCGGGCCCTCTGGTCGCAGACCGGATCGGCGTGTCGATCCGGGCGTCGCGCTCGGAGCGTGAGCAGTCCCAGCTGACCTATGAGACGGTCAATGGCGTTCAGACGCCGGTGTCGGGCTTTGGCCGCAGCTCCACCGCCAACCAGATCTGGTCGGCCGGCGGCCGCGTCGCCTTCAACCTGCACCCCGACCACGATCTGTGGATCGACGGCGACGTGACGCGCCAGTGGTATGACAACTCCAAAGGCCAGATGGGCACCGCCACCACCGCAGGCGGCTATGACAAGTTCCTGGAGTTCAACCGCGACCAGATTTCGGTGGCCCATAACTGGCGCCTGCCGTTCGGCGTGCTGGAATCCAACTATTCTGTGAGCAAGACCACCACCGACGGCCGCATCATCCCCAACGGCGTCGCGGGCGCGGGCGGCTCGCGGACGCTGGAAAGCGAGAACCGCATCTTCGACACCAAACTGTTCTCGCAATGGCGCAACCACACCTTCACCGTCGGCGGCCAGCACTGGGAAGCCGAAATGACCGACGGCGTGGTGTCGGGCACGTTCAACCACACCCAATGGGCCGTCTTCGCTGAAGACGAATGGCGGTTCACCGACAACCTGGCCCTGACGGTCGGCGCGCGCCACGACGACCACTCGACCTTCGGTTCGCACTTCAGCCCGCGCGCCTATCTGGTGTGGAACCCCAACGAGATCTGGACCGTGAAGGGTGGCGTCAGCCAGGGCTTCAAGACCCCGCGTCTGGAGCAGCTGGCCTCGGGCATCAACGGCTTCGGCGCCCAGGGCCGCCTGCCCCTGCTCGGCAGTCCCGGCCTCATGCCGGAAACCTCGACTTCGACCGAGTTCGCCGTTCTTTATGACGACCATCAACGCCTGCGCGCCGGTGTGACCGTCTTCCACAACAAGTTCGAGGACAAGATCGCCACCGGCGTGCCGATCGCCAACTGCATCTTCGGTCTGACCCAGGCCCAGTATAATGCTGGCGGTTACAACACCTCGGGCTGCTATGATGTGGGCTTCTACACCCCCTACATCGCCGGGGTCGCCACATTCGGCCAGAGCGTGAACATCGACGAGGCGGTTACACAAGGCGTCGAGGCCTATGCCCGTTACCGCTTCAACGACGCCTGGAGCGTGCAGGGCAACTACACCTTCACCGACAGCGAGCAGAAGTCGGGCGCGGCGGCTGGCCAGCCCCTGACCGACACGCCTGAGCATATGTTGAACGGCAATCTGCGCTGGACCGCCACCGACCGCCTGAACCTGTGGCTGCGCGGCGAATACCGCTCATCCCGCTATCGCGGCGCGGGCGACGCACAAACAGCCCTGGGCGACTACAAGGCCTACAGCCTGTTCCACCTAGGCGGCGCCTATCAGATCGACCAGAATCTGACCCTGAACGCCGTGGTCTATAATCTGTTCGACAAGGATTTCGTCAGCCTGCTGCCCTACGGGGCGACGCCGACCTATGCGCCCGAGTTCGCCAACAACCAGGAGCCCCGCCGCCTCTGGATCTCGGTCACCGCCGCCTTCTGATTTCCTCCCCCGACTAAAACAGAGGTCGCTCCGGCGATCTCTGTTCTTTTTTGACGCCGCGGCTAAGCCCTTGGTCACCATTGGTCGTCATGGTGCCCCCATGACTGATCGCGCCGTCCGCAGCCTTGAACACCTCAAAGGCTCCGCCTCCACCGCCCGTGTCCTGAATCTGCTGCGCGTCTGGGAAGAGAACGGCGACAGCGGCTTGGACGGCGTCGCCAAGAATCCCGAATGGGCCGAACGTCCCATCTTCCACACCACGGCCCTGAACCGGGCCCTGATCATCAAACACCGTCTGCGCCGCAACGAGTTCGACCTGTTCACGGGCCGACGCCAGGTGGCGACCAAGATCATCATTCCCATCGACGAAACCGATCTGAAGACGGGCGGCCGCTATGTCTTCGTCAACCAGATCGGCTTTGAGCGCGCGATGACCGAGGCGTTCGGCGTGGCCCCGGACCATCCCGACATCACGACCCTGCGCCTGATCGACAAACTGCCCTCGCTGGACCCCTTCCTGCTGCGCGAACAATTGCGTCGCGGCGGCCAGGACCCGGCGGCCTGCTATTTCTCGATCAGCGAAGGCGACCTTCAGCGCATGACCGCCTTCGTGCGGTGCGAGATCGAGCCGCTGGTGACCCTGAGCCTTGGGCCGGACACCATGGCCCTGGCCCACGAATCCGCCACCCGGATGGCGGCCAAGATTCTGTCCAACAGCCCTGGCGACCAGTTGGACGCCCTTCGTCAGACCCTGCGCCTCGCGCCGGAGCAGTATCAGGAGGGGGTCTTCTGCTGGAAGGGCTTCCTCTATTACAAATGGACCCTCTCCACCCTGCTGAGCGAAGTCGGGGTTGTCGCTGAATCCGTCCGCACCACCCATCCGGCGGGCCGGGTGGACCGCGCCGCCCGCGAATATCTGGACCGCAGCCGCGATGTCCTGCGCATGCGCATCATCAAGACCTGTGACGAGGTCAGCCGCACCCTGCGCGTCTATGACGACGCCTACGCCAAACTGACGCAGGAAGGCCAGCCTATCGCCTTCCGCGACTTCCTGCTGGATGCGCCGGCCATGTTCGCCAAGCTGGGCGACCAGCTGGGCGCGGTTCAGCATATCGTCAGCTACTGGCGCTTCCGCTTCGGCCCCACCAGCCCGCCGGTCAATGTCGAAGAGCTGATGGACATCTTCATGGACTTCGAGACCGGCCTTCTGGGTCGCGGGGAAATCCTGGAATCGTCAGGCTCTCTGGCCGCCTAGAGAGGAAGGCCAATCAGGCTTTCGGGCCGTAAAAGGTTGCATCCCAGCCCCCCCGGTCTTATGCGCGCGTCAACTCCCCTACGCTTGCGAAAGATCCGCCATGACCGCCCCTGCCGACAAGCCCGTCAAGAAGGTCGTCCTTGCCTATTCGGGCGGCCTCGACACCTCGATCATCCTGAAGTGGCTTCAGACCGAATATAACGCCGAGGTCGTGACCTTCACGGCGGATCTGGGCCAGGGCGAGGAGCTTGGCCCGGCGCGCGAGAAGGCCCTGAAACTGGGCATCAAGCCCGAGAACATCTTCATCGACGACCTGCGCGAAGAGTTCGTGCGCGACTTCGTCTTCCCGATGTTCCGCGCCAACGCCCTGTATGAAGGCCAGTACCTGCTGGGCACCTCCATCGCCCGCCCGCTGATCGCCAAGCGCCAGATCGAGATCGCCAAACAGGTCGGCGCCGACGCCGTCTGTCACGGCGCCACCGGCAAGGGCAATGACCAGGTCCGGTTCGAGCTGGGCTACTACGCCCTGAACCCCGACATCCACGTCATCGCCCCCTGGCGCGAGTGGGAATACCGCAGCCGCGAGGCCCTGCTGGACTTCGCTGAGAAAAACCAGATCCCCATCGCCAAGGACAAGCGCGGCGAGGCCCCCTTCTCGGTCGACGCCAACCTTCTGCACTCCTCGTCCGAGGGCAAGGTGCTGGAAGATCCGGCCGTCGAGGCGCCCGAGTTCGTGCACCAGCGCACCATCTCCCCGGAAGATGCGCCGGACACCCCGACCGTCATCGAGATTGGCTTCGAAAAGGGCGACGCCGTGTCGATCAACGGCGAGGCCATGTCGCCCGCCACCCTCCTGACCGCGCTGAACCAGTATGGCCACGACAACGGCATCGGCCGTCTGGACCTGGTCGAGAACCGCTTCGTCGGCATGAAGTCGCGCGGCGTCTATGAAACCCCCGGCGGCACCATCCTGCTGGCGGCGCACCGCGGCATCGAATCGATCACGCTGGATCGCGGCGCCATGCACCTGAAGGACGAACTGGCCGTCAAATACGCCCACCTCGTCTACAACGGCTTCTGGTTCTCGCCCGAGCGCGAGATGCTGCAGGCCGCCGTCGACAAGAGCCAGGAAAAGGTCTCCGGCACGGTGCGGGTCAAGCTCTACAAGGGCAACACCACCGTCATCGGCCGCGAAAGCCCCTACAGCCTGTACGATCAGGATCTGGTCACCTTCGAAGAAGGCGTCCAGGCCTATGACCACCACGACGCCGAGGGCTTCATCAAGCTGAACGCCCTGCGCCTGCGCGTCCTCGCCAAGCGCGACGCCCGCAAGAACTAGTCTGCCTAAGGCCGGGCGATCCTCAGGATCGCCCGGTTCTTGTCATCAGTCACCCAGATCGATCCGTCCCGCGCCACGGCCATGACCACCGGCGCGCCCTGCGGCTGACGGTCCGCAATCCTGTTCCAGCCCGGCGTCAGAACCTTGCCCCGAATGCTGGGCGCGCGCGCCGGAAAGGGCAGCGATCCGCGCGGATAGATGGCGTAACGCCCGCCGCGATCCACCAGCGGCACGCCTTGCGCATCCGTCTCCGCCGCCACGATGCGTCCGGCCGCCCGGCGATAGCCGTGCCAGGTCATCAACAGACGCCCGCGTAGTTCCGGGAACATCGCCCCCTCATAATAGATCAGGTCCAGCGGCGCCGCGTGCGGCGGCAGCAGAGCCACGGGACTGAGCCTCTGGCCGCATCGTGACTGGGCCGTGCTCCATCCCGGCAGGGGCGTGGCCATGTCCACACAATAGGGCCAGCCATAATCGCCGCCCTGACGCAGCACATTGATTTCGTCATACGGATGATCCGGCGTGGTCAGGTCGACCGAGTTCTCACCCTGCAGGATCGTCCCCGACTGGTGCCGCACCAGGGCGATGGAGTTCCTCAGACCCGAAGCGAAGACCGTGCTGTCCTCTGACCAGCGCCCCTGCCCCAGATAGGCGTGACGGCGCACCTGGGCGGTCGTTGCGCTGTCGATGCAGGCGCCAGAGGCGTTGGTGACAGGCTTGCCCGCCTTGTCCACGCAGCGGTCGGTCGGCGCGCCGACATTGACCAGCAGGTCGCCATTCCCGTCGAAGACGAAGCTGGACAGCGGGTGGCGGTTATCGTGCAGCTGGTTGTCCGGCAGGCCGCCGATCACCGTCCTCACGCTGGCCGCCGGATCAGCGGCGTCGGGGTCCAGCGTCAGGATGCGGTTCATCTCCGACACATAGATGCGCCCGTCCGGTCCGCGCGCCACCGTGTGCGGCATGCTTAAGCCCCGCGCCAGTCGTCGCCAATTGGCCGAACCGTCATGGGCGACGCTCAAACGCCAGACCGCGCCCCGACCTGCGGTCCAAGCCCCCAGATCGGTCACCAGCCAGTCGCCGTCAGCCAGCTGCATCAGACCGCGCGGCATCTGCGGCCCCTCGACGCCCGCCCCCTGCCACACCAGGCCCATGCAATAGCCGGGAGCCATGCGTACCGTCGTGGCGGGCGTTCCGGCACAGACGCCTTCGACACCATACTGACGGCGTGACGCGGTTTGCGCAGCGGCGGCATCCGCCGTGGCGGCGGCTGCAACAAGGCTCAGTGAAGCCGCGAAAAACAGGGGCAGGGGGCGCATGTTCATGTCCTGATGCTGCTGTCCTCAGATGGCCTCTGGCAAGAGGCGGCACGACGTCCAACGGCGAAAGCCGTAATCCGGGCTTGTCGCCGCCATCATCAACCCCGAGGGTGCAGGTCTGTTCATTGGAGTTCTACATGCGCCTTCTGACCCCGCTGGCGGCCGCAGCCGCCTTCGCCCTGGCCGCTCCGGCCTTCGCCCAGACCACGCCGCCCGCCCCTCCAGTCGCCTCTCCGGCCGCCCCTGCGGCTGCACCGACGACCAGCCCCGAAGAAGCGGCCATGGAAGCCAAGGGCCAGGCCTTTGAAGCAGTCATGAACCAGATGAACGCCGAACTGGAAGCCATCCTGAAGGACGAGAGCAAGAGCGCCGAGGCGGTCACCACCGAAACCAACGCCGTCTTGGATCGCCACACCGCCGACATCACCACCTTCGCGCGTGAGGTCGAAACCTTCATCAAGGCCGAAGCCGCCAAGCCCGAGCACGCCGCGCAAAAGGATGAGATGACCGCAGGCGCCGCCCAGGCTCATCAGGCCATCGCCAGCATTCCCGGACAGATCCGCACGGGTGTTCAGCAGGCCCTGGCCGCCCGCGCCGCCGCCCCGGCCCGCCCGCAGTAAGCCGCCTTACCGCGATTTCACTTGAGACAGGGCGGCGTTCGGCAGAGGTTCAGCGGGTCAACGAAGGGGTTCATCCCATGATCCGCATGCTCAGCCTGACCGCCGCCCTGGCCCTGCTGCCGCTGTCCTCCGCCCTGGCGCAGGAGGCGACGCCCGCGCCCGGTTCCGCCGAAGCCCGTCTTCAGGCCGCATCCAGCGCCTTCGAACAGCGGATGGAGCGTTTTGGCCAGCGCGCCGAGGCTCTGTCGCTGGACAAGAGTCTTCCCGAACTCGAAAAAAGCGCGCGCATGGCCGCGCTGTGGGCCGAGTATTCGCCGGACGTGACCGCCTTCACCGCCGAGGCCACCCGCCAGGCCTCCCAGATCGCCGCAGAGGCGCTCAAGGACATCGACGTCAACGCCCTGGTGTCCGAAGCCCTGAACGATCCCGATGTGCAGGAGGCCATGCAGACCGGCGCCGCCGCCGGAAGCGGCATCGTCCAGAACAGCGCCTGGACCAACCCCAGCCCTGAACAGATCGAGACCTATGGCCTGATCGCTCAATACGCGCTGGATCAGGCGCAGGACTCCCTTTCCGCATCGCATGACGAGGACGAAGACGCCGCCCCCGTCGCAACGACGACCAAGCGCCGCTGATCCAGCGACGTCTCCCTGCCTGGTCAAATCATCGGCTGACGATCAGCAAGCTTGACGCACAGACCCGCGCATCCGACAGCAATCGCATGTCCGCCCTGCCTGTCGATCCGCATCTGTACACCACCTTCCTGGGCGTCATGGCGGTGATGGCCATAACCCCTGGACCGGCAAACCTTTTTGCCGTCGCATCCGGGGTCGAGAAAGGCCATGCCTCAGCTTTGGTCAGCGTGGTCGGCATGAACACGGCCACCCTGGTCTGGTTTGGCGCCGCAGCCCTGGGCCTGGGCGCGCTGGTCAAGGCCTTCCCTGAAGTCTTCCGCATCATCGCCGTTCTCGGCGCCCTCTATGTCGCCTGGCTGGGGATCAAGGCCCTGATGGGCGCCTTCAAGACCGCCGCCCAACCCGATCAGGTCGTGGTGCGCAAGGATCGGGGCGCCTTTCTCGACGGGTTCGCGGTCCAGATCGCCAACCCCAAGGCTATCCTGTTCTTCACCGCTGTCCTGCCGCCGTTCGTGGACGTGAACCGGGCGGTTGGTCCGCAACTGATGCTGTTCGCCGTCGCCGTCATCGGCATGGATATGATGTCGATGAGCGCCTACGCCCTGTCGGGCGCCGCGCTGTCACGCCGCATGCAGCAGCCGCGTTTCAAGCGCGGGTTCGGGCTATTTGTCGGCCTTCTGCTTCTCACCGCCGCAGTCCTGATCGTCATGCGCCTCTAGACGCGGGCGAGCTTCATCCTAGATTGACGTGAACCTGGCCGTTCATGCGCCGTTCAGCCGTCAGCGCGCCCAATTGGGCATCAAGGAGTTGATTTACATGCGTGCCCTACCCCTGAAGACCCTGGCGGTGACTTTGGCCGCTGGCATCGCCCTGGCCGCCTGCGCCACCGCGACACCCTATCAACCCGCAGGCTTCAACGGACAGCGCGGCGGCTATGCCGAGCAGCGTTTGGAGAACAACCGCTTCCGCGTCAGCTTCTCCGGCAACTCGGTGACGTCGCGCGATCAGGTGGAGATGTCTCTGTTGCTGCGTTCAGCGGAACTGACGGTCGAGAGCGGTTTTGACTGGTTCGCCACCGTCAATCGCGCCACGGATCGCGACACCCGCTTCGTCGGGACGCCCGATCCCTTCTACTCGCGCTACAGCAGCTTCTACGGTCCCTACTGGGGTCCGTCGTGGCGCTATTACCGCAGCGGCTTCTGGAGCCCGTGGGATCGTTGGGGCGCCAATGACTTCGACGTCCGCCAGATCGACCGTTACGAAGCCAATGCGGAAATCATCATGGGCCGCGGTCCCAAGCCCGCCAGCGACCCGAACGCCTTTGACGCCCGCGACGTAGTCCAGAACCTGAGCGGCCGCGTCACCCGCCCCGGCGCCTGAGCCTTAAATTCAAAGGGCGGCCTGAGACTTCGATCTCGGGCCGCCCTTTTTTCTTTTTTGATTATCAGCCGACGCGCGGCGTTTTCAGTCGGCGCTTGTTGGCGTGCGTGGCCGGGGCCGCACCCAGGTCTTCCGGGATTTCCCCCTTGAAGTAGAAGCGTTGCCACGCCTCCTTGGCCGCATCGGGATCGCCCGAGGCCAGACGGGTGTTGAAGTCGGTGCGCGCCCGGTTCCAGGCCTCGAACTGCCCCTTCATAACCGGATTGGATTCCAGGGTGCGGATCACCGGCTGGAACTGCTCGACCTTCTTGTGCTCGACCAGATTGATGAAGCAGAAAGGCTCGCCCTTCTCGAACTTCACCCGGCCGGGACGCGTGAACAGCCAGTTCATCGTGAAGGGGAAGGGCAGCCAGTCCGTCTCGATCAGGCCGACCAGAGGTTGGATGCCGTCCTTCATGTGATTGGGCGAGCCTGAGCAGATCATCCCCCAGCCCGGCGGCGTGCGGAACAGATACTGCGGGTGCATAGTCAGAACCCCGCGCGAGAAGTGCGAGGTGACGAAATGGTCCAGGTCCGCCTGCGGGCGTTCCGGCGTGATGGTGATGTCGTCCTGACGCGGGCCGCCGTTCCATTCCGCCGTGAAGCCGAATGGACACAGGATCTCCCACCCCGTCGTATTGGCCATGTTCAACGGCAGGCAGCGATAAGGGTGACGGCTGGCGAAGGCGTCCATCCAGTTCCGCGACTGGCGCCCCGGCACCAGGTCTGGCGGCCGCGACGACATCGGATAGCATTCCAGTTCCAGCGGGCGGGTGTTCGCGGTATCGACCATGACCCTCTCCTACCGCCCTGTTTGCGACGGCTCAACCATGACTGACCAGCCCGCCCCCGACGCTGCCTACCTCCCCGCCTACGACAGGGATCGCCTGACCGAGTGGATGGTCGAAAACGACGTGGCCCACGTCACCCACGACCACCCCGCCGTCTTCCGCGTCGAAGAGGGGCTGGAGCTGAAGGCCGCCTTGCCCGGCGCCCACACCAAGAACCTGTTCCTCAAGGACCAGAAGGGCCGCCTGTGGCTGATCTCGGCGCGTCAGGACACGGTGATCGACCTGAAGCGCACAGCAGGCGTCATTGGCGCGGCCAAGCTGTCGTTCGGCAATGAGACCCTGATGTGGGAGACGCTGGGCGTGCGCCCCGGCTCGGTCACCGCGCTCGGCCTGATCAACGACACAGACCGACGCGTGACCTTCGTGCTGGACCAGCGGCTGTGGGACGCCGACATCATCAACTTCCACCCCCTGACCAACACCGCCACCACCGCCCTGAACCAACTCGCCTTCCGCCGTGCGCTATCCCTGATGGCGCGAGAGCCGATCGTGGTGGATTTCGGGGCGCTGGGCTGATTCAGCCTCCGGCCTGATAGACGCGGGCTGGCCGCTATTGGTGTGACATGCGGCCCTTTCAGCAATTCAACGCTTGATGCCGACGCATCCCGACGCCATCTGGACCGTTGAACCTGACAGACCCTGCACGGACCCCGCCATGACCCTGCTCGACCCGACCCTGACGCCCGACACCTCCGGCGACCTGATCAAGGAAGGCACGGACGCCTCCTTCATGACCGACGTCATCGAGGCGTCCAGGCATCAGCCGGTCATCGTCGACTTCTGGGCCACCTGGTGCGGGCCGTGCCGGACGCTGGGCCCCGCTCTGGAGAAGGCCGTGCGCGCCGCCAAGGGCGCGGTGAAGATGGTCAAGATCGATGTCGACGCCAACCCGGCCTATGCGGGCCAGCTGAGGGTGCAGTCGATCCCGACCGTCTATGCCTTTGTTGACGGCCAGCCGGTGGACGGCTTCCAGGGCGCAATCCCCGACAGCCAGATCAAGGCTTTCATCGACAAGCTGACCGGCGGTCAGGGCGGCTCGACCGAAACCACGCAACTGCTGGCGCTGGGCGAGGAATCGCTGGGCCTGAACGATCTGGGCGGCGCCGCACAGGCCTTTGCCCATGTGCTGCAGATCGAACCCGAGAACGAAAAGGCCATCGCCGGCATGGCGCGCGTCTATCTGGCAGACGGCGACCGCGAACAGGCCGTGCAGACCATCGCCATGGCTCCACTCGAGTCCAAGGAGCCCACGGTCCAGAGCGTGCGCGCCCAACTGGCATTGGCGGCCAAGGCCCCGACCGGCGCCGCCGCCGAACTGGAGAACAAGGTCGCCGCCGATCCGAACGACCATCAGGCTCGGTTTGATCTGGCCGAGGCCCAGAGCGCGGCCGGCGACTTCAAGGGCGCCGTCGATAATCTGCTGCACATTATCAAGGCCGACCGCGAATGGAACGAACAGGCGGCGCGCAAACAGCTGCTGGTCATCTTCGAAGCGGCGGGCCTGAGCTCGGACGTGGCCAAGGACGGGCGACGTCGCCTGTCCTCGATTCTCTTCTCGTAACGGGACGGCGGCCCATGCCCCAAAGCTATGTCAGGGCGCTGGACCTGCCGCAGGTCATCCCGGTCTTTCCGCTGGACCGGGTGATACTGCTGCCGCGCGGCCAGCTGCCGCTGAACATCTTCGAGCCGCGCTATCTGAACATGGTCGATGACGCCATGGCGGGCGACCGGATCATCGGTCTGGTCCAGCCGGTCGGCGGCGCGCCCGCCCTGCCCGGCCTGTCGCCGGTCGGATGCGCGGGCCGGATCACCAGCTTCGCGGAAACCTCCGATGGGCGCTATCTGATCACCCTGACGGGCGTGTCGCGCTTCCGCATCGCCGCCGAACTGCCCTCCAAGGCCCCCTATCGCCAGGTGCGCGCCGCCTTCGACGCCTATGAGGCCGATCTGACCTCGCCGCCGGAAGAGCCGGACTTCGACCGACACGCCTTCCTTGACGCCCTACGCACCTATCTGGCGCACCGTTCGCTGGATATCGACTGGGAGACGGCCGAGAGCGCCCCGGTGGAGGCCCTGGTCAACAGCCTGTCCATGGCCCTGCCGTTCGAACCCGCCGAGAAACAGGCGCTGCTGGAGGCCGCCAGCCTGCTGCCGCGCTCAGAGGCCCTGATCGCCCTGATGCGGATCGACGCCGCAGACGGCGGTGACGACGTTTCTCCCTCCATGCAATGACGGGGCAATGACGGGCTCAAGTAGCGCTAAGCGCGGCAGCCCCTTAAAGAAGCCTCAAGTAGCCCCAAGCGCGTTAGGCCCAGAAAAATGAGTGATGCTTTCAACACCCCCGTTTCGGTCGATCCGCGCCTGCTTGAAGTGTTGGTCTGCCCGGTCACGCGTGGCAAGCTGACCTATGACCGCAACGCCAATGAGCTGATCTCGGCGGGCGCCAAGCTGGCCTATCCGATCCGCGAAGGCGTGCCGATCATGCTGGCTGAAGAAGCCCGCCAACTCGACTAGGTTCTCCCTCTCCTTCCGCCCGTCATCCTTGCCTTATGGCGAGGATCCATACTCTCGGTTCATGCCGTGGCGCCCGGTTTCGACAGAGCGCATGGATCCTCGGGACAGGCCCGAAGATGACGAGGAGGAGGGATCGCCCTCACTCCACCCACCTGCGCCCAAGGATCCATTCATGCTGAAAATCGCCATCCAGATGGACCCGATCGAGGCCGTCGACATCACCTCGGACACCAGCTTCCTGATGGCCGAAACGGCGCAGGCGCGCGGCCACAAACAGTGGGTCTATGACTTCCGCACCCTGGCGCTGGAGGAAGGCCGCCTCTACTGCCGCGCCCGCCCGATCACTGTGCGGCGCGAAGCGGGAAACCACGTCGACTTCGGCGACTGGGAAACGCTGGACCTGGCCGAAGACGTGGACGTCATCCTGATGCGTCAGGACCCGCCCTTCGACATGGCCTATGTCACCGCCACCTATCTCTTGGAGACGGTCCACCCGAGGACGCTGGTGGTCAATGATCCGGCCGAGGTGCGTTCGGCGCCCGAGAAGCTGATGGTCACCGCCTTCCCCGGCCTGCAGCCGCCGACCCTGATTTCCGCCGACCCCGTCGCCCTGACCGCCTTCCACAAGAAGCATGGCGAGGTGGTGCTGAAGCCGCTGCACGGCAACGGCGGCTCGGGCGTGGTCAAGCTGCGCGCCGATGACCCCAATCTGGACGCCCTGATCGAGATCCACGCCGCGGGCAGCCGCGACCCGCTGGTGATCCAGAAATTCATTCCCGCCGTGACCAAGGGCGACAAGCGCATCATCCTGATCGACGGCGAGCCGGTCGGCGCCATCAACCGTGTTCCGGCGGCGGGCGCCGTGCGCTCCAACCTGCACGTCGGCGGCACCGCCATGCCGGTCGAACTGACGCCGCGCGATCTGGAGATCTGCGCCGCCATCGGCCCGACGTTGAAGGCGCGCGGCCTGATCTTCGTCGGCATCGATGTGATCGGCGACTATCTGACCGAAATCAATGTCACCTCGCCCACCGGCGCCCAACAGTTGAAAACCTTCACCGGCATCGACGCCACGGCCCTGATGTGGGACGTGATTGAAAAGAAGCGCGCCGCACAGGTTGCGTGACCGCCACTTGAATTAGATTTCAGTTCATGGTTCGTTCTCCATATCAAGCGGGAGAGCGAACATGGTCGCGCGCGTCGTTACAGTCGCCTTCGATGGGGTGGAGGCCCGGCGCGTGGACGTCGAGGTCCAGCTGATCGGCAATGACGGGCCGACCATCTTCAACATCGTGGGCCTGCCCGACAAGGCGGTGGCCGAAAGCAAGGAGCGGGTGCGCGGCGCCTTCGCCGGCATCGGCCTGGCCCTGCCCGCCAAGCGGATCATCGCCAACCTGGCGCCCGCCGACCTACCCAAGGAGGGCAGCCATTTCGACCTGCCCATCGCCCTGGCCCTGATGGCGGCCATGGGGGTGATCGCGCCCGATGCGCTGGACGGCTGGGCGGCGATCGGCGAACTGGGGCTAGACGGCCAGATCGCGCGCGTCGGCGGCGCCCTGCCCGCCGCCGTCTCCGCCGACGCCATGGGCCTTGGCCTGATCTGTCCAGAAAGCTCGGGGCCAGAGGCCGCCTGGGCAGGCGGCGCCCGCATATTGGCCCCCCGCTCGCTGATCAGCCTGATCAATCATTTCAAGGGAACGCAGGTCCTGCGGGCGCCCGAACCCGGCCCCCTGGCCCCAGGCGCCGCCGTTCCCGACCTGCGCGAGGTCAAGGGACAGGAAAGCGCCAAACGCGCGCTGGAGATCGCAGCCGCTGGCGGCCACAATCTGCTGTTCATCGGCCCACCGGGATCGGGCAAGTCGATGATGGCCCAACGCCTGCCGGGCCTGCTGCCGCCTCTGACCTCTCAAGAACTGCTAGAGACTTCGATGGTCTGGTCCATCGCGGGCCTGATCGAACGCGGCGCCCTGACGCGCGACCGGCCTTTCCGAAGCCCGCACCATTCCGCCTCGATGGCCGCCCTGACCGGCGGGGGCCTGCGCGCAAAGCCAGGCGAGGCGTCGTTGGCGCACAACGGCGTCCTGTTCCTCGATGAACTGCCGGAATATTCCGCCCAGGCTTTGGATTCCCTGCGACAGCCGCTGGAGACGGGCGAGATCGTGGTGGCCCGCGCCAACGCCCATGTCCGTTATCCGGCGCGGTTCCAGTTGGTCGCCGCCATGAACCCGTGCCGCTGCGGCATGGGCGGAGCAGGGCGCGGCGCCTGCGGCAAGGCTCCGCGTTGCCAACGCGATTACCAGAACCGGATTTCCGGTCCCATGTTCGACCGGATCGACCTGACGGTGGAGACGCCGCCCGTCACCGCCGCCGACATGGCCCTGCCCCCGCCCGCCGAAGGCACGGCCGAGGCCAAGGCCCGCGTCGCCGCCGCCCGCGCCATGCAGGAGGACCGGGTCCGCGCCGCTGGACTTGATCCCTCGCAAGGGCTGAACGCCCGCGCCTCAGGCGACACACTGGATCGGTTCGCGACGCCGGACGAAGCCGGGCGAATGTTGCTGATGCGCGCGGGCGAAGCGGGTGGGCTGACGGCGCGCGGGTGGACGCGCACCCTGCGGTTGGCGCGCACCATCGCCGATCTGGACGGGGCGACCGGGGTGCTGCGCCGCCATATCGCGGAGGCCCTTATCTATCGCCGCAACACTGTGGGCGCCGAGGCCGATTTCGACCGTCGCGTCGCCGTCCGCGGCGACGCCAGCTTCGGTGTCCGCGAAGATGAGCCTGAACAGGCCCCTTTCCTCCACTCATGATCCAAGGATGCGGACCCGCAGGAGACAATCCTTAACCCGCAGCCCCTATCCTTGGCGAACCACGGAGAACGCGCATAGTGTCAGCGACAGCAGCGGACCAGACCAGGGACGGAGTAAACAACGCCGTCGATCCTGCGCAACAGTTTCTGCGGCTTATGAGCCATGAGATGCGCACGCCCCTGAACGGCGTCATCGGCATGATCAACCTCTTGGAGAACACCCCGCTGAACGGCGCCCAGCGCGCCTATGCGGAAACGGCGCGCCAATCGGCCGAACACCTGCTGGGGCTTGTCAACGATCTGCTGGACTATGCCCGGCTTGAGGCGCACGCGCTGGAGTTCGACCTGGCGCCGGTCGATCTGGAGGGTCTGGTGCGCGGCGTCGCCGAACTGCTGAGCCCGCGCGCCCATGACAAGGGGCTGGAGATCGTCTGGTCCGTCGCCGCCGACGCGCCCGACATTCTGGCCGACGAGGGGCGGCTGCGTCAGGTCCTGTTCAATCTGGCCGGCAATGCGGTCAAGTTCACCGAAAACGGCGGCGTGCGCATATCGGTCGAACGCACAGACCCCGCCCCTGAACGCCCGCGTCTGGCCTTCATCGTCGACGACACCGGCCCCGGCGTGCCGTTGGAGGCGCGTGACCGCATCTTCGAGGAGTTCGGCCATGCCGATTCGTCGGACGCCGTGCGTCATGACGGCGCGGGGCTGGGTCTGGCGGTCGTGCGCAAACTGGCGGCGGCCATGGATGGGACCGTGCAGGTCGAGGACCGGCCCGACGGCCCCGGCGCACGGTTCCGCTTCATCGCGCCGTTCGACGCCGTGGCCTCGCCTCGCGGCGCTCCGCTTGAGGGCCAGACTGTCGCGGTTCAATCGTCCCACCCGCTTATTCTGTCCGCCGCCATCGCCCAGATCACCGCATCCGGCGGCCGGGTCACGTCTGACGCGCCTGTCGCCCTGATCGACCATGCGGTCGCATCCGACGGTGAACTGGCGCCTCACCCCGAGGCGGGCCGCGCCATTATTCTGCTGAAACCGTCAGAGCGGGACCTGATCGCCCGCTATCGATCCGCAGGTTTCCACGGCTATCTGATCAAACCCCTGCGCCGCGCCTCCCTGGTCGAGCGGGTTCTGGCCGCCGTCGGCGCCGTCGCCAGCGCGGCCGCAGCCCCCGCCCCCTCACCCGAAGACGACCGCGTCGCCCCGGCCCGCTTCGCCGGAACACGCGTTCTTTTGGCCGAGGACAATCCGGTCGGGGCCCTTCTGGCGCGCACCCTGCTGCGGCGCGAAGGCTGCATCGTCGAAACCGCCGCCACGGGCGTAGAGGCGGTCGAGGCCGTCAGTCGCGCCCGCTATGATCTGGTCTTCATGGATATGCGGATGCCCGGCATGGATGGCCCCGCCGCTGCACGCGCCATTCGCGCGGCCGGTGATTCGACGCCGATCCTGGCCCTGACCGCCAACGCCTTCGCCGAGGACCGCCGGACCTGTCTGGAGGCCGGGATGAACGACCATCTGGTCAAGCCGCTGGACGCCGCCTCGCTCCGCGCCGCTCTGGCCCGCTGGACGAATGCCGACGGACGCGCCAAGGTCGAATAGATACAGGCGCCCGTGTTCCGGCCGCCGCCGGAGCCGTGCATGACCGACCCGACCACAACGCCCGCCTCTGAGGTCGCGGCTCTGCGTCCCCAGCCCAAAGGACTGGGTGTTCTGAGGGCCGCCTTCCGTGAGCGGCGCACCCTGGCCATGCTGCTGCTGGGCTTTTCGTCCGGTCTGCCCTTCGCCATGCTGTTCGGCACGCTGAACGCCTGGCTGTCCGCAGTCGATGTATCAGTGGCCACCATCGGCGTCCTGTCGTGGGTCGGCCTGTTCGGCGCGTTCAAATTCCTCTGGTCCCCAGCTGTGGGCCTGCGCCTGCCCGGCGTTGGCCGACTGGGGCAGAGACGGTCGTGGATGATCGTCTGCCAGATCATCCTGGCCGCGACCTTCGTCGTCATCGCCATGTCTCATCCCGCCAGCAACGCCATCGGCGCCCTGGCCCTGGCGGCGGCGGTCGGCGCCTTTGTTTCGGCGACCCAGGACATCGTCATCGACACCTGGCGGATCGAGGCGGCGGATGACAATGCGCCCGTGGACCTGTTGTCAGCGGTCTATCAGCTGGGCTTCCGCACAGCGGCCCTGGTCGGCGGCGCAGGCGCACTGGTGCTGGCGGATGTGCTCGGCTGGGCTTCGACCTTCCTGATCGGTTCCGGCCTGATGGTGCTGGGCCTGATCGGCGCCCTGATCGCGCCCGAGCCCAAACGCGAGGCTGCACAGGCCATCGCCCGAGAGCGCGTCGCCACGCCCGGCCTGCGCCGCACCGCCCTGATCATCACCCTGCTGGCCTGGGCCTGGGCGGCCTTCATGCTGGTCAACTTCATGATCTCGGCCCTGACCACCACGCCCGCCCCCAGCGCCGGAACCTTCATCCAGACCTGGGGTCCGTGGATCGTGACCGCCGCCGTCCTGCTGCCTGCCGGGTTGGCGGGCGCCCTGGTCTGGCGTGGACGCAAGACTTCCTCCTCCACGACGGAGCAGGTCAGCGGACTGGGCGACCGTTTCTATGACGCCATCCTCGCGCCTCTGGTGGAGTTGATGGGCCGTCTGGGCTGGGGTGCGCTGATCGTGCTGGGCCTGATCCTCAGCTATCGGATCGCCGACGGCGTCTGGGGCCCGTTCGCCTATCCCTTCTACATGGGAACAGAGGGCGGCGCTCTGGGTCACACCATGACCGAGGTGGCCCTGGCGTCCAAGACCTTCGGCGTCTTCATGACCCTGCTGGGCATCGCGCTTGGCGGCTGGGCCCTGCTGGTCATCGGTCGGATGCCCTGCCTTCTGATCGGCGCCATCGTCAGCGCCGCCACCAATCTGCTGATGATGGATCTGGCTTTGGGCGCGCCGGTGATCGATCCCTTCATGCGCGCGACGGGCCTCTACTCCCTGTTCGGCGTCTTCGGAATCGGCGAGCCGTTGGCCCGGCTGATGGCGGCCATCGCCGGCGAAAATATCGCGGGCGGTTTCGCGGGGGCCGCCTTCGTGGCCTATCTGTCGGCCTTGTCGAACCGGATGTTCGGCGCGGTCCAGTTCGCCGTCTTCACGTCCCTGGCTCTGCTGATCGGCACCCTGGGTCGGGCGCCGCTTGGCGAACTGGTCGATCGGGTCGGTTTCGCACCGATGTTCCAGTTCGCCGCCGCGCTAGGCGTCGTCGCCATCGTCTTCTGCATCCTCGAATGGATCAGACTGACCCTGGAGACGCGCAAGGCGGCAAAGGCTGTCAGCGCTTGAGCAGACCGCCCAGCATGCCGCCCAGGTTGCCGCCGAGCCCGCCCGCCAGTCCGCCGGTCAGCTGACCCAGCAGGTCGTCAGATCCCGCGACCTGGCCTGCAGGCGTCAACCGGTCGATGACCTGCGGCAGCAGACCCGCCAGAACGACGCTGGCCTGCTGAGGCGAGACGCCCATCTTGGCGGCGATGTCGGCGATGGGGCCGTGGCCGATGACGGCCTGGATCTGGTCGGCCGAAATGGCGGCATTGGCGCCCTTGCCGATCCACGAGCCGACGACGTCGCCCAGACCAGCCTGACCGAACTTCTCGACCAGACCGCCGACGCCGCCCTGCCCCTTGAGCAGATCAGCAACCCCGCCCAGTCCGCCAGCGCCGCCGGCGGCGTTATCGCCCAGGCCGCTCAGCACATTTTCTAGAAAGCCCATAATCGTCTCCAGTTGAGGTGAGGACGAACATAACACCGTCAGATGACGGCGCCGAGAACCACCGCCTCACGCTGGCTCGACAAATCTCAGGCGTGGATTTCGCCGCCTACTTCTTGGCGCCCTCAGCGGTCGAACTGACGGCCGAACCCGCAGCCGCAACGTCACGTCCCACGCCGGAAATTGTGTTGCAGGCCGACACGGCCAAGGCGGCGGCGACGATGGACAGAGCAATGATCTTGCGCACGAGGAGAACCCCTTTTGGTATGGTCAAGCTGCCAGAACGCGGATCGGGGTTTCCGGTTGCATTCCACTTCCGCCGGGCAGCGACGGAACACCGCAAGGCCCAAACGCGACGGACCATTGCATCGCGCGACGACGGCGGCGAAGCTGTCCGCTTCGCTTGTGAGGGGTTGTTGATGCGTCGTTTCCTGATTTCGTCCGTGGCTGTAATGGCTGTTCTGTCCGGCGCGCCAGCCTTGGCGCAGACCGCACCCGCCGCTCCAGCCGCAGCAGTCCAGAGCGAGGATGCCCGGCTGAACGCCTTCTTCGAACAGGCGTTTCAGGCCCGTATCGCCCTCAGCCCCCAGTCGATGACCGCTCTGGGCCTGAAGATCGATTACGACAAGCTGGACGATGTCTCGGACGCAGCGGCCGACCGTGCGCTGGCGCTTCAAGAATCACAACTGGCCCAGATGAAGGCCCAGTTCGATCCGGCCAAGCTCAGCCCGCAGGCCAAACTGTCGTGGCGAATGTTCGAATATGGCGTCGAACAGGCCCGGACCTCCAACCGCTGGCGCAATTGGAACTTCCAGTTCACGGCCATGGGCAACCCGACCACCAGCCTGCCCATCTTCCTGATCAATAATCACCGCGTCGCCAGCGTCGCGGACGCCGAAGCCTATGTGGCCCGCCTGAACGACGCCGAGCGTCAGATGGATCAGGTCGCCGCCACCCTGAAGGCGCGCGCGGCGGAAGGCGTCGTCTCGCCCCGGTTCGTCTTCCAGCCGTCGCTGGACAGCACCCGCAACGTCATCACCGGCGCCCCGTTCGACACCGGCGCCGACAACCCGGTCTGGGCCGATTTCCAGAAGAAGGTCGCCGGGCTCGACGCGGATCAGGTGGTCAAGGACCAACTGCTGGCCTCAGCGCGCACCGCATTGACCGGCGCCTACAAGCGCGGGTTCGAGACGGTTCTGACCGCCCTGACCGAGGTTCAACCCCTGGCCGACAGCGATGCAGGCGTCTGGCGCCTGCCCCAGGGCGAGGCCTATTACAACGCGCGGCTCCAGCTCTCGACCACGACCGAGCTGACCGCAGACCAGATCCATCAGATCGGCCTGAACGAAGTGGCCCGCATCCAGCGCGAGATGGAGGCGGTCAAGGCTCAGATCGGCTTCACCGGCTCGCTGCAGGACTTCTTCGCCCTGCTGAAGACCGATCCGCGCTTCCAGTATCCGAACACCGCTGAGGGCAAGGAACAGTATCTGACCGACGCCCGCGCCTTCGTCGCCCAGGTGATGGACGTGGCGCCGCAGTGGTTCTCGACCCTGCCCAAGGCGGCGCTGGAGGTGCGCGCGGTCGAGCCGTTCCGTGAAGCGACGGCGGCCATCGCCTTCTACAACGCCCCCGCGCCTGACGGTTCGCGCCCCGGCATATATTACGTGAACCTGTCCGACATGACCCAGGTTCTAAAGCCCCAGATCGAGGGCATCAGCTATCACGAGGGGGCGCCGGGCCACCACTTCCAGATCGCCTATGCCCAGGAGATCGAGGGCCTGCCGCGCTTCCGTCGTTTCGGCGGCTATGGCGCCTATGCGGAAGGCTGGGGCCTGTATGCCGAGCGTCTGGGCAAGGAGATGGGCTTCTATCAGGACCCCTATTCCGACTTCGGCCGCCTCTCGACCGAGTTGTGGCGCGCAGTGCGTCTGGTGACCGACACCGGCCTGCACGCCAAGCAATGGAGCCGCGAGCAGGCGATCGACTATTTCCGCCAGAACTCGCTGCTGTCGGAACGCGACATCGTCAAGGAAGTCGAGCGCTACATCACCAACCCCGGTCAGGCGACCAGCTACAAGATCGGCGAACTGAAGATCGAGGAACTGCGCGACAAGGCCCGCGCCGCCCTGGGTAGCCGGTTCGACATCAAGGACTTCCACGCCGTGGTGCTGGGCTCCGGCTCGGTGCCGCTGGATGTGCTGGAGGATCAGGTCAACGCCTGGATCGCGGCAGGGGGCGGCAAGCCGGAGGCGTAAACCCGCCTTCTCCCTCCCCGCTCCGGGGAGGGATGTCGCGAAGCGACAGGGTGGGGGCGGCCCGGCAGGGACGCACTTGCTGATGCCAGAAGGCATTGCCGAGGACATCGCCTTGCCGCCCCCACCCGACTTCGCTGCGCTCAGCCCCCCTCCCCGCTCCGGGGAGGGAAAGGTCTGGAGTCGGATTTTTCCCACTTTGTGTGTATGAGCCGCCGCCATGCCCTTTACCGCGACCGTCCTTACCATGTTTCCCGACGCCTTTCCGGGGCCGCTGGGTGTTTCGCTGATCGGCACGGCGTGGCGCGAGAAGGGGCTGTGGGACCTTGAAACGGTTGACATCCGCGCCTTTTCCACAGATACGCGCGGCTTCCTGGACGACACCCCTGCGGGTGGCGGGCCGGGTGCTGTGCTTAAGGCGGACGTTGTGGCTCGGGCGGTCGATAGCCTGCCGGGACCGAAGCGGCCGCTTTTGTACATGAGCGCCAGGGGCAGGCCCCTGACCCAGGCGCGCGTCAAGGAATGGGCCAAGGCCGACGGGATCGTCGTGCTGTGCGGCCGTTTCGAGGGGGTGGACCAGCGGGTGCTCGACGCACGCGGGTTCGAGGAGGTCTCGGTCGGAGACGCGGTTCTCGCCGGTGGCGAGGCGGCGGCGATGGTCGCGATCGAGGCGTGCGTAAGACTGATCCCCGGCGTGCTCGGTTCAGGCGACAGCCTGTCGTCCGAAAGCTTCGAGGATGGGCTTCTGGAACACCCGCAGTACACGCGACCGCGGACGTTCGAGGGGCTGGATATTCCCGAGGTGCTGCTGTCGGGCGACCACAAGAAGGTCGACCAATGGCGTCAGGCGCAACGGGAGCTAACGACGCGGGAACGCCGCCCAGACCTCTGGGAAGCGCATTCCGCCAAATCACAGGTAAAGAGCGCAAAGCTCAAGGAGAAATAGAATGAACATCGTTCAGCAGCTCGCTGCAGAAGAAAAAGCCCGCGTTCTGGGCGACCGCAAGATCCCGGACTTCCAGCCCGGCGACACCCTGCGCGTCAACGTGAAGATCAAGGAAGGCGAGCGCGAGCGCGTTCAGGCCTTCGAAGGCGTCTGCATCGCCCGTGACGGCGGCGGCGTGAACGAGACCTTCACGGTCCGCAAGATTTCGTTCGGCGAAGGCGTCGAGCGCAAATTCCCCATTCTGTCGCCGAACGTCGAATCGATCGAAGTGAAGCGCCGCGGCGTCGTACGTCGCGCCAAGCTGTACTACCTGCGCGACCGTCGCGGTAAGTCGGCGCGTATCGCCGAGCGTCAGACGGTTCGTCCGGCCAAGGGCGCCGTCGTTCCGGTCACCGGTTCGGCTGACAAGCCCAGCGAAGAAGCATAAATCCTGCTTCTGACTGAAATGACGAAGGCCCCGGCGGATCACCGCCGGGGCCTTTTTCTTTACGCCTGATCTGCCGCCTAGGTTCAATCGGCATTCAGCCGACCGAAATCCTAAATCGTCATTCCGGGTTCTTCGCATCGCTTAGCCCCGGAATGACGGTTTGGGACTGAGTGTGGATTGATCCTAGTGCGGGAACAGGGGATTGGCGTCGTCCCTCTGGCCTTCCAGGCTGTGTTTCAGGGCCTCCATCTGGTCGTGCTCGACCTTCACCGCCGCATAGGCCCGGCGCACCGTCTCGCGCGTCGTCGCCGATATGGCCTTGTCCTCCAGCGCCTTTTCGAACTTGTCGGCGATAAAGCTTTCGCCGCTGTTGATCGAACCGACGACGGAATCATCGTTACGCAGCAGGGCGTGTTTGACGTCCAGGAAGGCGCGGTGCGCCTTGGCCAGGATCGAACCGGACGATTCCGGATCGCCGCCCAAACCGCGCACGGCGGCGGACAGATCATCGACGATCTTGGCGCGCTCGGCGCTGCGGCGTTCGAACAGGTCGCGATAATGGGTGTTCTGGGTTTCCGCAGCGGCTTCACGATAGCCGTCGGCGCTGTCCAGCGTGGTTTCAATCAGGCCGTTCAGAACCTTGATGTCGTGGGCGTTGGGATTGCTCATCTCGTCGTCCTTCGGCTTTCCGCCTTGCGCGAATGCGGTCAGACAGAAAATGGGCGGACGCGGCGAAGGTTGCCGCCGAAGCGATCAAAACAGGGTCACAGCTTGGTGCGCAACGACCACAGCTCGGGGAAGCAGCGCTTGGTCAGGGTCGAGGCCAGATAGGCCGCGCCTTCCGTCCCGCCGGTGCCGCGACGGCGGCCAATAATCCGCTCGACCGTCACCACATGCTTGTGCCGCCACGTAAGCAGGGCGTCGTCCAGATCGACCAGCTTTTCCGCCAGTTGATACAGGGGCCACCATCGCTCGGTGTCGCGGTAAACCTCCAGCCAGGCCGCCTCGACCGCCTCTGACGGCTCATAGGGCTGGGTCACGTCGCGATTCAGCACCGCAACCGGCACAGGCAGGCCTGCGACGGCCAACTGCGCCAGGGCGTCGTCATACAGGCTGGGCGCGGCGATGGCGGCCTTCAACGCCTCATGCGCCTCGGGCCGATCAACGTGGAACTTCAGGAAGCTGGAATCCTTCAGGCCCAGCATGGCCTCGAATCGGCGGAACTGATCGCTCTGGAACCCCGAGGACGACCCCAACGAACCCCGGAACCGCAGATAGTCGGATGGGGTCATGGTCGACAGGATGTCCCAACTCTGGGTCATCACGGCCTGAATGCGCGACACCCGCGCCAGGCTCTTGTAGGCGGGCACCAGATCGCCGCTGCGCACCATGGTCTGGGCCAGGGCCACTTCATGCAGGATCTGCTTGAGCCACAGTTCCTTGGTCTGGTGGATGACGACGAACAGCATTTCGTCGTGTTCGTCCGACAGCGGATGCTGGGTCGAAAGCAGGTCGTCCAACGCCAGATAACCGGCGTAGGTGATGTCGCTGGATTGGGTCATGCCATGCCTATCGCCCGCGAGGCGATGAGGTGCAAGTCGGGCTTAGGGCTTGATCATTTCGGACGGAACCGCGTCGCGGCTCCGGGACAAGCGTCAATCAGGCGCTAGTGCTGGCCGGGCGACTGGGGTTGGGCCGTCGCATTCGATGCGATCTGGCGGCCTGCGTCAAAGGCGTCGCGCGCGCCTTTGTAGATGAAGCCGTAGGTCGGATAGACCGTGGTGCCCAGTCCGTTGATCGGATTGTACCAGACCTTGACCTGCGACCAGTCGTTGGCGGGCGAGACATCGACGACGGTGACATTCTCTTCGACCTTGCCGCGGCTGCCGCCCCAGTTGGCGTGGGTCACGCGAACCACGCGGTCGGTCAGGATGTCGGAGACGACGGCGACGTGGCCCCGGCTCATGCGGCCCTCGGGGCGGAAGACCAGAACCGAACCGGTTTCAGGCGCCTTGCCGGTGCGGAAGTTCGAGGTGGCCTGACGCCACCAGGTCCAGGCGTCGCCGAAGATGTTGATGCCCGAGAACATGCGCGCGAAGGTCACGCACTGCCAATAAGGCTCGCTGGCGTTTGCAGAAGATGGAACGACGCCCAGTGCGAAGAAACCGAGGGTCGCTGCAACCGCAGCGGCTTTAAGGCGTTTAAACATGCTGGGACTGTGTCTCGTTGCCGTTACGTGCAGTTACAACATATGAGCCTAGGATTGAAAAACCCTTTCCGGCGTATCGTCGTTGGTTTTTTTCTGGCTTGACGCCTTTTTCCGGCGCTCGGCCATGCCACGCAAAGCCTTTCGCGCCGGGCGTTCGATCAGGTGATAGGACACTGCCGCGACCACCGGCAAAAGCGCCAGAATCGCCAACCACACAAAAATGTGAAGTTGCTTGTCAGGGGCGTCCGTCAGCTTGGCCGCAAGATTAATCGACAGCAGCTTCCACGGCACGCAGACCATATAGACCGAATAGCTGATCTCGCCCAGATAGACGGCGGGTTTGGACGCCAGCACCCCTGCCCGCTCGTTCGGCAATGACGCCAGCGACAGGATCAGCGCGCCCGCAAACAGGACAGTGACGCCGTCCCACAGCCCCAGGGCCGCGCTCAGGATCATCAGAGCAAAGGATATGGCGCTGGCCGTCCAGGGCGCCTTCAGCGGCGACCGGCGGTAAACAAGGTACAGGGCGCACCCCAGGGCGAAACACGGCACGATCCGCAGCGCGCCCCAATGGAAGGTCGCCTCGGTCAGGGGGAAGCCCGCCACCTGCTCGAAGGCGAAATACAGCACGGTCAGGAAGGCCGCCGCCCCCACGACCGCCGCCACCGGCTTGCTGCGCAGACGCCAGAAGACGAAGGCGAACAGCGGGAAGCAGAGATAGGCGAACCACTCAGCCGAGATCGACCACGACGGATGGTTCCACCCCGCCACCGGCGCCAGCCCCCAGGCGTGCATCATCAGCAGATGTGCGGGCAGCGACGGCCAGCTCAACACATTGCCGTCCACACTCATGCCCGCGAACAGGGCGGCTGCGGCCAGCAGGCCCACGCCGATCAGGGTCGCCAGATGCAACGGATAAACCCGCGCGATCCGCGCCCACAGGAAACCGCGATACGAGAACTGCTTCTCGCCCGCCGCCTGCAGATAGACGTGGCTGAGGATGAAGCCGGACAGGACGAAGAACAGCTCGACCCCCAGATAGCCCTTTTCCACCAGATCTGAGCGCCCGGCGCCCGCCAGGTTCTCCCAGAAGGTGTAGATGGCCACCCAGATCGCCGCGCCGAAACGCAGGGCTGTGATGGGGCGAAGATCAGCGGGTGTCTGAACCGGGGTCATGACCGAACCTTGGCACGACAGCCTTGCCGAACAGTGAATACCCCCAAGGGTTGTTATTCAGCCAGCCCACACCCCGTGAAAACCGGCGGGCAGGGCCATATCCGCCCGCCATGTCGCCACCGGCCCGTCCTCGATGCGCGCGACGTCGAACACATGCAACTCGGTCGCGCCGTCTTTCAGGTTGACGGACGGGCCCACCAGCCAGGCGTCACGCTCGGCCGCAGCGCCAGGCTTGGGCACGAAGACCGCCTCTTCCACCACCTGATGCCGACCGAACTCGAAACCGTGCGAACGACCGCTGTCCCAGTCCTGAACCGCCAGACCCGTCGGCAGCGGCCGCCCCGGCGTCTCGCCCGCCGTATGGGCGGTCAAGGCGCGCTTCAGCCCCGCGCGGCGCGGATCGGCCTTGGGAAACTCACCGACACGGCGGCTGGAGACCATGTCGGCCCGGCCATCGGGGCGCAGGGTGACCAGGTTCAGTTCGGCCGGTTCGCCCGGCACGACGCCCCGCCCCTCGACCAGAACCCGTGCGCCGTCGACGGCGAAGCGCGGGTCGCGGCTGGCGGCGACATCGAAACGGATCGTGCCGTCCGCCTCCGCCCAGGCGTCGCCCAGGTGGAAGTGGAAGAAGCTAGGCAGTTCATAGATGCGGCGCTGCGTCAGGTCGTCCTTGTCCAGCACCATCACCTGCGTCCCCATCTCCGGCCGCCAGGCCAACCCCGAGATCACCGGCATGGCGTGAGTTTCGAACACCCAGGGCTGCAGCACCAGAATGATGTGCCGGTCCGTGGCGGTGAAGTCGTGCATATAGCTGGCGCGCGGCAGGGCGACGATCTGGGCATCGTTCAGGCTGCGGTCCGGGTTCAGCCGCCAGATCACGGCGCGGTCGCCCGCCAGACCCACATTCCAGATCGAGCCGTCGGCCGCATAGCGCGGATGGGCCTGGAACGGCATGCCTTTCAGATCGTCGCGCAGAGTGACGAACCCCTTGGTCGACAGGTCTGACGCATTCATCGCCAGCGGCGAACCGGCCTCCCACAAGGCCCAGACCTGATCGCCCGCCGCCATGACCGCAGTATTGGCCGCGTTGGCGTCGTCGTTGGAGCCGATCAGGGCGCGCGCGTCGCCCCGTGTGCCGAAGCCGGGCGTCACCACGGCGTCCAGTTCGGTCTCATGCCTGCGCTTGGGCGTATCGGCGAAGCGCGCCTCCAGCGTCGCCTGACCGTCGTGGATGCGGAAGGCGCGCATCATGCCATCGCCGTCGAACCAGTGGGTCGCCGACCCGCCCGGACGACGGAACCTGGCCGGTCCGTTGCGGTAAAGGGCGCCCGACAGCCCCTGCGGCGCGCGCCCATGAACCAGACGCATCGTCTGGCGCGGCACATCGCCTAGCAGATCACGGGTGGCCAGGGCCCAGTCCGCCTGGGCGGACAGGTTCAGGGCGGCGGCGGCGCGGGTCGCCTCGGGCGTGGCGACGGCGGCCGACAGGGCGGCGGCGCCCATCAGAAAAGCACGGCGTGAGGGAGTCATGACGGCGGCTTCCGGCTTACTTCAGCTTGATCGTCTGGGCGGTTTCGCCCGCGACAGTGAACTTCGCCCGATCCCAGCCCGCCGGTCCCATGTTGCCGATGGAGTTGTTCGAAAAGGCGTAGGGCTCGATCGGCATGCCGAACGGATTGACGTCCATCTTGCCGTTGCCGTTCACGTCATGAAAGACTTTCAGACCATAGTCGCCGTCTGGCAGGTCGTGCAGCACCGCGACATGCTGGCCCGCCGCGACATCCACCTCGAACTGACGCACCGGCGCGCCAGAACCGCCATAGGCCGCCTCACTGTCGAACAAGACACCCAGAACCTTGCCGGTCGATGCGGCGGTGTCGAAAGTGAACGTGATGTCGCCTGCAACGGCCGGAGCGGCGATTGATCCGGCGGCCAGCAGGATCAGGACAGGGGCGAAGAACTTCATGACGGCGGACCTTGTTCCGATGACAGCCGCCTGATCCCCATGACCTGCGGTGTCGATGGCTGGACCGTGCCGCTCCGCCTGTCCGTCCGCTACACGACATGCGGCGATGGCCGCGCGATATGCGTGAATGACGGCCCGTGTTCATTGACGATGCGCCAATGAACACCCTGGGCCATCAGGAACAGGCAGCCTGCTTCACAGCCGCCGCCTTGGCGCCCGACGAACACACCACCGGGATCGGCAGGGGACGCTGGCGGGGGCGCTGAACCGCCTTGGCGATCAAGGCGACCTCGCTCACCCATCCCCACATGGGTTCCTTATGTGTGCGGTGCATTTCTTCCATGACTTGATCTCCTTTCCTGCCTCCACATTGGGCTTGACGGCGTGTGGTGACAAACGAGACGATGGCAGTCACACATAAGGTCAGCCTATGTCAGACATACTGTCTCGCATTCCCCTCGACGCCCTGCGCGTGTTCGAGGCGGCGGCCCGGCTGCTCAGCTTCACGCGTGCGGCCGAGCAGCTGGGCATGAGCCAGGCGGCGGTCAGCTGGCGCATCCGCGATCTGGAGGAACGGCTGGGCCGCGCCCTGTTCGTTCGCGGCGCGCGGCAGGTGACCCTGACGCCAGAGGGCGAACGGCTTAGCTCTGCGGCGACCGAGGCCATAAGCCTGCTGCGTCGTGCGGTGACGGAGGTGACCGACGCCGATGGTGGCGTCCTGGCCATCACCACGCTTCAGACCATGGCGACCCAGTGGCTGGCCACGCGGCTGGGCGGTTTTCAGCTGGCCAATCCTGATCTGGCCGTGCGGGTCGACACCAGTTCGGCCCTGTCCACACTGGGCGGCGACGGTCTGGATCTGGCGATCCGTTTCGGCCCAGGCCGCTGGCCGGGACTGGAGAGCCGCTTTCTGATGCCGGGCGTCTTCACGCCCCTGTGCACCCCCGCCATGCGCGACCGACTGACCCTGACCCGGCCCGCCGACCTCAAGCACGCCCATCTGATCGGCGAACCCACGGAATGGGCCGCCTGGTTCGCCGCCGCCGGGGTCGCCCCTGCCGACGCCGCCGCCCCGCCCCGCCTGACCGCCGACAATCAGGCGATGGAGGTCGCCGCCGCCATGGGCGATCAGGGCGTGGCCCTGGGTTCGCCCATTCTCTACGCCCGTGAGATCAAGCGTGGCCTTCTGGTCCGCCCCTTCACCCAGACCGTGGCCCTGGCTGAGGGCTACTGGGTCTGTTACCCGCCCGGCCGTCGCCTTCAGTCCAAGATCGCCCGTTTCCGCGACTGGATCCTGGCCACCGCCCGCGACGATCCGGGCGTGGTCGAGGGAGCGCGTCTGGCGGGTCGAGAGATCGGCGAAGCGGGCGGCTAGAGCATGATCGTTTTAGACGGAACCGCTACGCGGTTCCGACAGAAGCGTGAATCATGCTCTCGCTTAATATCTGGAGCCTGATT
>RCMZ01000259.1_pt1 | contig 32595 bp, 32 predicted proteins | sample 2041141 | NCBI WGS metagenome assembly RCMZ01 (sample SAMN09708263, study PRJNA481090) | Wastewater metagenome, whole genome shotgun sequencing project. | biome: sewage; isolation source: Davis station wastewater (DW) | place: Antarctica: Davis Station | collected 2010-03-01 | reverse complement strand
TGCTGCTGCGGGCTGCGCAGGTTGCACGGGTCTTTGAAGGTCAACCATGGGTGGCCGGTTTCGAACAGCATGGAGAGCATCTTGCGCCACAGGTCTTTGGCTTGGATGGTCTTGAACAGCTTGATCTTGCCGTACTGGGTCAGGGCTTCGTAGTACTCGTAGCGCTCTTCGAAGGCTTTACCGGTCAGGTCGTGCAGGTCTGGCACTTCGCTTGGGCTGAACAGGGTCCATTGGCCGTCGTCGAACACGCGCTTCATGAACAGGTCTGGGATCCAGTTGGCGGTGTTCATGTCGTGGGTGCGGCGACGGTCGTCACCGGTGTTCTTGCGCAGCTCGATGAACTCTTCGATGTCCATGTGCCAGGTTTCCAGGTAGGCACACACGGCGCCTTTGCGCTTGCCGCCCTGGTTTACTGCAACAGCGGTGTCGTTGACCACTTTGAGGAACGGCACCACGCCTTGCGACTTGCCGTTGGTGCCTTTGATGTAGGCGCCGAGGGCGCGCACTGGGGTCCAGTCGTTACCCAGGCCACCGGCAAACTTGGACAGCAGGGCGTTGTCGCGGATGGCGTCGTAGATGCCGCCGAGGTCGTCCGGCACGGTGGTCAGGTAGCACGACGACAGCTGCGGACGCAGGGTGCCGGCGTTGAACAGGGTCGGCGTCGAGGCCATGTAGTCGAAGGACGACAACAGGTTGTAGAACTCGATGGCGCGCTCTTCTTTTTGCTTCTCTTCAATCGCCAGGCCCATGGCCACGCGCATGAAGAACACCTGTGGCAGTTCAAAACGCACGCCATCCTTGTGGATGAAGTAACGGTCGTAGAGGGTCTGCAGGCCCAGGTAGGTGAACTGCTGGTCGCACTCGTGGTTGATCGCCTTGCCGAGCTTCTCCAGGTCATAGGAGGCCAGCACCGGGTTGAGCAATTCGAACTCGATACCCTTGGCGATGTAGGCCGGCAGGGCCTTGGCGTAGAACTCGCTCATCTCGTGGTGAGTGGCGCTGGCGGCAACACCGAGGAAACCCAGGCCTTCGGCGCGGATGTTGTCCATCAGCAGGCGGGCGGTCACGTAGCTGTAGTTCGGCTCACGCTCAACCAGGGTACGGGCGGTCATCACCAATGCGGTGCTGACGTCGCTTTGCGCCACGCCGTCGTAGAGGTTCTTCAGGGTTTCGCTCTGGATCAGCTCGCCATCGACTTCAGCCAGGCCTTCGCAGGCTTCGCTGATGATGGTGTGCATGCGGCCCAGGTCCAGCGGCGCAACGCTGCCGTCCAGGTGGGTGACGCGAATGCTTGGGTGGGCTTGAGCCGGCACCTGGGTACCGCGGGTGGCACGCTCCTTGGAGCGCTCGTTGCGGTAGATCACGTAGTCGCGGGCCACTTTTTGCTCGCCGGCACGCATCAGGGCCAGTTCAACCTGGTCCTGGATTTCTTCGATGTGGATGGTGCCGCCGGACGGCATGCGGCGCTTGAAGGTGGCGCTGACCTGCTCGGTCAGGCGCTCAACGGTTTCATGGATACGCGACGAGGCAGCAGCGGTGCCGCCTTCAACTGCGAGAAACGCTTTGGTGATGGCCACGGTGATTTTGTCATCGGTATACGGCACCACGGTGCCGTTACGCTTGATCACGCGCAGCTGGCCTGGCGCGGTGGCGGCCAGGTCAAGGCTGTCGCCGGCTTGCGGCGCGTTGGCCTTGAGCGTCTCGCGAGTGCTGTCGGTATGCATTCAATGTCTCCGTGTTCTGTATTTATTAGGTTGGACACTTGGCGTGCTGGCCGTTCGTTCATCATTTCAACAACGCCACGCGCCAGGCTCAACGCCAGGCGCACGGGAAGTTGTAATTGAGGTCGGAAAGGGCACGACTCAAGCACCTTCCTGGCTCAAAAGTCACTGGTGCTGGCCTCGGGCCAGAACCACAATACCTAGTGGTGCGTGCGGGTTGGCACTACACCGAATCAAAGCCGCCGTCACGCATTTTTTGGGGCTTTGTTAGCATCCCGCGCATGGGCGCTGGATGGTTGCTGCAAAGAGCGGTTCGAACTACCGGTGCGGGCCTGTGAAGGGCTCTAAGTGGGGCATTCTATTTGTGTCCGGTAAGTCACCAAAACCCAACATATAGGTGTTTGGCGCGATGGGGATACAAGATAGAGCGCTAGACAGATCATTGCAAGACGACAGTTTGCTCCAGCCTGTGGATAACCCTGTGGGTTAAACTTGGGTAACTTTGGCTAACCCGCATGGGCCTTGGGGTTGCCCTGGGGTGACCACTCGTCGCCAGTTAAATGGCTTTGACAATGGCCTTTGAAGATGCTGCAGGCGTCACAGCTCAACACTATATGTTGTGTTTTGCTCAGACGCTGGCATGCGCTGTGCAGAACGCCGGGCGTTGTTACAATGCCGCGCGTTTCGATCGGGGCGCGGCGGTCGCAGGAGTGAGTGTGGTGGAGCAGCAAGGCTGGCAAATTCTTATCGTGGAAGACGATCAGCGTCTGGCCGAGCTGACCCGCGAGTACCTCGAAGCCAACGGCTTGCGCGTGGCCATCGAATCCGATGGTGCGCAGGCAGTGGCGCGGATTCTGCGCGAGCAGCCGGCCCTGGTGATTCTCGACCTGATGCTCCCCGGCGAAGACGGCCTGTCGATTTGCCGCACGCTGCGCAGCCAGCATTATCCGGGCGCGATCCTGATGCTGACGGCGCGCACCGATGACCTCGATCAGGTCCTGGGTCTGGAGTTGGGCGCCGATGACTATATGTGCAAGCCGGTGCGCCCACGGCTGTTGCTGGCCCACATCCGCGCCTTGCTGCGCCGCCATGAGGGCAGCAGCGAGACGCCGGCGACCGACGCCCAGCGCCTGGAGTTCGGGCCCCTGCATATCGACAACCGTATGCGCGAGGTGTGGCTGCATGGCCGTGGCATCGAGCTGACCAGTGCCGAGTTCGATCTGCTCTGGCTGCTGGCCTTCAACAGCGGGCGCATTCTTTCGCGCGAGGAAATCTTCACCGCCCTGCGTGGTATTGGTTACGACGGCCAGGACCGCTCCATCGATGTGCGCATCTCGCGTATCCGCCCGAAAATCGGCGACGACCCCGAGCACCCACGCCTGATCAAGACCGTGCGCAGCAAGGGTTACCTGTTTGTGCGCGAGGCGGCGCAGGCCCTGTGAATTCAATCTTCCTGCGCATCTATGGCGGCATGCTGGCGGCCCTGGTGCTGGTGGCGCTGCTCGGCTTTCTGACCCTGCACCTGGTCAATCAGGTGCGCGGCGACGAGTACCGCGAAGGCCTGGCCCGCGGCACCTTTCGCTTGATGGCCGATAACCTCCAGCCGATGAACCGGGTCGAGCGCCACCGCGCCTTGCTGCAGTGGGAGCGCCTGTTGGGTATCCCTCTGGATGTGCAGGCGCTGGACCAGCAACCGCTGGACAGCCATGCCCGCGAGCGCCTGCGCCGTGGCCAGGTGCTGGTGATCAAGGACGGGCACAAACCGTCGCTGGTCTACAGCCTGTTGAGTGGCCCCGAGGCGCTGGTGCTGGTGGGCGAGGTGCAGCAGATCAGCGAGCAGCTGGCGCGCGCCACTGTTTACTTGCTCAGCGATGAGCTGGTGCGCTACCCGGTGGCCGAACAACCGGCGCGCTTGGCGCAGATCAAGGAGGGCAAGCAGTTCGGCTTCGAGCTGAAACTGATCACCCTGCAGGAGGCGCAGCTGGATGACGACCAGCGCCGCCGCGTCGATGAAGGTGACACGGTGATGGCCCTGGGCAAGGGCGGCGAGTCGATCCATATCTTCGCCGGCCTGCTGGACACGCCCTGGGTGCTGGAGCTGGGGCCTCTGCAGCTGATGAACCCGGCGCCGCCGCAACTGCTGGTGTTGATCGCGGCCCTGGCCCTGAGCCTGATCGGCCTGGCCGTGTACCTGCTGGTGCACCAACTGGAACGCCGTTTGCGCGGTCTGGAGGGGGCGGCCACGCGGATTGCCGCCGGTAGCCTGGAAACTCGCGTGCCGACCCGCGGCGCCGACTCAGTGGGGCGCTTGGCCGCGGCGTTCAACCACATGGCCGGGCAGTTGCAGCACTTGCTGACCATCCAGCGTGAGATGGTGCGGGCGGTGTCCCATGAGCTGCGCACACCGGTGGCGCGCCTGCGTTTTGGTCTGGAGATGATCGCCGATGCGCAAACCGCCAGCGCCCGGCGCAAGTACATGGACGGTATGGACAGCGATATTCAGGAACTCGACCGCCTGGTCGACGAGATGCTCACCTATTCGCGCCTGGAGCAGGGCGAGCCGGCGCTGAAGTTTCAGCGCGTCGACCTCGACGCCTTGCTCGATCAGGTGCTCAGCGAGCAGGCGCCGCTGCGCCCGGCCATTCGGCTGCTGTGCGGCACCACGCCTGCGGCCGAGCCAGTGCTGGTGGATGGCGAGCTGCGTTACCTGCACCGCGCCCTGCAAAACCTGGTGAGCAACGCCATGCGCCATGCGGAAACCCGCGTGCGGGTCAGTTATTCCCTGCAGGGTGAGCAGTGCCGGGTGGATGTCGAGGACGACGGCCCCGGCGTGCCCGAGGCGGACTGGGAACGGTTGTTTACCCCATTTCTGCGCCTGGACGACAGCCGTACCCGCGCCTCCGGCGGCCACGGCCTGGGCCTGTCGATTGTGCGGCGGATCATCTACTGGCATGCCGGCCGGGCGCTGGTTGGTCGCAGTGCCGACCTGGGGGGCGCCTGCTTCAGCCTGGTGTGGCCGCGTCAGCAAACGCAGCGCGAGGTGACGGTTTAAGCGTCAATACTGACCAGGCTCAGCACCTGTGTGCCGAGGTCGACGAACTGTCCCTGGCAGCGGCTGCCTGCCGGCCAATGGGGTCCGAGGTCGCGGAGCAGTTGCAGCTCGGCCTGGCCGTCGGCGGCGCGCAAGACGTCTGCGTCATGGAAGTAGAAGCGTTGCTGCACCAACGGATAGAGCGCCTTGAACAGGCTTTCCTTGAGGGAAAAGCTCAGGCTGATCTGCGCGGCGTGTTGCTCGTCAGGCAGTTGCGCCAGGCGCTGCAGCTCTGCCGGAGTGAGCAGTTGCGCCGCCAGCCGTTCGGCGCGTTCGTGGCTTAACCAGGTTTCCACATCCAGGCCCAGGCCCTGATAGTCACCGGCATGGGCCACTACGGCGGCGGCCCAGCCGTCGCCGTGGGTGATCGAACCGACCACGCCGGCCGGCCAGCACGGCGCCCGATCAGCGCCAACTGCGGGCACCGAGGCTGCGCCGGTCAATTGCAGCAGCGCTTGCCGTGCACACAAGCGGCCGGCGAGGTACTCGGCCTGGCGTTTGTTGGCACCCTTTACGGCGGCAATGCCGCTCAGGGCGGCGTCGTCGTGCTGCAGTTGGGCGGGGTCAAAGTGACAGCTGACCAACTGCGCGCCGGCCAGCGCCTGGGGCAAGGGCCAATGGGCGTGCAGGGGCTGGCAAAAGCGCGGCGGGTGGGGGATCGGGTTCATGCCGGCATTCTGCCGGGTTGCTGGCGGGGCGGCCAGCGGGACAGGCTGTTTACATTTTGTTGCAGAGCAGTAACAAAGCGCTACGCCGCCTGGCGCCTACATTTGCCAGACTAGTCAGGCGTTTCTTGTGGAGCGCAGGTGAGGTTGTATACCGCTGGTGGGCTTTAGCTTAAGCCCCGGCGGTTGTTTTTAACGGGAGCCCACGGGCTCCCGTTTTTTTTGTGCTGGCCCGGTTGTCTGTTGCAGTGATGTAGGTTGGGTTGAGTCGCAACGCGACGAAGCCCAACGATCCATCCTCGGCTTGTTGGGCTTCGCTGCGCTCAACGCCAACCTACCGGGTGTTGGTTAATCGCCCTGCCGTCCCTGGCTGCACAGTTACCCAGTGAATCCACGCGCAACTGTTCTGGGGCGTGCCCACAAGCCTCCCTATACTGGTGGCCCCAGCGCATTGTGCGGCGGGTCGGGAGGTTGTGGTGCGCGGGTTGAGCGAGCGGGTTCAGGTCATCGGTTGCTTGGTGTTGGCGATGGCCTTGTGGGGTTCGTCGTTTATCGCCCTCAAGCTCGCCTTCAGTGAGCTGCCACCGTTGTGGGTGATTTTCGGGCGCATGGCCCTCGGCAGCCTGGTGTTTCTCCTCGCCTGGCGCTGGCGTGGGCAGATGCGCTATCAGGCCGGTGACTGGAAATACCTGCTGGTGTTGGCCGTGTGTGAGCCCTGTCTGTATTTCATCTTCGAGGCCCTGGCCCTGCAGAACACCAGCGCCGCGCAAGCGGGGATGATCACCGCGCTGATGCCGTTGCTGGTGGCGATGGGCGCCTTTGTGTTTCTGCGTGAGCGCATCAGCCGCACCACGCTGCTGGGGTTTTTACTGGCCGTGGCGGGGGCCGTGTGGCTGAGCCTGGCCGGTGAGGCCGACGCCCATGCGCCGGCGCCGCTGCTGGGCAACTTCTATGAGTTTCTCGCCATGCTCTGCGCAATGGTTTACACGCTGCTGTTGAAGTTGCTCAGTGAGCGCTATTCGGCTTTTTTGCTTACGGCCATGCAGGCCTTTGTCGGCAGCCTGTTTTTCCTGCCGATGGCGCTGTGGAGTGCGCCGCTGCCGCAAACAGTCAGTGCCCAGGGCTTGTGGGCGGTGGTTTACCTGGGGCTGGTGGTCACGGTGGGGGCCTATGGCCTGTACAACTACGCGGTCAGCCGGGTGCCGGCCAGCCAGGCCTCGGGCTTTATCAACCTGATCCCGGTGTTCACCCTGCTGTTTGCCGTGCTGCTGCTTGGCGAGCGCCTGGTGGGCCAGCAGCTGCTGGGCGCGGCCCTAGTGTTCGTCGGCCTGGCCCTGAGCCAGTGGCGCCGGCCGACGCCACAGGTGGCTGGAGTGCTCGACTGAGCGGCTGACTACAAGCCGACGGCGCGCAGGTCGAGTTGGCCGTCTTTCAGCGGCGGACACCAGAAGTAGCTGCCGGTCAGCGGCCGGGTGAACTGGAACAGGCCGTCGCGGATGCCGTCTTCGGCACCGACCATGCGCTTGAGCTGGGCCTCGAAGGCATCAAACGAGCAGGCAAAGGCGCTGAACATAAAGCCGGCCTGGCTGCCGCTGGCCCAGGGCATGGAGCGGCGCAGGACGAAGGCTTCCGGGGCGAAGCTCTCTTGCGCGGTGCGCTTCACATGGGCTGACTCCGGCGCGTCGTCAAGTTCTTCGTTGTCGCTTTTGCGTCGGCCGATGGCGTGGTCCTGCTGCTGGCTGGACATGGCCTCGAAGCGCGGCATGTCGTGCAGCCACTGCTGCAGGGCCAGGAAGCTACCACCATCCAGGCCAGGGCCCTGATCGCTGACCACCGCCGTGGCCACGGCGGCGTCGGCCACCGGGTTTTCCGTGCCGTCTTCGTAGCCGGTGAGGTCCAGACCGTTGCGGTATTTGAATGCCTCGACTTGCTGCTCAAGACTGAAAGCGCCGGCCAGGGCTTGCTCGATATGCCGGGTTTGCTCCAGCAAGTCGCCGCGCTCAGCGCTGCGCAACCAGCAGCACAGGGCGCTGGGGGTGGAGGGGATGTCGCAACCGGGCAGGGCGTAACTGGGGAAGGCATGCAGGCCGGCAATCGAGTGGCCGAGGCTGAGCACCAGGGATTCCCCCAGGCCAACCACCAGCCGCTGGCCATCGGCCAACGCTGCCAGACGTTGCAGGGCGGGCGCCAGCTCAGCGCCGGGCAGGGCGTGAAAGAACAGGTAGCTGGCGAATTTTGGGATGCCGGCGAGGATGCCAGGTTGGACGTGGTTCATCGGTGCTCCTTGCTTGATCAGTGGGTGACGCCGCGCCGGAGCGCGGCGGGCAAGCCTCAGGCCTTGGGCTGGGCGAGCATGTCGAGGATCACCGCTTCGGCGATGCGGATGCCGTCGACCCCGGCGGAGAGAATCCCGCCGGCATACCCGGCGCCTTCGCCGGCCGGGTACAGGCCCTTGGTGTTCAGGCTTTGCAGGTCGTCGCCACGGGTGATGCGCAGCGGCGAGGAGGTGCGTGTCTCGATACCGGTGAGCACCGCGTCGTGCATGGCAAAGCCGCGGATCTGCTTGTCGAAGGCCGGCAGTGCCTCACGGATCGCCTCGATGGCGAAGTCCGGCAGAGCGCTGGCCAGGTCCACCAGGTGCACGCCAGGCTTGTACGACGGTTCGACACTGCCCAGTGCGGTAGAGGCCTTGCCGGCGATAAAGTCGCCAACCAGCTGGCCTGGCGCTTCATAGGTGCTGCCGCCGAGTACATAAGCGTGGGACTCCAGGCGCTCCTGCAGCTCGATGCCGGCCAGCGGGCCGCCAGGGAAATCCTGCTCCGGGGTGATGCCCACCACGATGCCGGCGTTGGCATTGCGCTCGTTGCGCGAATATTGGCTCATGCCGTTGGTCACCACCCGGTTGGGCTCGGAGGTGGCAGCGACCACGGTGCCGCCTGGGCACATGCAGAAGCTGTACACCGAACGGCCGTTCTTGGCGTGGTGCACCAGTTTGTAGTCGGCGGCGCCGAGCTTGGGGTGGCCGGCAAATTTGCCCAGGCGTGCGCGGTCGATCAACGACTGCGGGTGCTCGATACGGAAGCCCACCGAGAACGGCTTGGCTTCCATGTACACGCCGCGGCTGTGGAGCATGCGGAAGGTGTCGCGGGCGCTGTGGCCGAGGGCCAGGATCACATGGCGGCTGGCCAGTTGCTCGCCACTGTCGAGGGCCACGCCGCGCAATTGACCGTCTTCGATCAGCACGTCGCTGACCTTCTGCTTGAAGCGCACTTCACCGCCAAGGGCTTCGATCTGCTGACGCATGTCGGCGACCACGCCGGTCAGGCGGAAGGTGCCGATGTGCGGCTTGCTGACATACATGATCTCTTCCGGCGCGCCGGCTTTGACGAACTCCTGCAGCACCTTGCGACCGAGGTGCTTGGGGTCCTTGATCTGGCTATAGAGCTTGCCGTCGGAGAAGGTGCCGGCGCCGCCTTCACCGAATTGCACGTTGGACTCGGGGTTGAGCACGTTTTTACGCCACAGGCCCCAGGTGTCTTTGGTGCGTTCACGCACCGACTTGCCGCGCTCCAAGATGATCGGCTTGAAGCCCTGTTGCGCCAGCAGCAGCCCGGCGAAAATTCCGCAGGGGCCAAAACCCACCACGATCGGCCGCTCGCTCAACTCAGCTGGGGCCTGGCCAACCGGCTTATAAGCCGTGTCCGGGGCGATGCTCAGGTGGCGGTCATCAGGGAAGCGGGCCAGCAGGGCGGCCTCGTCTGTCACCTGGAAGTCGATGGTGTAGATAAAGCACAGCTCGGCATTTTTCTTGCGCGCGTCGTAGCTGCGCTTGAACAGGGTGAAGTCGAGCAATTCGTCCGAGGTCAGGCCCAGGTGGGCGAGCAGGGCGGGGCGCAGTTGCTCATCGCTGTGGTCGATGGGCAGCTTGAATTCGGTGATACGCAGCATGGCGGTAATCCAGATAGGGCCGGAGGCAACCCGGCAGAGTTGTGCAAGCGGGCGATTATAAACGCCGGGGCGGCATGTGGGCAGGTTAAAGCGCGAGGTCGGTGCCGCATGGGGACAGGTGGGGAACCTGTTCAAGGTCGTCGCGAGCGCAGATCAGGCCGAGCCGGTTTTCAACCCAGCATGATCAAGCGCAGCAGACCTTGGGCAGGTTTCAGGGCCGCAGCCAGGCGACCATCACATCCAGCATGCGGTTGGCGAAGGCCCATTCGTTGTCGTACCAGGCCAGGACCTTGACCAGTTCGCCCTGCACGCGGGTGTGGTTGAGGTCGACCACGCAGGACGCGGGGTAGCCGTTGAAGTCGCAGGACACCAGCGGCAAGTCGTTGCACTCCAGCACACCCAGGGGCAGGGTTTTGGCGCTTTCCTGCAGGCCGGCGTTGATCGCCTCGACAGAGGTGGGGCGTTCGCTGCTGAAGGTCAGGTCGAGCAGCGAGACGTTGGCGGTCGGTACGCGAATCGCCAGGCCATCCAGGCGCCCGGCCAGGCGCGGCAGCACCAGGCCGATGGTTTTCGCCGCGCCGGTGCTGGTGGGGATCATCGACAGGGCGGCGGCGCGGGCGCGGTAAGGGTCGCTGTGGCTCTTGTCGAGCAGGCTCTGGTCGTTGGTGTAGGCGTGCACGGTGGTGATCAGGCCCTGGCGAATGCCCACTGCCTGATCCAGGACCATGGCCAGCGGGGCCAGGCAATTGGTGGTGCAGGAGGCGTTGGAGACGATCTGCTGGCTGCCCAGTTGCTCGTGATTGACGCCGTAGACCACGGTCAGGTCGGCGCTTTCCAGAGGATGGGACAGCAGCACCCGTGGTGCGCCGGCGGTCAGGTGCTGCTCGACCTGCAGGCGGCTTTTCAGCTTGCCGGTGCATTCCAGCACCAGGTCGACACCCAGGCGGTCCCAGGGCAAGTTGACCACTTCCCGCTCGCGCAGCAGGCGGATGGATTGGCCGTGGATCTGCAGGATGTCGTCGTGCAACAGCACCTGGCCGTTGAAGCGGCCGAAAGTGGAGTCGAAGCGGGTCAGGTGGGCGAGGGTAGCGAAGTCGCTGAGGTCATTGATCGCCTCGATATGGATCTGCTTCTGCAGGCCCCGTTCAAACAGGGCCCGCACCAGCGCGCGACCGATGCGTCCGTAACCGTTGATGGCAATGCGCAGCATGGTCAATCTCCCGGGTGTTTGTCCTAAGCATAGGAGTCACCCGGGGGCGCTGCCGTGGGCTTATTCCTCAGGCAGGGCGATGGCTTCCTGGCGGGCACCACCGTAAGCGCCGCAGCCCTTGAGGATCTGGCCATTGAGACGCAACTCGGCGCGCAGGTGCTGGACGCTGCCGCTCATGCTGTCGACGCAGCGCTGCGGGGCGACCCACAGTTCCAGTTGCTGGCCATTGGCTTCGCTGCTCAGGCTGAAGCGGCCTTCGGGCAATTGTTCTTCCAGGTACGGTACGACCAGATCGGCCTGGCCGGGGCGCTGCAGGATCAGGCCCTGGCTGTTGGCGTCGAGGCGCCACTCTGGTTCATGGCCGCTGGCGCGCAGGGTCTGGCGCTTGAAGTTGAGGTCGTCGCAGCCATGGCCTTCGCGCTGGATGCGATAGAGCTTGGTCAGTTCGATTTGCCCGTCGGTGCCGGTTACCTGGCTGGCCGTCATGCGCCCGCCGAGGTCGGCGAACAGTACGTCCTTGCCGCCTTTGAGCAGGGTCACGGCCTCTTGCAGCAGGCCGGTGTTGCCGCTGTCTTCAAGAATGAACTGGCGTTTTTCCTGGCACGGGCGGAACTGCAGGCGGTTGTTGACCACGTGCAACTCACCTTGCAGGCGCACCACGGGCGCGGGTGCCGGTTCGTCCGTCGGGAACAGTGACTGGCAGCCGGCAAACACGGGCAGCAGGGCAAACAGCAGAAAACGGACGCTGGACATGGTGGCTCTCCGGAAAGGGAGCGCCACGTTACCGGGGCGCGGTGTGCAGCTCAAGGGTGATGGCTCAGGCAGGTAGCAAGGTGTCGGCTTTAAGCAAGGTCTCCAGGCAGTGTTCGCGAATGCCGTAGAAGTCCTTGATTGCCTGGATTTTGCCCAGCAGCTCGGCCGGGTTGCCGGCCTCTGCGCGTTTTACCGCGAGGATCATCTTGTTCTTGTTGGTGTGCTCAAGCGACACGAACTCGAACACCTTGGTGTCGTAGCCGCAGGCTTCCAGCAGCAGGGCGCGCAGGCTGTCGGTGACCATCTCCGCCTCTTGGCCCAGGTGTACGCCGTACTGCAGCATCGGCTTGAGGGTGGCTGGGGTGTGCATCTGCGGGCGGATCTGTTTGTGGCAGCAGGGCGAGCACATGATGATCGCGGCGCCCGAGCGGATGCCCAGGTGCAGGGCGTAGTCGGTGGCCACGTCGCAGGCGTGCAGGGCGATCATGATGTCGATCTGCTCGGGGGCGTAGGTGCGCACGTCGCCGTGCTGGAATAGCAGGCCCGGTTGCTCCAGCTTGGCGGCCGCGGCATTGCACAGGTTGACCATGTCCTCGCGCAGCTCGACGCCGCGCACCCGTGCGTCCAGGCCCAGGCTGTGGCTCAGGTAGTCGTGCAGGGCAAAGGTCAGGTAGCCCTTGCCGGAGCCGAAGTCGACGGTATGCAGCGGTTGGTTCTGATCGAGGGTGGAGCTGCTCAGGGCGTGGGCGAACACTTCAACGAACTTGTTGATCTGCTTCCACTTGCGCGCCATGGCGGGCACCAACTCATGCTGGGCATTGGTCACGCCTAGATCGCGGAGAAACGGCCGGGTCAGTTCGAGAAAGCGCTTCTTCTCGCGATTGTGCTCGGCGCTCGGCGCTTCCCGTTGTACGGTCTTGCCGACGAACAGCTGGGTCTTGTCCTTCTTGCTGAAAGTCAGCTGCAGCTCGGCGGTGAGCGACAGCAGGTGGGCATTCTTGAAGGCGGCCGGCAGCCATTCGGCGATCAGCGCCAGAGCCTCGGCCAGCGGCAGGTTCTTGGTGATATCGCGGGTCTTGTAGCTGTAGACGAACGACAGGCAAGGCTGCTCTTTAACGCTGACCAGGCGCGCCACTACCCGTTGCAAATCGACTTCCGCGCCGCGGTATTTGGACAGCACCAGCTTGACCAGGGTGTTCTGCTGCAGGCTGGTTTCCAGCTGCGTCAGGAATTGCTCGCGGTCAGTGGCGGCGGACGGGGATGCAACGGACATGAATAAGGCCTCGAGCGGCTGCTCTGTGGTCGAGTAAAAATTAATGGCGGGCATTTTAGGGGGTTGTGCGGCGCTTGGCGCGGGCTTATTTGCTGGGGGGGAGGCTTGGCGCGGATTGAGCGGTGCAGGTGCTTTTTCGTGGCTATCCTTTAGTCATGCGCCTGAGTGTCGATATAAGAGTTAGCTGCTTATAACTATGCCAGTGTGTTAGCGGCGTGTTTGCCGAAATTAGCCCCGAGGAGTGCCTGCATGTCACTGCGTAATATCAGTGTTTCCACCCGCGCCAGCCTGAGTTTTGCCGTGATGGCGCTGATTGTGCTGCTGGTCGGCGGGCTCTCCCTGCTGCAGATGCAGCGCATGAATGACAATGCCGAGCGTGTCGAGCAGGAATGGTTGCCCAGCATCCTGGCACTGAATGACATGAGCCGAGAGTTCTTGCGGGTGCGCGCCCTGACCTTGCGCCTGTTCGTCAACCGCGATGCGCAGGCGATGCGCAGCACCGAGCAGGGGCTGGAGCAGATCAAGGGTCAGCTTTCCGAGGCTGTGGAGCGTTACCGCAAACTGATTTCCAGCCAGGCCGAGCAGACGATATTTGATCGTTATCTGTCGGCACAAAACGAATACCTGCGCGAGCAGAGCAAGTTTGTCGAGTTGTCCCGCCAGGACAAGCTGGAAGAGGCTCGGGCGGTGGTCAATGGCGAGCTGAATGGTCATGCTAGCGACGCGGCACAGGCTTTGGTGGACTTGACCGAATTGAACAAGAAAGGTGCGGAGGCTTCCATCTTTGAAGGGCGTTCGGAGTTTTCTGCAGCGATCAACGGGGTAGTGATCTTTATCGTCCTGGCCGTGGTGCTGACCATTGTGCTGGCGCTGGTGTTGACCCGCAGCATCGTCAAGCCGCTGAGTGAGGCCGTTGCGGTAGCCCGTACCGTGGCTGCAGGGGATTTGTCCACGACTATCCAGGTCGAAGGCACGGACGAGCCGGCGCAGTTGCTGGAAGCCCTCAAGAGCATGCAGCAAAGCCTGCGCAGCACCATTCAGCATATTGCCGACTCCTCCAATCAACTGGCATCGGCGTCGGAAGAGCTGCACGCCGTCACCGAAGACACCAACCGCGGCCTGCATCAGCAGAATAACGAGATCGAGCAGGCGGCCACGGCGGTCAATGAAATGACCAGCGCGGTGGACGAAGTGGCGCGCAATGCGGTGAGTACTTCCGAGGCTTCACGGGAGTCCGAACGCACTGCCCAACGCGGTCGCGATCAGGTGCTGCGTACGGTCAATTCGATCAGCAGCCTGGCGGAAAACGTCACGTCCACCGCCAGTGAAGTGGGTGATCTGGCCGACAAGATTCGTGACATCAGCAAGGTGCTGGATGTGATCCGCGCCATTGCCGAACAAACCAACCTGCTGGCCCTCAATGCGGCCATCGAGGCGGCGCGTGCCGGTGAGCAGGGGCGTGGTTTTGCCGTGGTGGCAGACGAGGTGCGCTTGCTGGCGCAGCGCACTCAGCAGTCGACCCAGGAAATTGAACAGATGATTGGCGGTATCCGCCAGGGCACCGACCATGCCGTGAGCGCCATGCAGGGCAGCAACACCCTGGCCCATGCGACTCTGGAGCTGGCTCAGTCGGCAGGTCAGGCGCTGGACGAGATCACCCGTTCGATCACCGAAATCAACGAGCGCAACCTGCTGATTGCCAGTGCCTCGGAAGAACAGGCGTCGGTCACCCGTGAAGTGGACCGCAACCTGGTCAACATTCGTGACCTGTCACTGCAATCCTCGGCCGGCGCCAACCAGACCAGCGCCTCCAGCCAGGAGCTGTCACGCCTGGCCATCGACCTCAACGGCCTGGTCAGCAAGTTCCGCCTGTAAGGGCGTGGGTTATCTGGGCGGCTTAGCCGCCCAGGTAGGCGTCGCGGACCTTCGGGTCCACCAGCAGCTCGGCGCCGCTGCCCTGCATCACGATCCGACCGTTTTCCAGTACATAGGCACGGTCGGCCAGCTTCAGCGCCTGGTTGGCGTTCTGTTCGACCAGGAACACCGTAACCCCGTCTTTGCGCAGCTGTTCGATGATGTCGAAAATCTGCTGGATGATGATCGGTGCCAGGCCCAAAGACGGTTCGTCGAGCAGCAGCAGTTGCGGCTTGCTCATCAGCGCACGACCAATGGCGAGCATCTGCTGCTCGCCGCCGGACATGGTGCCGGCGCGCTGGTCGAAGCGTTCCTTGAGGCGCGGGAACAGTTGCAGGACCTTGTCCATCTGCTCCAGGTTGTCGGCCTTGCTGCCGAAGAAACCGCCCATGGCCAGGTTTTCTTCCACGGTTAGGCGGGCAAACACCCGCCGACCTTCCGGCACCACGGCAATGCTCTTGCGCATGATCTCGGGGGTATCGAGGCCGACCAGTTCATCACCCTGATAACGGATGCTGCCACTGCTGGCCCGCGGTGAGCCGCACAGGGTCATCAGCAGGGTCGATTTGCCGGCGCCGTTGGCGCCGATCAGGGTAACGATTTCGCCTTTCTGCACTTCGATATTGATGTCGTGCAGGGCCTGGATCTTGCCGTAGAAGGTCGAGACATTATTGAAATACAGCATGCTTATGCCTCTCCCAGATAGGCTTTGATCACATCCGGGTTGTTGCGGATCTGCTCTGGCGTACCGTTGGCCAGGGGCGTGCCCTGGTTGATCACGTAGATGTGGTCGGAAATGCTCATCACCAGCTTCATGTCGTGCTCGATCAGCAGCACGGTGACGTCATGGTCGTTGCGCAACATGCCGATCAGCGCCTTGAGGTCTTCGGTTTCGCGCGGGTTGAGGCCGGCGGCCGGCTCGTCGAGCATCAGAATGCGCGGGCGGGTCATCATGCAGCGGGCAATTTCCAGACGGCGTTGCTGGCCATAGGCGAGGGTGCCGGCCGGGCGGTTGGCCACCTCGGTGAGGTTGACCTGCTCCAGCCAGTGCGCGGCGTATTCCATGGCCGTGCGTTCGCTGCGGCGAAAGCTCGGCGTCTTGAACAGGCCAGCAAGGAAGTTGGTGTTCAGGTGCCGATGCTGGGCCACCAGCAGGTTCTCGATGGCGGTCATTTCCTTGAACAGGCGAACGTTCTGGAAGGTGCGTACCACGCCTTTGCGGGCGATCTTGTGCCCCGGCAGGTGCTGGATCGGCGCGTCATCGAGCAGGATCACGCCACCGCTCGGCTGGTAGAAACCGGTCAGGCAGTTGAACACCGTGGTCTTGCCGGCGCCGTTGGGGCCGATCATCGACACCACTTGCTTGGGCTGCACGCTGAGGGCGACATTGTTGACGGCGAGCAGGCCGCCGAAACGCATGCACAGGCCGCTCACTTCAAGAATCGGGCGGCTCATGGCTTCAGCTCCAGGTGCGGACGCTGCATGGGCAACAGGCCCTGCGGACGCCAGATCATCATCAGCACCATCAGGGCGCCGAACATCAACATGCGGTACTCGCTGAACTCACGCATCAGCTCCGGCAAGAGGATCATCACCACCGCGGCGAGGATGATGCCCAGCTGCGAGCCCATGCCGCCCAGTACGACGATGGCGAGAATGATCGCCGACTCGATAAAGGTGAACGACTCCGGCGTCACCAGGCCCTGGCGCGCGGCGAAGAAGCTGCCGGCGAAACCGGCGAAGGTGGCGCCGAGGGTGAAGGCCGAGAGCTTGATGATGGTCGGGTTCATGCCCAGCGCGCGGCAGGCGATCTCGTCTTCGCGCAGCGCTTCCCAGGCGCGGCCGATCGGCATGCGCAGCAGGCGGTTGATCACGAACAGGGTCAGCAGCACCAGCAGCAGGGCCACCAGGTAAAGGAAGATGACCTTGTTGATCGAGTTGTAGGCCAGGCCGAAATACTCGTGGAAGGTCTGCATGCCTTCGGCGGCGCGGCGCTCGAACGACAGACCGAACAAGGTCGGTTTGTCGATATTGCTGATGCCGTTGGGGCCGCCAGTCAGCTCGGTCATGTTGCGCAGCAGGATGCGGATGATCTCGCCGAAACCGAGGGTGACGATGGCCAGGTAGTCGCCACGCAGGCGCAACACCGGGAAGCCAAGGACGAAGCCGAAGAACGCCGCCATCAGGCCGGCAATCGGCAGGCAGGTCCAGAAGCCGAGGCCGTAGTAGTGCGACAGCAGTGCGTAGCTGTAAGCGCCGACGGCGTAGAAGCCGACGTAGCCGAGGTCGAGCAGGCCGGCCAGGCCAACCACGATGTTCAGGCCGAGGCCGAGCATCACGTAGATCAGGATCAGGGTGGCGATGTCCACCGCGCCGCGTGAGCCGAAGAACGGCCAGGCCAGGGCGACCATGATCAGGCCGAGGATGATCCAGCGCTGGGTCGAAGGCAGGGTCAGGAAGTTGCTGGCCTTGCCGGGCACGCTGGGCAACGAGGGCAGTTGCGCCCACACGCCGTCCAGACGGTTGCGAAACAGCTGCCAGGCAAACATGGCAATGGCGGCACCGGCGATGGTCCACAGGGCCAGCGGGCTGGCGCCATGGACTTCCAGGGTGATGCCGACGGTGGTGAGTTTCAGGCCCAGCACCGGGTAGGCCACGGCCAGTACCAGCAGGGCGCTGAAGAAGGCGGTTTTGAGGTTCGTGATCATACTTTTTCTACCTCCGGGCGACCGAGAATGCCGGTCGGACGGAACAGCAACACCAGTACCAGCAGGCCGAAGGCGACCACGTCTTTGTACTGATCACCAAATACATCGGCGCCAAAGGCTTCAGCAACGCCGAGCAGCAAACCGCCAAGCATGGCGCCGGGGATGCTGCCGATGCCGCCTAGCACTGCGGCGGTAAAGGCCTTGATGCCAACCAGGAAGCCGGCGTTGGGGTTGATCACCCCGTACTGCATGCTCAGCAACACCGCGGCCACGGCGGCCAGGGCGGCACCGATGACGAATGTCAGGGCGATGATGTTGTTGGTGTTGATACCCAGCAGGTTGGCCATCTTGATGTCTTCGGCGCAGGCGCGGCAGGCGCGGCCCAGGCGTGAACGAGAGATGAACAGGGTCAGGGCCAGCATCACCAGGAAGGTGACGACGAAGATCAGCACCTGCATATAGGAAATCACCACTTCGCTGGCGCCGCCGCTACCAAACACGAAATTGCCGGGGATCAGGTTGGGGATCGATTTGTCCTTCGAGTCCTGAGCCAGCAGCACGGTGTTCTGCAGGAAGATCGACATGCCGATCGCCGAGATCAGCGGGATCAGGCGGTTGCTGCCGCGCAGTGGGCGATAGGCGATGCGCTCGATGCTGTAGCCATAGGCGCTGGTGACGATGATGCTGCCGAGAAAGGCGGCGGTCATCAGCAGCGGCAGGCTGTCCAGCCCCATCATGGTGAGGCCGGCGATGGCGATAAAAGCCACGTACGAGCCAATCATGTAGACCTCGCCGTGGGCGAAGTTAATCATGCCGATGATCCCGTAGACCATGGTGTAGCCAATGGCGATCAAGGCATAGGTGCTGCCAACGGTCAGACCGTTAACCAGCTGTTGTAGGTAGTGGTAAATCTCGGGCATTACCTGACTCCTGGGAACCTGCGGCAAATACGGCCGGTTGGGCGCGGCCTCGGCAAGGTTCGCTGACATCACGGGGAACTACGCGGGTAACGCAGTGAAAGCACATATAAACAAAGCCCACTGCCGGGGCAGTGGGCTTTGGGTTCAGGCGTGACGCTTACTTGGCTTCGGTCTTGGTGGCATCCTGGTGCCAGTCGTAGACCACGAAGCTGAAGTCCTTCAGGTCGCCCTTGGCGTCGAACGCCAGGCTGCCGGTCGGAGTATCGAAGCTGTTGCTGCGCAGGGCTGCGGCCACCTTGGCGGTGTCGGTGCTGCCTGCTTTCTTCATGCCTTCAGCCATCACCTGTACCGCGGCGTAGGCCGGGAACACGAATGGGCCGGTCGGGTCTTCCTTCTTGGCTTTGAAGGCTTCAACCAGCGCCTGGTTTTTCGGGTCCTGGTCGAAGGACTTCGGCAGGGTCACCAGCAGGCCTTCGGAGGCCGGGCCGGCGATGGCCGACAGTTCCTTGTTACCCACGCCTTCCGGGCCCATGAACTTGGCCTTCAGGCCTTTTTCCGCCGACTGACGCAGCAGCAGGCCGAGTTCTGGGTGGTAGCCGCCGTAGTAAACGAAGTCGACATTGGCTTGCTTGAGCTTGGCGATCATGGCTGAGAAGTCCTTGTCGCCGGCGTTGATGCCTTCGAACAGGGCAACCTTGTGGCCTTTGCCTTCCAGGGTCTGCTTAACGGCGGTGGCGATGCCTTCACCGTACTGCTGTTTGTCGTGGATCACGGCAATGGTTTTCGGCTTGACGTGGTCAGCAATGAAGTTGCCGGCGGTCGGGCCTTGCAGGCTGTCCAGACCAATGGTGCGGAACACCAGCTGGTAGCCGCGAGCGGTGATTTCCGGGCTGGTGGACGCCGCAGTGATCATCAGGATGCCTTCGTCTTCGTAGATGTCCGAAGCGGGCTGAGTGGAGCTGGAGCACAGGTGGCCGACGACGTATTTAACTTCGTCGTTGACGATCTTGTTGGCCACGGCCACGGCTTGCTTGGGGTCGCAGGCGTCGTCATAGACCACGCCCTCGAGCATCGCACCGTTGACGCCGCCGGCCTTGTTGATCTGCTCGATGGCCATTTTGGCGCCAATGAACTGCATCTCGCCGTACTGGGCAACTGCGCCCGTTACGGGGCCGGCCAGGGCGATCTTGATCGTGTCTGCTGCCACGGAGTAGCTGGCAACGCCGGCCATGGCCATGGCGGCAAACAGCTTGGAAATCTGCTTAGTAGCCTTGTTCATAGTGCTCCACTCATTGTGTTTGCGTTTTTATTGGTTACGGTCGGCGCGAGGCTGATGTGGGCAATGTTCTGCCTCGTGTTGGCCCCGGCAACTGTACCGGCACAGTGTAGAGTGCCGGTTTGTGGCTTGGAAAGCTGTCAACCGACGGATCGGTCAGGTTATGTCGCTAAATCGTAATAAACGTATAAAAAAACGTCGTCTCAGCGTTTTTATGTCTGACGCGTAGCGGGCTTGCCTGCGGCTGCTCTGCCGTTATCATGCGATGACATTCCTGATGGTGTAACTCATGACAGAACAGCTCAGCCCAGAACGTGCCAGTGACGATCACGCTAGCACTCTATATGCCAAGTTGCTTGGCGAGACGGCGCCTATTGCCTGGCAAGAGCTGCAGCCGTTCTTTGCCCGGGGCGTGGTGCTTTGGGTCGCGGCGGCGCTGGACCTGATTGCCGTGGCCCTGGCAGTGGCCGAGGATGACAAGGCCAGCATCAGTGCCTGGCTGGCGGCCGGTCAGGTAAATGCCCTGAGCGCGGCCCAGGCCGAGGATTTGCTGGTCCGCGATCCGCCGTTGTGGGCGGTGGTGGTGGCGCCCTGGGTGCTGGTACAAGAACGTACCGCGCGCGCCGAATTGCACTGATGTAAGGCAGTGGTCAGGGCAATTGCCCGGTCTAGAATTGACAGAGTTTGTATTCGGCGCTTTGCGGCGCATCACTTGAAGGGGAGTCACACGATGTTTGAACCAGGACATTTGCACCGCAGCAGCGCCGGCGCCTTGCCGGGTACCCCGGAGTTTGCCGTGGATATCTACTACGAGGTGCGCCAGGACGCGGCGGAAGGGGCCATGCTGCATTTCCGCATGACCGGAGAGATCGAGGGCAAGCCGTTCGAGGAGGAGTTTGAACTGCACCGTGATACCGCGTTCAACTTTGCCAGCTCGATTATGCGCATAGCTGCCAAGCACGGTTTTCACCCGAACTTCGGCCCGGTGCTGCGCAACCACAAAGAATACGACCTGATGTTTGATGACATCCGCAACAAGCTCAAGGCTGTACCGGGCGAGCCGGTCAATCTCGATCACCTGCTTAAGGACGGCTTCTAAGCCGCACCTCTAACGCACAGCAGGCCAACGGCCTGCTAGTGCGCTTGCACCCAGCGCTGGCGCGCCCAGTTGCTCAGCACATCCACTCCCAGCACCAGAATCAGCATGGCCAGGATCACCGTGGCCGCTTGCGCCTGTTGAAACAGGCTGAGGCTGACATAGAGCATCTGCCCCAGCCCGCCGGCGCCGACAAAGCCTAGTACGCTGGCCATGCGGATATTGTTCTCCCAGCGGTACAAGCCATACGCCAGCAGCTGCGGCCAGACGCCGGGCAAGGTGCCGTAGCAGAACGCCGTCAGTCGCGAGCTGCCGCTCAGGCGTAGGGCTTCAGCGGGTTCGCCGGGGGTGTTTTCCAGGGCTTCGGCAAACAATCGGCCGAGCACCCCGGTGGTGTGCAGGGCCAGGGCCAGGGTGCCGGCATTCGGGCCGAGGCCCGCGGCCAGCACCATCAGCGCCGCCCACACCAGCTCGGGAATGGCCCGTAGGGCATTGAGGATAAACCGGGTCAGGCTCTGCGCCAGGGCGCCGAAGCGGCCAGCAGCGGGCAAGGCCAGCAGTAACCCCAATAGCGCCGCCAGCAAGGTGCCGATGGCTGACATGGCCAGGGTTTCCAAAGCGCCACGGGCGACTTGCTGGAGCAGCGGCGCGGACAGATCTGGCGGCAGAAAACCCTGGGCGAAGCGGGTCATCTGCGCCGGGCTGTCGCCCCGCAACAACGCCGCCAGGTCGAGGTTCAAATAGCTAAAGCTGGCGCTCACGGCCGCGAGCAGGCCCAGCAAAATCAGCCAGTTGCCGAGGTTTACGCGGGGTCGTTTCATGTCAGGCGTCCGCGCAGCCAACGGCTGAGGCTGTCGGCCAGCAGCACCAGGAGCAGAAAGGTCAGCAGCATGCTGGCCACTTCGGCGCCGGCAAACATGCGCAGCGACAGGTCGATCTGCTGGCCCAGGCCGCCAGCGCCGACAAAGCCCATGACCACCGAGGCGCGGATCGCGCATTCCCAGCGGTACACGCTGTACGACAACATCTCGCCGGCGGCATTGGGCAGCAGGCCATAGGCAAAGGCGGCCAGGCGCGGGCTGCCGGCCAGCAGCAGGGCGCGGGTAGGGCGCAGGTCAACCGATTCGAAGATTTCCGCATAGACCTTGCCGAGCATGCCGGCGTAGGTGATGGCAATCGCCAGCACTCCGGCCGTCGGTCCCAGGCCGACGGCGCGGACAAACAGCAAGGCCCAGACGATCTCCGGCACGCTGCGCAGTACGATCAGCAGGCCGCGCACCGGCCAGCGCAGCGCTTGCGCCCACCAGGCCGGCTGACCGCCACGGGCCAGGGCGCTGATCGACAGGGCGCGGCTGGCCAGCAGGGCCAAGGGCATGGCCAGCAGCCAGGCCAGGGCCATGCCGGCCGTGGCGATGGCCAGGGTCTGCAGGGTGGCCTGGGCCAGCAGTTCAAGGAAGTCGCGATCATGGGCCGGCGGCCAGAAACCGCTGACGAACTGGCCCATGTTGCGCAGGTTGTCCGGGGCCACCAGTACGGCCAGGTTCAGTTCGCTTAACTGCAAGCCCGGCCACAGTAAGGCCAGGGCTAGTACCGTCAGGAGCAGGCGTGGCACGGCTGCCGGGTCGCGGCGTTGGGCAGGTTTCAGCATCGCGGAATATGCACCGCCGTTGGTGCTGCAGGAACGGACGCAGGCGCCGGGTTGGACAACTGCTCATTGGCGTACAAGGCATCCAGGCGCGCTTGATCGACGGCGCTGGCCGGCAGATCGAACATGATCTGCCCATCGCGTACGCCGATGATCCGCGGGAAGTGCGCCAGGGCCAGGTCCACCGCATGCAGGCTGGCCAGCAGGGTAATGCCGCGGCTTTCGGCTTCCTGCTTGAGCACGCTCAGGGTGTGGCCGGCGAGTACCGGGTCCATGGCTGAGACCGGCTCGTCGGCGAGAATAAGGCGCGCCTGCTGATACAGCACGCGAGCGATACCGACCCGTTGCAGTTGGCCGCCGGACAGCTCGTCGCAGCGCTGGAACAGCTTGTCGCTGAGGTCCAGGCGCACCAACGCATCGGCCGCACCGTCGGTGTCCAGTGGGTACAGCAGGCTGCACAGGCTTTTTGCCAGCGACCATTGGCCGAGGCGACCAGCCAGTACGGCGGTAACCACCCGCTGCCGGGGCGGCAGGGGTGGGGTTTGCTGAATCAGGCCAAGCTGGCTGCGCAGGGCTTTGCGTTGGCGCGCAGACAGTGCCCAGGGCTGCCGGCCGAGCAGTTCAACCTGGCCGCTGCTGGGCGGCACCTGGGTGGCCAGCAAGCGCAGCAGGCTGGTCTTGCCGGCCCCGGAGGGGCCGATGATGGCCAGGCGTTCACCGCTGTTGACCCACAGATTGATGCCCTGCAGGGCGATCTGCTTGCCGTACTGCAGGCCGGCGTCGTGCAGACGCAGGCCGTAGTCGCCTGGGGTCACTTCAGCAGGCCGGCCGCGCGCGCCGCTTCCTCGATGCCGGTGTAGTTCTCGGCTTTGGTGGGGATAAAACGGCTGGCTGCTTGCAGGTCGAGAATCGCCTTGTCCGCTGGCTTGGCCGGGTCGAGGGCGAGGAAGGCAGCCTTGATCTTGTCGGTCAGCGCCGGGTCGAGGTTGCCGCGCACGGTCCAGTTGTAGTCGTAGTACGGCGGGGTGGTGCCAAGCACGACCACTTTGCTGGTGTCGACTTTGCCGGCGGCGACCAGTTTGTCCCAGACCGAGGCGTTCAGTACGCCGCCGTCCACTTTGCCTGCCTGGACCCAGGCCACGGTGGCGTCGTGGGCGCCGGAGTAAGCCACGCGGCTGAAGAACTCTTCCGGCTTGATGCCGTCTTTCAGCATAAAGAAGCGCGGCATCAGGCTGCCGGAGGTGGACGACACAGAGCCGAAGGCGAAGGTCTTGCCTTTCAGGTCCTGCAGCGACTTCACGGCCGGGTTGGCGGTGATGTACTTGCTGGTGAACTTCTCGTCCTGCTCGCGCTGTACCAGCGGAATCGCATTGCCGGTTTTCAGGCGCGTCTGCACGAAGGTGAAACCGCCCAGCCAGGCCATGTCCAGACGGTCCGAAGCCAGGGCTTCGACCACGGCGGCGTAGTCGCTGACCGGCACGAACTCGACCTTCATGCCCAGTTGCTGTTCCAGGTAGGCGCCCAGGGGCTTGAATTTGCGTTGCAGTTCGGTGGGCGCTTCATCGGGGATGGCCGATACGCGCAGCACGTCGGCGGCCTGGCTGAGGGCGCAGGAAAGGGACAGAGCAAGACCGGCAGCGAGGGCCGAAAGACGAGTACGCATGGGTATCTCCGGTTCAAAAGCGGAAAAAGGAGGCGAAGTATAAGGGCCCGCGACTGGCTGTGGGGCTTTATGGCGCTTTAACATGCACCCACTGTGTGTTTTCGGAGGTTTGCAATGAGCACGACCATGCCTGCACTGGCCTTTGCCGGAATCGGTTTGATGGGGCTGCCGATGTGTCGCCGGCTGCTGGTCGCCGGTTATCCGCTGACGCTATGGAACCGCAATGCCGACAAGTGCCTGCCGTTGCTGCAGGCCGGTTGTCAGCGGGTGCAGACCCCGGCCGAGTTGTGCCGCGATGCCGAGTTGGTGCTGCTGTGCCTGGCCGACACCGCGGCGGTGCGTGAGGTGGTGTTTGGCGAGGGCGGCATTGTTGAGGGCGCCCGGTCCGGTCAGTTGCTGATCGACTTCTCCAGCCTGGAACCGGCCGCCACCCGCGAAATGGCGGCTGAGTTGCTGGCGCGTACCGGCATGCACTGGATGGACGCACCGGTGTCCGGCGGCACGCCGGGCGCTGAACACGGCACCCTGGCGATCATGGCCGGCGGTCGGCACGCGGACATCGAGCGGGCGCGGCCGGTATTGCAGCACCTCGGCCAGCGCCTGACCCATATGGGCGACGTGGGCGCCGGACAGGTGACCAAGGTGTGCAACCAGATGATCGTTGCCTGCAATGCCCTGGTGATCGCCGAAGTGGTGGCCCTGGCCGAGCGCAGCGGGGTCGATGCGAGCTTGCTGGCGCAGGCCCTGGCCGGAGGCTTTGCCGACTCCAAGCCGTTGCAGATACTCGCGCCGCAAATGGCCGCCAGCCAGTTCGAACCGGTCAAATGGCATGTGCGTACCCTGCTCAAGGACCTCGATGGTGCGGTCAAACTGGCCCAGCAACAGGGCAGCAGCGCGCCCATGACCGGCCTGGCGGCGCAGCTTATGCGCCTGCACGGGGTGCAGGGAAACTTGGCGCGCGATCCCTCGACTCTCGTGGACATGCTGCGCGAGCAACGCCAATGAAGATCGCCGCCAACCTGTCCCTGTTGTTTGGCGAGTTGCCCCTGCTGGCACGTATTCAAGCAGCGGCGGCGGCTGGTTTTGACGGCGTGGAAATCCAGTTCCCCTACGAACTGCCCGCCCTGCAGTTAAAAGAAGCACTGGCCCGTGCCGGCCTGCCACTACGGCTGATCAACCTACCGGCTGGCGACCTGATGAGCGGCGGCCCCGGTTTGGCCGCCGTGCCAGCGCGCCAAGCCGAGTTTAACGCCGCCTTGCAGGAGGCTCTGAGCTACGCCGCCATGGTTCGTCCGGCCTGCGTCAATGTGCTGCCGGGGCGGTTGGCCGAGGGCGTCAGCCGTGAGCAGACGTTGGTGTGCCTGAGCGCTAATCTGCGCCAAACCGCCGAAGCCTTTGCTGTGCTGGGTATTCAGGTGCTGTGCGAAGCGATCAACCCGCTGGATATGCCGGGCTTTCTGATCAATACCCCTGAGCACCTGGATCAACTGTTGCGCACGGTAGACCACCCCAACCTGCGGGCGCAGCTCGACCTCTACCATATGGGCCGCCAGGGCCTGGATATCCCCGCCGGCATCCGCCTACTGGCCGGCCGCATCGGCCACGTACAGTTTGCCGACTGCCCGGGCCGCGGCGAGCCGGGCAGCGGGGAGCTGGATTTTGCCCCGCTGCTGCAGGCGCTACAGGCTAATGGTTACGAGGGGTGGCTGGGGGCAGAGTACAAACCGAGTCAGGCCACCGAGCAGAGCCTGGGTTGGCTGCCGGTCTGGCAGGCGCTTTAGCAAGCTCAAGCTGTTTCTTACGTGGTTTAGCCGATCTGCATGGGTATCGCTGCGCTCAACCCATCCTACGAGCTGGTTTTATTTAAGGTGATGGTCAGGTAGCACAGCCCCAAGCCCAGAATATTTGTAGTTACTGGATTGAAAGCCTCGACTAGGAGATGCGGCTGTATTGTTGTCACATAAATTAAAAGAGACACCAGAGCGATGGCTGCGGCATATATCGGGTGGTTTGATTTTCTATAAATGGCAATGATACATCCGAGTGCTATCTCAAACGCGCCTGCCAAGGGGGCGATATAGCTTGCAGATATTTCAATCCCACTGCCAGTGATCATGCTTGCTTCAGTTGGGCTTAGCCATAGTATTTTTGGAACTAAGCCATGATAGATAAATAGAAAGCTCAGTAGTGATCTGCAAATCAGATCAATTCGCGCCAGCTCAAGTTTACTGTCCATCTAGATATCGAGCCTCATGATCTGCTGTTGGGAGCGAGCAGTAATCATACTTGCCAAACAATACGTAGCGATTTAGGGCTATGCGGTCATACATCCAGTTTCTGATTGCTTTAGGTATCACCCAGAATACGCATGCTGCTTTCCATGGGTAGCCAAGCTTTACCATGATATGAAAAAAGGCATCGCTTTGTTTGTAGCATTTATTCCCTTCCACGTAGAGCATGGTTTCGTAGATGTCTACTGGGTAGTTGAAGTGGTGCAGTATTTTTTGTCCGGCATCGGACTGGACGCTGCATAATTTGAAAATATGCTGTCGATCATTCTTTATTATAAAATTGCTCCACGCATTGCAGAGCTTGCAAACGCCATCAAACAGAATCACTTTATCTGTTTGATTAACATACGGTGGTAACTCAGTGCGATTCATATCGACAGCCTTTGTATGCGTGTAAGTGGGGTTCAACCGCAAAATATTTAAGCGATTCTATGTGCGCGGGCTTGAGCTGACAGTATTAAAGACGCCCGCATAGCGAAATATCTGCCCAAACAGCGGGTGGGTGAGGCGAAAATCCATGGCGAAATGGTTATCCGCTGTGCCCGTCTCAACAATGCTGGTATGCCCTAGCGCCAGCCATTCGGGAATGGGCAGTAGCAGCGGGCCGAGCTTTAGCACGAAGCGCACGCCGTGGTAGTGCAGTTGGCCGTTTTCGACATGCACGGCCATTTGCAGGCCCAGCAGCGGGTTGACGTACTCGATCAGCTGGTTGCCGCCGGCCAGTACCCAGTAGCTGTTGAACTGCACCATCTGGCCGTCGGCAAAGGTCATTGCCCGGCGCCAGTACTGGCGTTCACCGTCGATGTGTTTTTCCACCCGAGCGGCGACATGGCTTCCGCGGCGGTTGAGCAGTGCTCCGCAGCGATGCAGCAGGTGCAGCAGCGGTTGCATGAAGGCTGGGTATTCGATGTCCAGATGGCCGATATCCAGATTGGGTGCCGCCTGGTAGTGCGCTTGCAGGGCGGGGTGCAGTTTGTCCCAGTCGTGACCTAGGGCTTGTTGCATCAGGCTGTTCATAGGGTTGCTCCTGGAATGTGTTTGAACACCATCAATGCCACCACCAGCAGCATGGCGGTAAAGGCTGGCAGGCCGAGCCAGAACCAGCAGCGCGCCATGCGCCAGTATGCGGCGGGCAGGGCGGTCTGTTGTGCCAGCGCCTCGGCAGACAACCGTTGCATGCGAATTTGCAGCCAGACCACCGGCAGCCAGCAGGCACCGGCGAATACATACAGCGCGAGGCTGATGGCGATCCAGTCGCTGCTAAGTGAGTAGCCGGCAAGCGAGGCCATGGCCAGGCCGCTGATGGGCTGGAAAATCACCGTGGGCGTGGTGAACAGCCAGTCGGCCAGCACCACATGGCGATTGGTCACGGCGATATGGGCGAGGTTGCCGCTGCGGTCGGCCATCCATTTGTAGAAGGCGCTACCCAGGCCGGTGCCGAAGAGCAGCAGCATGCTGAGGATGTGCAGGGTCTTGAGGCTTAGATAGAGCATGGCGTACTCCCTTGTACGGTGGCGGCATCCTGCATCAGCAGTGCCGGCGCGAAGGCCAGCGGACGGCGCCCGAGCAACGCGCTAAACGCTTGCTCATCGCCCTGATAGCCGGCTTGCAGCATGCGCAGGTTGTCTGGCTGCAACAGCGGGCTGAAGTGATCTCCCAGCCAGGCAACGGCCAGCGCCAGGGGCAACGGGATGCGCAGCGTGGGGCACGGCGTCAGGCCCTGGGCCGCGCGCAGGGTGTGCAGCCACTGCTTGAAGGTCAGGGTTTCGGCGCCGACGATATCCAGGGTTTGCCGCGTCTGTTCCGTCACCAGGCAGGCCAGTACGCCGTCCACCACGTCACGGATATGCACCGGCTGCACGGCTTGCTCGCCCGAGCCAATGACTGGCAGCAGCGGCAAGCGGGCCAGGGCCATAAACAGCTGGGCGCTGGTGCCGCCGTGGCCGTAGATCAGCGCGGGGCGCAGCACGAACCAGTCCAGCGCCAGGCTGCGCAGGCAATCGTCGGCGGCCAGCTTGCTGCGGTGATAGGCGGAAAAGGCCTGGGCATCGGCGCCCAGGGCCGAGACCTGAACCACCCGGCGCACCCCGGCGCTTACACAGGCGCGGAACAGCGCTTGCGGCGCCGCCGTGTGCAGCGCGTGGAAGCGTTGCATGGCGGTCTCGCCGATGATGCCGACGCAGTTGATTACCGCATCGACCCCGGCGAGCAGCGGCAGCCAGTCGGCTGGTTCGAGCATGTGGGCAAAATCGACGCCTTGGCTGCGACAGACGGGGCGTACCTGATGGCCGGCAGTGCGTAAACGAGCGGCGATATTGCGGCCGAGAAAACCACTGGCGCCGGTAAGCAGAATGTTCATTGCAAACTCCCTGCGTCATTGGGCGTGACGACGAATTTCCCCAGGCGCTTGCCGACCGAGTGCAGGCCCAGCAACAGGCCGGCCAGTGCCGCCATCAGCGCGAGGCGCAGGTTGTCCATGGGATTGCTGAAGTGGGCGAACAGGTCGACGCTAAGGACCAGCAACAGTGGCGCACTGATCAGCATCACCTGGGTGTAACTGAGCCAGAAACCGGCGGCCTGCGGGTCGGGGCAGATGCGCTCCAGCACATTGTTCAGGGGCCTGGAAAGGGCGCGCAGGACCATCAGGCTCATGCTCGCGCTGACCAGCAGTTCAAGGGGCAGCAGGTAGTCGCTGTACATGGGGGAACTCCTTGGATGTCTGGAGCCCTCAGTGTCGATTTTGCCCGCTGGCGGGGCTTCCGCTTTGATCGAAACGGAGCAGTTTTAAGCTCCGCAATGATCGTTCAGGAGTCGAAAAGGCCGGTTTAGGCCGGTTTTCCGCCAGTTGCGCCACCTTGCAGATGCAGCTTGCGGTATTGGCCGGGGGTCATGCCTTCGATCTCGCGAAAGGCTTCGTAGAAGTTCGACTGTGAGCTGAAGCCGACACTCAGACCCACCGACAGCACCGAGGCGGAGGGCTCGGCGCAGAGCATATGCCTGGCCGCCGCGCTGCGTTGTTCGCGCAGGTAGCGGGAGAAGCCCTTGCCCAGTTGCGCGTTGATCAGCTCCGACAGTTGATGACTGCTGAGTTGCAGACGTTGCGCCAGGCTGGCCAGGCTGAGTTCCTGGTCGGCATACAGGTGCTCGTCAGCCATCAATAGGTCGAGTTTGGCCAGCATGGCGCTGCAATTGACATTGCCGAGGGTTGAGTTGCTGTAGGTGGTTTGGCTGATCTGCGCACTTTCACTGATTTGCGTGACCAGTTGCGGGCGCAGACCGAGGGTGATCTGCACCAACAGGAAGGCCAGGCCGATGGCGCTGGCATACAGGCTGAAGAAGCGCTTCTCGGCCAGCACATGCTGGAACAGACCGAGCGCCGCCACGCCGACAGCAATCAGAAAGACCAGGCCCAGCAGGATGATTTCCTGGTGGTACTGACTGCGTTCGCCGCGCAGTCGATAAAGCCGCCGGGCCAGCCACAGCAGGTACAGGGCGCCGACCACAAAGGCCAGGGGCAAGGCCATGGCGGCGGGCAGCCAGGGGGCGAGCAGCGCCGGGGCCAGATGGCAGAGCAGAAGCAGCGGCTTGGGCTGCTCTGCAGCGGGGGTCAGCAAGGGCTCGCTGAAGATGAAAAATGCCGGCGCAACACTGAACAGCAGAATGCGATAAGCCATGCCGTCGACCCAGGGTAGGTCCAGATACAGCCAGGCAAAGTGGGCCAATTGCAGACCGCCAAGGGCCGCCAGCAACAGCAGGCCCATGACTCTGGCGAGGGGCTGGCCGGAGTAGTTGGCGGCGCGAAAGTGGCTCAGCGCCAGCACCAGGGCGCTGAACAGGGAAAAGCCGATAAGCAGTAATGCGAGTGCGGTCATAAGCGAATCCTGTGGCTAAGCGGTCGTCCTTGGCGCGGGCTGGGGTTGGATGCCGGCGGCGCAAACCTTGCCAGCAAACGCCTTGAGGGTCAAAAGCGCGGACGCCCGCGGCGCTCTGAGCTATTCGCCACGCGCCTTTGTTAGACTGCGCGGCATTGTTGTTTACCTGCGAGCAAAGTTGATGAGCGAACCGATCCGCCTCACCCAGTACAGCCATGGCGCCGGTTGCGGCTGCAAGATTTCGCCCAAGGTGCTGGATGTGATCCTCGCCGGCAGCGGTGCGCAGAACCTCGACCCGAAGCTGTGGGTGGGTAATGCCTCCCGCGACGATGCCGCGGTGTATGCCCTGGACGACGAGCGCGGGGTGGTGTCGACCACCGACTTCTTTATGCCGATTGTCGATGATCCCTATGACTTCGGTCGGATCGCCGCCACCAACGCCATTAGCGATATCTACGCCATGGGCGGCGACCCGCTGATGGCCATCGCCATTCTCGGTTGGCCAATCAATCTGCTGCCGCCCGAGGTCGCGCGCGAGGTGATCCGCGGCGGCCGTGCGGTCTGCGATGCCGCCGGTATTCCGCTGGCCGGCGGCCATTCCATCGATGCGCCGGAGCCGATCTTCGGCCTAGCCGTTACCGGCGTGGTGGAAAAGCGCCATATGAAGCGCAACGACAGCGCCACGGTGGGTTGCCGTCTGTACCTGAGCAAGCCGCTGGGCATCGGCATCCTCACCACGGCGGAAAAAAAGGCCAAGCTGCGCCCCGAGGATGTGGGCCTGGCCTGTGAGTGGATGTGCACCTTGAACAAACCTGGTAGCCGCTTCGGCAAGCTGGCCGGCGTTACCGCCATGACCGACGTCACCGGTTTCGGCCTGCTCGGCCACCTGGTGGAAATGGCCGATGGGGCGAACCTCACTGCCCAGCTCGACTACGCCGCCGTGCCGCGCTTGCCGGGGGTCGATTACTACCTGGCCGAGGGCTGTGTACCGGGCGGCACGTTGCGCAACTTCGACAGCTACGGCGAGAAGATTGCCCCGATCACCGACGCACAGCGCGATCTGCTGTGCGACCCGCAAACCAGCGGCGGGCTGTTGGTGGCGGTGACGCCGGAAGGTGAGGCCGAGTTTCTCGCCGTGGCCGCCGAGCTGGGCCTGAACCTGGCGCCGATCGGCCAGCTGGTGGCCCGACAGACCTACGCGGTCGAGGTGATGTGATGCGCGACAACACCACGAACTACCGCGATCTGTTCCTGAACGATGTGCCGATGATGGACGCGCGCGCCCCGGTCGAATTTGCCAAAGGCGCCTTCCCTGGGGTGCTCAATCTGCCGCTGATGAACGATGTCGAGCGGCAGAAGGTCGGCACCTGCTACAAACAGCAAGGCCAGGAAGCGGCCATCAAGCTCGGCCATCAGCTGGTTAACGGCGCGGTCAAAGCCGAGCGGGTTGCCGCCTGGGCGGCCTTTGCCCGCGCCAACCCTGAAGGTTATCTGTATTGCTTTCGCGGTGGCCTGCGCTCGCAGATCACCCAGCAGTGGCTGAAAGAAGAGGCGGGCATCGAGTACCCGCGGGTCATCGGCGGCTACAAGGCCATGCGTACCTTCTTGCTGGAAACCACCGAGCAGGCCGTCGCTCAGTGCGACTTTGTCATCGTCGGCGGCCTGACCGGCACCGGTAAAACCGAGGTGCTGGCGCAGCTGGGCAACAGCCTGGATCTGGAAGGCCACGCCAATCATCGCGGCTCCAGTTTCGGCAAGCGCGCCACGCCGCAGCCGGCGCAGATCGACTTCGAGAACCGCTTGGCCATCGACATCCTGAAAAAACGCGCGGCCGGCCAGCAGCAGTTTGTCCTGGAGGACGAGAGTCGCATGGTCGGCAGCTGCACCTTGCCGCTGGTGCTGCACCAGGGCATGCAGGGCTATCCGTTGATTTGGTTGGAAGACAGTCTTGAAGGGCGCGTCGAGCGCATCCTCGGCGATTATGTGATCGACCTGTGCGCCGAGTTTATGGACGTACATGGCCAGGAGCTGGGTTTTGGCCTGTATGCCGAGCGCTTGCAGCAGAGCCTGGGCAATATTCTCAAGCGCCTGGGCGGCGAGCGGCATCAGCGTCTGGCAGCGATCATGCAGGCGGCCCTGGCCGAGCAGGAACGTGGCGCCGGCGTGGACCTGCACCGTGGCTGGATCGAGGGCCTGCTGGTGGAGTACTACGATCCTATGTACGCCTTTCAGCGCGACAGCAAGGACAAACGCATCGAGTTTTGCGGCGACCAGGCCGCGGTGGTCGAGTACCTGCGCCAGCGTCAGCCGGCCTGATTCAGGGGTATACGACTTTGGTGCAATGGTGGGGCGTGAGGCGCGGAGGTACAAAGACCACAGCCGAGTCCTGCGTGATTCTGGTGCGAGCGTTTAATCTCATTCCTCCCCCGGAATGTTAAGTAGGGCGACCTTTTGGTCGCCCATTTTTTTGCGTGCGCCAGGCATGGCGCGTTGCGCGTAAGCGCAACCAGCTTGGCTGTGGTGGCCACGCTGGTGACTTGGAGGTGAAA
>RCMZ01000258.1_pt1 | contig 32601 bp, 23 predicted proteins | sample 2041141 | NCBI WGS metagenome assembly RCMZ01 (sample SAMN09708263, study PRJNA481090) | Wastewater metagenome, whole genome shotgun sequencing project. | biome: sewage; isolation source: Davis station wastewater (DW) | place: Antarctica: Davis Station | collected 2010-03-01 | reverse complement strand
GCTACGACAACAGCTTGGAGGATAGCCTGCGATTGCCAGACATTGCAGAGTGGCGGACTCCGTCTCCGCCATTTTCCCGTAAGTGACTATTTTGACATGGCCTTTCTTCGGGGCGGGCCATCCTGAAAGCCGTCATAACCTATAGAGGGCGTGCTTTTCAGCACGCGTCTGACCGCTGGGGCGAACTGGCCCCAGGCTGGGCGCGTCGGCCGCCTTGTTCGTTGCATCCGCCTTCAGCTACGCCAAGGCTATGGGCGACGAGAGGGCGTAACCGCGCGATCTGACAGATCAGGCCGAGGGTGAATCTGTTTCAAAAACCAGGGCCACGCGGATGCCTCGACCTGTCGGGCCATCGCTTAGGGTCAACTCGGCGCTGTGGCGCGCGGCGACGGCGGATACGAGCGCCAGACCCAGGCCCAACCCGTGTCCCTTGGCGTCGGGACCGCGCACCCGGGCCTGAAGCATCCGTGCGCGCAGGGGTTCGGAAACGCCAGGGCCGTCGTCCGACACGCTTAGGATTGCCGAATCCGCCTGGCGTTTCACCGCTACTGTGACGGTGGAGCCCCTGGGGCAATATTTGATGGCGTTGTCCAGCAGATTGGCGACCACGCGCACAAGCAGGACATCTTCACCCGTGACGACGGCAGGATCGAAGTCCGTTTCCAAGCCTATGCCCGCATCCTCGGCGACTGGCGTGTAAAGACTGACGGCCTGTTGAGCGACGGCAGACAGTTCGACTGGTGCAAGACGCAGGTTCGCGCCAGCTTCAATCTCGGCGACATCGAGAAGCGCGTCGAACGTGGCCAGTATCGCGTCGGTTTCGGCGATCGCCGCCGCTGCTGCGGTCTGGGCGGCCAGAAGGGTGTCGGCTTGCCGCACTGTTTCCAGATTGGCGCGCAGCCGGGCAATGGGGGTTCGAAGATCGTGAGCGGCGCGGTTCGACACGTCGCGAAGGCCGCCGACAAGGGTGTCTATGCGCTCGAACATGGCGTTGACGGATCGAGCCAAGGCGCCGAACTCGTCGGCGGCATGCGCGCCTGGCGCCCGCGCCGCCAGATCTCCGTTTCCGAAGGCCTCGCAGGCTAGGTTCACGGCTTCGACGCGTCGAACGAGCCGGGCGCTGATCATTGGTCCGATCACGAAGGCGATAAGCGCCGCCAAGGCCAGGGCGAACAGCCCGACGGCAAGAACGTCACGCTCCAATCCGGCCTCGTCCTGGGTTCGACCAAGCAGAACATAGGCCCCTGGACCAAGATCGAGCCGATCAATCGCAGACACCGACAACCAGCCGCGTGTCTTCAGTTCGAGACCGCCTTTGGAAGACATTCGGACCGTCGAGAGATCAAGATTGCCGGCCGAAAGCCGGTTGTCATCCACGAGGGCGTATTGAACGCGGTCCTTACCCTGGACTGAGCGGGCGCCGACGATGGCCCGGGCTATGTCGAAACGCACTTCCGGCGGCGCCTCGTCGAGCTTTGCGGCCAGCGCCCGACTATCGGCGAAAACGAGAGATTGCAGCCGCTCGCGATTCTTTTCCGCGACCAGATGCATGGCGCCGACGAAGAACAGGCCTGAAATGATGACGAAGATCGCTGCATAGGCGAAAGTCAGCCGTCCCACGGCCGAGGCGCGCCGGGGCTTTCGCCATGAGGAACGGGCTTTCACGTCGCCGGGCCGCCTGAGATGCGGAAACCCTGCCCGCGAACGGTTTCGATCAGGCTGAGACCCGCAACAGCCTGTATCTTGGCGCGAAGTCGCGAGAGGTTGACGTCTATGACATTGATCTGAGGAGGTATTCTGTACTCTGGCCAGCACGCGTCCCACAGCATCTGGCGCGACACCACCAGGTCGTGGTTAGCGGCGAGATAGGCCAGGATTTCGAACTCCTTGGGCGACAGGTCGAGGTGGCGGTTTCTGAAATGCGCGGTACGGGCCTTGGCGCGAACCTCCAGTTCGCCGAGTAGAAGCACTTCGGGGTGTCCTCGCGTTGATCCGCGCCTCAGCAGGGCCCGTAGCCGGGCGACGAGTTCCTCGGCTTCAAAGGGTTTGACCAGATAGTCGTCCGCACCCGCGTCCAGCCCTTCCACCTTGTGGCGTGTGGCGGAAAGATTGGACAGGACCAGCGCAGGGGTGCGCACGCCCATTTCTCTGAGTTGCGCCAGACCGTCCAGTCCGTCGCCATCCGGCGTCATCCGATCCAGAACCAGAGCATCGAACGGTCGTGCCGCCGCCAGCCTTACGGCATTTGCGACGGAACTCGTCCACATCAAGTCCAATCCGTCGACATCGGCGAAGGCGGATCGCACCCGATCGGCGGCGTCGCTGTCGTCTTCGAGCAATAGAATGCGCATGTCAGGCTCCTTGCGGGCCTCGTTATAAGAGACGACGTCGCCGACGAGGTCTGACAACCGTCGTAAGTTGCGACAACGCCCGACTTTGAGGCAAGTAGAACAATGCTCGTTCAAACGCTTTGCCTCGCCGTCCTTGTCGCCAGCCTGGCCGCTGGACCAGGGCGCGCCCAATCCATGCGCGAGTCCAGCCCCGAACTGAACGCGGACACCGCGGCGGCGGCGGCACCTTTCGAGACGCTGGAGCTTTCGGCGCGACTTGCGCGATTGGGGACCGAACGTGCGGATCCCTGGCTTCTGGCCACGGCCGCGAGATTGCGCCTGTCGATCCCGGTTCCTGTGCGGACAGCGCAGGCGTCTGTTCCCGACAGAGGCGCGGACGAGGCCGTCGACGGTGTGCAAGCGCAGACCTGGCCACAGACCGCCATGGCCTGGTTGGATGAGGCAGACACGCTTGCCGACGGCGACCCGCAGGTGTTGGCCTTCATCGCCTCCATCCGCGCACTGGGCTACAAGGGGCGTCAGGGCGGGCCTGTGGTGTCGTTGGCGCGACTTGCGGGGGGACAGACCCATGTCTTTCAAGAGCATTTCGCGCCGGGTCGTCCTGCTGTCGTCTATGTCGAAGGCGATGGAGACGCCCCGCTGGCGGTGACCGTTCGAGCCGGCAAGGGAATGATCTGCCAGGCCGCTGGCCCAGGCGATGTCAAACTGTGCACCTGGACATCGCGAGAACCGGGCGAATACCGTGTGGAGGTTCGCAATCTGGGCGCCGCAGCCAATCGCTACGCCTATGGCACCAACTAGCCGTCAATGCGCCTTTGCGCTGATGCTCGCTATTGGCGCATGGACCTTGGCTGGCGGGGCGCTGGCCGAAAGCCGCGCCTTTCTGGTCGGGGTCGGGCGCTATGCGAACCTGCCGTCCGATTATAGCCTCGCGGCTCCGGCGCTTGATGTTACGCGGCTGGGCGGCGCCTTGCGGGCGGCCGGGCTGAGCGACAGCGCGATCAGGACGGTCACCGACGCCGCAGAGCCGACTGGCGCTACACGCGCCGCCATCCTGCAAGGACTCGACGAACTGGCGCGCGGCTCCGTGGCTGGCGACAAGGTGCTGATCTATTTCTCGGGGCATGGCGGCCGACGTCCGTCCCGCACGAAGGCGACGGAGCGTGACGGGCTCGAAGAGGTGTGGCTGGCTTCCGATGCGACGGTGAACGCCGATGGAGAGCCTGAGACAGGCGTGATCGCCGATCATGAGATCGTCGCTGCTGTGGAAGCCTTACGTCTTCGCGGCGTCGATGTCTGGCTTGTGGTGGACGCCTGTTACGGCGCCGGGGCGATGCGCGGCGGCGCAACAGGCCAAGGCGTGGTCAAGACTGTTTCACGCAACGCACCTGTGGCGTTGAGGTCGAATGGCCTGACGGGGCGCGGTCCAGGTTTTGGCGCCGTATCCGGCCAAAAGGATATGGGCGCATTCGTCGGCTTCTACGCTGCGGCGGATGACGGGCTGGCGGTGGCGACGGATCGCGGGTCTGTTTTCTCTAATGCGCTCGCCCGAAGCCTGGACGCCGGTCGGACGCGTAGTCTTCGCGATCTTGCCGCCGGGGTTCTGTCTGCAGATGGTCGGTTGGGGCCAGACGCGCCGCGACCTGTTTTCGAGGGTGATCTTGATGGCCCCGTGCTGGATCTGCCTGTCGCACGGCCAAGACGGTTCGCCCTGTCTCGACGCGGTTCAGAGGTCGCCATCACGGCCGGCGTGGAGGAGGGGCTGGCGACGGGGGATCGCCTTCTGCTTGAGAACGAGGGCGGTGATCCGATCGGATATGGGTCTGTCGCAAGGGCAGGGATCGGACGCTCGGTTCTGGAGGGCGCAGCACCGTCAGCCGCTTCAGGGCGTCTGACGCCGCCCGACATGAAGGCGGGAACGGCGGCGGCGCGGGTCATGGCGGCCATTGCGGCGCTGAGCGGTGGTTGGACGCCGCAGACCCTGTCCATCGCTACACGGCTTGACCGATCCGCGTCCGAGCGTTGCGATGCTCCTGTCGATGTCGAAACGCCCCCGGACGCAGCGGCGCCTGTCTCGCTGTTCGCCCTGCCAGACCTTAAAGCCTGCGACCGCCTTTATGTGGAGATTGCGAACGACGGGCGCGCCCCAGTCGATGTCAACCTTCTCTATCTGTCCGCGACGGGAGAGGTCGTCGGACCCAGCCTGCATCCCGTCGACAGCGTGCGCCTGTCGCCCGGAGAGCGCCGGTCCGCCGCGCTCAGGATCACAGCCGAACCCACCACCGTCACCGAACATTTGGCCATACTCGCACTGCCCGCGGCGACACGATTTCCGGCAGATCTGCGCTATCTGTCCGGCGCTGCCGCGCGCCCCGATCGGGGAGATGGAAGCGCGCAGGACGATGGCTTGTCGGTCTGGCTGGCTGAGGTTCTCGACGGGCGGCCCCGACGCGGGGAGCAGCCCGGACCGCCGCCTGGCCAGGCATTCGTAGCCGTCGCCTTTCCAATCACTGTTCGACCATGACGGTGAATGTAAGCCTTCGCCGCTCATCTTACGGTGACGGTAAGTGGGGGGCGATCAAGCCCTGAGGCACTCTCTCGCCATAGACGCCGCCTGGGCGTCCGCAGAGAGGAAGAAAACGTCATGATCAATCGCAAGAGTTTCATCCGCGCCATCGGCCTGACCGCCGCCATGGCGACCTTGGCCCTGGGCGTTACGGCTCCGGCCGTGGCGGGCGCGGGCGCCGACCGTCGCGTCCGCATCATCAACGACACGCGCGTGACCATGACGCAGTTCTACGCCTCCAGCGTCGATGCAGACGACTGGGAGGAAGACATCCTAGGGCGGGATGTGCTGCGCGCCGGTCAGTCCGTCCGCGTCAATATCGATGACGGCACCGGAGAATGCCTGTTCGACTTCAAGGCTGTGTTCGCCGACGGCGACGTTCTGGTGCGCGAACGCATCAATGTCTGCAGGATCAGCGAATATCGTTATCGCTGAAGGGAGGGCGGCGAGGCGGCGTCTTGCCGCCACGCCGCCTCGATGCGGTTGATGAGCGCTTGTCGGGTCGTCGTCGACAGGCCCTGGGCCGAAACTCCGGCGCGCGCCGAGCTAAGCACAAGCGCCTGAGCGCCGCCCGCAGCATCGTCTGCGAGGGCGAGCAGATCAGCGTCCAGCGCGCCGGGCTGCATCATGGCGAGATTGATCCGCGCCGTCTCCGCAGCGATCCTGGTGGGGGCGGATGGGGGTCTGGCGCGTGCAACCGCGACCGCTGAATCCAGCCGTGTTCGCGCCTGGTCAAGCCGCCCGTCCTTCATGTCGCCCCGCGCAAGGATCAGTAGAGGGCCTGCGATTGCGGGCGCCTGAGGCGCGATGCGCGCGTAGATGTCGAGGGCCGTCTGCGCGTCGCGCTGCGCGCTGACCTCATCGCCGGCTTGTTCGCGCGCCCTGGCCAGCTGCGCCGTCAACGCCGCGCGACCCTGCTGGCCGGACGCCTCAAGGCCCAGATCGCCGATTGCGGATTCAAGGCGGGTGACGGCGGCCGCTGGATCGCCCGCCTGAGCATCCAGATCCGCCAAATATCCCTGGGCTGTAGTCGCGGTCCGCCGGCCGGTGTCGCCGCCCTGTTCATAGACCAGCACCGCCTGATCAAGCAGCGGCCGCGCCAGATCGGCGCGCCCCATGTCGATGTACAGCGAGCCCAGAGCCGTGAGGGCGTTGCCCCTCAAAGACGACTGCGGTGATTGCTGGGCGTCCAGAAGAGCCAGTTGCTCGCGCAGCGTCCGCTCGGCGTCCGCGATACGTCCGGCGCGCTGTTGGGCCGCGGCGAGGTTTCGAAGGGCGCCGATCAAGGTCGGATCGCCTTGTGGCGCTGTAGCGCGCTGGATGTCCACCGCGCGCTCTGCATCGTCCAGAGCCTCGATCAAACGACCTTCGTTGAGCAGCAGGCCAGTGAGGTAGTTATAGACAAGTGGTCGATATCGCTGACCTGTTTCGTCGGCCGAGGCCAACTCTGTGATCGCCGCTCTGTAGAGTGTTTCAGCATCGCGCCTTTGGTCCTGCGCCTGCCGCGCCATGCCGAGCACAGCCATTCCCATGCCGATGTCGGTTCGCAACGCGGGCGTCATGGGGGACCGACGAAGCCCTGCGAGGGCCGTTTCGATGTCTGACTGGGCCTCTGGGGCTTTTCCAGTCATGATCTTTTGCACCGCGATCTGGATCCGAAGATTATGCAGTCGGGGATCATCGGCCTCCAGAACCGCTTCACGCAGAGACAGCGCCTCGTGGCAGTCGGAAATATCCGGTTCCGTCGTGCCGGACTTGGCGTCGCATCGGGCGACAAGGGCGTCAGACAGCAGAACGGGATCGGCGGGTCGGATAAGGCGGGCTGCGGCGATGGCGCGGTCAGCGGCTGTGAAGGCGTCGTCCAGACGGCCGCCTTCGCGCGCGTCGGTCGCCGCCTGGATGTCCGCCAGCACAGCGTCGCGGGCGCCCGTGGAGACGGGATCGTCCGCCATCGAAGCCGTCCCAAGTGCGAGCAAGGCCATCAATCGCAGCATTTCAGAAGCTTCCCCTGATCTGTGCGGAATGGCGCTCGCCATACGCCGTGATGTCAAGCAAGATAACGGGGAAATGGGGGGATGATCGTGAGATTATGGATAGCGGCCGTGCTGATCGGTCTGGCGTGCATACGCCCCGCCTTCGCCCAGACCCGATCACCCCGCGATACGGCCTTTGAGGATGCGCAGTTGGCGAGCGCGCCGGGCGCAGGCTTGGCCTTGGCCGATGGAGCGGCCCGCATCGCCGCCGCCGATCCCGACCTGAAATCGCTGTTTGAATCGTATCGCGAAGTCGAGCAGAGGCGTCGCGCGCTTGAAACCGTTCTGGCGTCTGTACGCGCCCAGGGCGCGCCCGCGGCGGATCGCGCCCGTGGCGTTGCGGCTGATCTCGAGCGGGCGACGGTCGAAGCCGCCGCATCGCGGTCCCGCCTTGATCAGGTCTTTCCGGCCTTTGCCAGTCTGACCGATCCGTCGCCGCTGTCGATTGCTGGTGTTCAGGCCCTGCTCAAGCCCGATGAGGCGTTGGTCCTGATCCTTCCGACAGAACGAGGAACCTATGTCTGGGCTGTCACCCAGGCTACAGCGGTTTGGCGGCGAAGCGAGCTGACGGCCGCCGATGTCGCCGCGACAGCCTCACGGTTGCAGGCGGGGCTGCGCGCGACAGGGGGGCGGGGGGCTGTCGACGCCGCGCGACCGGCACGTTCGAGCGGCGGTTTCGACCGTGCGGCGGCCTATAGCCTCTATCAGGCCCTGTGGTCGCCCATTGAGGGGACGGTGTCCCGGAGCCAGATCGTCTATCTGGTTGTCGATGGGGCGCTCCGCAGCGTGCCGCCGGGAGTTCTGGTCACGGCGCCGCCTTTGGGCGAGGATCGCGATCCGGCGGCCCTGCGCGCCACGGCCTGGCTTCAGCGCCGCCATGCCTTCGCGGTCCTTCCGGCTGTCGCCAGCCTCAAGGCGGTGCAACGTCCCAAGGTGGGTGATAGCCGAGGTTTCGTCGGTTTCGGCGACGCGGACACTACGGCCTATCCCGAGGGATCAACCCCAAAGGCGCTGGCCATTTTGCCTGGCGCTCGGCGTGAGCTTGAGGGCCTGGCGCGTGCAATGGGCAGCAGTCGACGCGCACTAAGGCTTGGAGACCAAGCGTCTGAGGCGGCGGTCAAGGCAGCAGACCTGTCTGGAACGTCCGTCGTCGCCTTCGCCACCCATGCCTTGCCAAGGCGAGACGAGACCGACGGAAAGACTCTGGAGCCCGCCCTGGTTCTTAGCCCACCCTTACAGTCTGAAGGACAAGACGACGGTCTTCTCACCGCCAGCGAGGCCGCCCAACTGCGGTTGAACGCAGACCTTGTCATATTGAGCGCCTGCGACACCGGCGAGGACGACCCGGAGGCACTTGGTCTGAACAGCCTTTCCCGCGCCTTCTTCCATGCCGGCGCCAGCGCGCTCATGGTGTCAAACTGGCGCATTCGCGACGACGTGGCCGAGAGGCTTTCCGTCCAGACCGTCAATCTGGCCCATCGAAACCGGATCAGTGTGGCCCAAGCTCTGCAGCGCGCGTCTCTGGCGATGCTGGAGGATCGATCAGACCCTTCCTTCGCTCATCCGTCTCAATGGTCCGCTTTCAGCTTGATTGGAAACGGAGCCGTTCGACTGAACGGCGGCTGACGCGCTCTGACCCGCTATGGAGCCGAATTGCGGACCACCAGCTGCGGCGGCAGGATGACCGAAGGTTTCGGCTCTCCTTCCATTCGCGCCAGCAGGATGTCGACCATGGCCTGGGCGCCGCCCGCGATGTCTTGCTTGATCGTCGTCAGGGGCGGGGAGGCGTGGATGGCGATCTCCAGATCGTCATAGCCGACGACCGCGATGTCGTTCGGCACGGACAGCCCATGCTCGTTCAGGGCTCTCAGAGCTGCCATGGCGATGATGTCGGTGGCGGCTACGACGCCGTCGATGGTGTCGTTGGCCTGCAGGAAACTGCGGATCGTTTCATAGGCCGTCTGCGGCATCAGGTGGACGGGCAGGGGGTGGGCAGGCGCCGTCACGCCAGCCGCTTCATGCGCCTGGACGAACCCGCGGTAGCGTTCGCCCAGTTCCGGGTAATCGGGATTGCCGAAGAACACCAAGCGTCGCCGACCGCTGTCCAGAAGGTGGCGCGTCGCCAGATGACCGCCGAGCACATTGTCAGTGCCCACCACAGTTTGAGTATAGCCGGGAAACTGAGCGCCCCAGACCACCAGGGGCATGTAGCGGCTGGCGACCGATTCGATCACGTCCATCTGGTCCGACTGGCCGATCACGATAACCCCGTCGACGCGCCCGCATTCGGCAATGTCCGACAGCCAGTTCGTGCCGCGCGGGATCACGCGCGATAGCAGGAGATCATAGCCGCGCGCCGTCAAGGCGTCCGCCAAATGGCCCAGCAGCGTGATGAAGAAGGGGTCGGAGACGGGCTGCCCCACCTCGTGGCCCAGGGGCAGGACCACGCCGACCGCGTGCGACCGCCCCGTCCTGAGATTGCGTCCCACCAGATTGGGGCGATAGCCGTGCGCCTTGGCCAGGGCCTCGACCTTTTCCCGCGTGGCCGCCTTGATCACCGGGTTGCCCGCCAGCGCCCGAGACACAGTGGATGTCGACAGGCCGGCCAGACGGGCCAGATCAGCTAGGGTGGTGACGGACTTTGACCCGGAATTCATGGGCTCATCGATGACCCGCGCACGCCCATAGGTCAACGCGTCCTATCGGGTCATTGCGCGAATGTCGCAATCGGCGTAGATAGATGGAAAGAGCCGCAATCGATTGCAATTTCGGCCGAGGGAGGCATTGATGTTGATTTCGAGACGCCGGCTTGCCGCTGGTGCGCTGGCGATGACGGCTGCGGCCTGGACGGTCAGGCCGCTGGCTGCGAGCGCTTCGACACCGCTGATGCGGCAGGGTGCGGTCGACCCTTTGAGCTTGGTTGATCCCGAACTGCGCGCCAGTGCGCAAGCGCAGATGGCTCAACCCTTGCCGCCCTTGACCGTGGCGGGATTGCCGACGTTGAGAGCGATGTGGGCGGCGCCCGAACGGCTCGCCGCGCCCGCCCCGGCAGTGGTCGATCGGACGGTGAGGGGGCTGGGCGACGCGCCGCCCGTCGCCGTCGAGGTCATCGGCCAGGGTTCGGCCGACGCCAAGCGTCCCGCCATACTTCACATCCACGGCGGCGGCATGATTTCGGGGAGGGCCAAGAACCTGACCCCCTTCTGTCAGGATCTGGCGGCGCGGTTCGACTGTCTGGTCGTCAATGTCGATTATCGGCTGTCGCCAGAGACCCCGTTCCCGGGGCCGGTCGAGGATCTGTACGCCGCCCTCAAATGGCTGCACGATGAGGCCGACGCGCTGGGCGTGGATCGGTCGCGGATCGCCGTGATGGGCGAGAGCGCGGGCGGCGGCCTGGCGGCCCTGCTGGCGATCATGGCGCGTGACAGGGGTGAGATTGAGCTGTGTCTGCAGGTGATGCTGTATCCGATGCTGGACGATCGCACCGGCAGCGTCGTTTCGCCGCCGCCCCATATCGGCGCGATCGGCTGGAATGCCGCGGCCAACGCCTTCGGCTGGAGCGCCTTTCTGGGGACGCAGGCGGGATCGGCCGCAGTTCCGGCGGAGGCCGTTCCGGCCCGCATATCGAACCTTGAGGGCCTGCCGCCCGCCTTCATCGGCGTGGGAGCCATAGACCTCTTTGTCGATGAGGACATCGACTATGCGCGCCGACTGGTGGCGGCGGGTGTGCCGACGAACCTGATTGTGGCTCCGGGCGCCTATCACGCCTTCGACTTCGTGGCGCCCGAGGCCCGCGTATCCAGAGAATTCACCCAGGCCTGGCGTTCCGCCGTGGCGGCGGCCTTTGGCCAGTCGGAGGCGTCACGATGAGCCGAACCCGCACCGAGGCCCTCAACAGACGTCATCTGATCGGGGTTGGTCTGACAGCGGCGGCGCTCGGCATGGCGTCGGCAGGGCCCGGCCTCGCCCAGACACCGGCCCCCGCGGGGTCGCCCATCGGGCCTCTGCCGGACAACTGGCGCAGGGCGGAGACGTTGAAACTGTGGCCCGAGGGACCGCCCGAGACGGGGTTCAAGCCGGTTCAGGTTCCCGCAAACAGCCCGCCCGGCTTCTTTCGCAATGTCTCAGAACCCTTTCTGAAGCGGTTCGCCCCCGAGCGGTCGAATGGCCGTTCGATCCTGCTGATGCCCGGCGGCGCCTATAGTTTCGTCGTGGGCACCCACGAGGGCGCGGCCACGGCCGAGGCGTTCAACCGCATGGGCTACACCGTCTATGTCCTGATCTATCGCCTGCCGGGCGAGGGTTGGGCATCGCCCTGGACCGTGCCGTTGCAGGATGCGCAGCGGGCGTTGCGGATCGTGCGGTCGCGAACGGCGTCGGACGGTGCGGCTGAGGACCGGGTCGTCGCCCTGGGCTATTCGGCCGGAGGGCATCTGGCCGCCTCGCTGGCGACGGCGCATCAGCTTCGGGCCACGCCGCCCCGTGACGCGATCGACAGGATCGACGCGCGGCCGTCGGCGGTCGGCCTGATCTATCCCGTCATCGCCATGACGCCGCCCTTCACCAATCCGCAGTCGGCCCTGTCCCTGATCGGCGCCGATCCATCGCCCGACCTGATCGCGCTGCGCTCGCCCGCCCAGCACGTCGATGCGCAGACCCCGCCCACCTTCCTGGTCCATGCGCTGGACGACACGGCGGTGCCGCCGGAGAACAGCCTGTCGATGCTGGCGGCGCTGAGACAGGCCGCCGTACCGACCGAGGCGCATCTGTTCCAGCAGGGCGGGCACGGTTTTGGGCTTGGAAAGCCCGACACGCCCGGCGGCCAATGGCCTGTTCTGTTCGACCTCTGGCTCGGACGTCTGTTCGCCGCCTCTCGCTGATTTCGACGCTCGGCGCGCTCCGCCGCCGATGATCCCGCTTTCCTTTCAAGGTTGATCGCCGTGACGTCCTACAAGCCGCATCTGCCCTTCTGGCGCATCATCGAGATGAACATCGGCTTTCTGGGGCTGCAGTTCAGTTTCGGGCTGCAGCAGGCGAACATGGCGCCAATCTACTCCTATCTGGGGGCGACCGAGGCCAGCATTCCGCTGCTGCAGTTGGCGGGACCGATCACCGGCCTGCTGATTCAGCCGATCATCGGCGCGATGAGCGACCGTACGGCCTCACGCTGGGGGCGGCGGACACCCTATTTCCTGGTCGGGGCGGTGCTGTGCGCCATCGGCCTGTTCTATATGCCGCTCAGCCCCACCATCCTGGCCGCCGTCTGCACATTATGGATTCTGGATGCGGGCAACAACATCACGATGGAGCCCTATCGCGCCTATGTCAGCGACCGGCTGAACGACGACCAGCGCCGTCTGGGTTTCCTGTCGCAGAGCGCCTTCACCGGCCTGGGCCAGATGCTGGCCTATCTGTCGCCATCGCTGCTGGTGAACCTGATGGGGTTCGATGTGAACGCGGTCGACGCCCACAACATCCCGATCATCACCCGCATCGCCTTTACGGTCGGGGCGGTGCTGTCGCTGGGCACCATCCTGTGGTCGATCCTGCGGGTGCCGGAACTGCCGCTGACGGAGGCCGAAAAGGCGGCGATCAAGGCGCGGCCTCTGACGCCCTGGGGCACGGTGTCGGAAATCTGGAACGCTATCCGCGACATGCCCGTCACCATGCGAAAGCTGGCGCTGATGAGCCTGTTCCAGTGGTACGCCATGTTCGGTTACTGGAACTATGTGATCTATTCGATCAGCCGGTCGATCTACAATCAGCACGACCCCCTGTCCGAAGGGTTCCGGCGCGCCGTGATCGACAACGGAGAGATGGGCGGTTTCTACAACGGCGTGGCCTTTGTCGCGGCCTTCGCCCTGGTGCCGTTGGCCAAACGCTGGGGACCGGCTGTGACCCATGCCGCCTGTCTGCTGGCGGCGGGCGTGGGCATGGCGACCATCCCGCAGATCCACGACAAGATGTGGCTGTTCCTGCCCGCGATCGGCGTCGGCCTGGGCTGGGCCAGCATCATGGGCAACCCCTATATCGTGCTGGCCAACAGCATCCCGCCGGAACGCACCGGGGTCTATATGGGCATTTTCAACATGATGATCGTGACGCCGATGCTGATCAACGCCGTCACCATGCCCCTGTATTTCGACAGCCTGCTGGGCGGCGACGCGCGCAATGTGCTGACTCTGTGCGGGGTTCTGATGGGGATTGCCGCCGTCTGCGCCCTGTGGGCCCGTCCGTCGCGCCCCAGGACCGTGACGGCCTGAGGAGCAAAGGTCTTCAGGCGGGGATGTCGGCCAGAAGGAAGGTCAGGACATCCTTCAGCCGGTCACGCCAGGCCGCCTCATTATGGCCGACGGCTGCGAAGGCGTGCTGCTGCAGATCAACGCCCGGACGATAGCCCTTGGCGATCAGGGCGGCGATCAGGGCGTCATGGCTAAGGCCGTAGTGCCGGTCGATGTCCAGTTCGCTGCGGTCCAGCCAGATTCGATGACGGCCTGCGTTCGGCAACGCATCCGCAGCAAAGGCGCCGACGGCCTGGGTCACGTCATCGGCGAAACCCTGGGGGATCACCTCCGTCCCATCAACCGGCAGCAGGCTGAGGTGGGCCGAAAGGGCCGCAACCCCGCCGAACAGGTGCGGATGGCGCGCCAGGATTTCCAGCGCCGCGACGCCGCCCATGGATGAGCCGACAATGAAGGTCGAGGCGGCGCCCTGTCGCGTCGAAAACGCTTGATCGATGATCGGCTTGATCCGCTCGACGACCAGGGCCGCATAGGCGCCAGGTGGCGGGGACGGTCCCCAGGCGGCATGGACCGCCGCCCGTGTCTCCATCGAGGCGCGCTCCAGGATCGAATGGGGTGCATATTCGGCCAGCCTGCGTTCGGTGCAGGCCACGCCGACCACCAGCGTCGGCGGCGCGGCGCCGCCGTCGATCAGCCGAGACAGGCAGACGTCGATCTCCCAGGCCGCGCCGTAAGGCACGCGGCGCGGGTCGAACAGGTTCTGGCCGTCCTGAACATAGAGCACCGGAAGAGGGCGTGCGCCGTCCCAGCCGTCCGGCGTCCAGACGAAAACCTCGCGTTCCGGCAGGGGCGCGCAGGACAGGGCGGTCGAAACGAACAGACGCCCGCGACCCGAAGGTGCGGGCGTCTCCACGAAGCCGAGCGAAGCGTTCAGCGGCCCAGCTTCCGGTCGAAGAAGCGCAGCATCACATCATAGGCCTGTCGTGATTCCGGGACGTCGGCGTTGTAGAAGAAACCGTGGAACAGGCCTTCCCAGACATGCAGTTCGGCCTCCACGCCCAGCCGCACCAGTTGCGTGTGCGTATAGACGGACGAGCTGAGTTCGAAGCCGCGCGTACCCGTGATGATCAGGGTCGGCGGGAACTGGCTGAGCACCGCGTCCGACGACGTCGGCGAGACCAGCGGGTCGTTGAGGTCGGCGCCGACCAAATAGGGCAGGCGCGCCGCGTCGCCACTGGCGGGATTGGGATAGGGCGGCGGCAGGCGCGCATCGCCCAACGGTCCGTTGAAATAGTCGGAATCCCCGCCGAAACCGGCCGCCGACAGTGTCGCGCCTGCGCAGAACACGCCCACAGCGCCGGGTCTGGGCAGGTCGTGGGACTGGAACCAGGCGACCGACATGCCCGTCAGCATTCCACCGGCAGAGCAGCCGTAGATGCCGATGTTGGCCGCCGGATAGGTCTTCAGCAGTTCGCGATAGACGGACGCCACATCCTCGCTGGCTGCAGGGAAGCGATGGTCCGGTCCCTGGCGATAGTCCACCGCCACGACGCGGATGCGGCCCAGGGCGGTCAGGGGGATCGATTCCAGCTCGGCGCAACCGGGCCAGCAGCCCATGAAGCCGCCGCCGTGCAGGTTGATCAGCACACGCTCTGTGTTTTCGGCTGCGATCCCGGCCTTGGGACGATAGTCATAGACGTGCACGCCGCCGATCTGCGTGTCGGCGCGGTCATAGGCGAACTGGGCGTTCTGGCGGTCCAGATAGGGTTGCATGAAGATCGGCACGCCATCCTTCTGCGCCAGCAATTCCGGCTTCTGCATCTGGATCAGGTGTTCAGCCACATAGGCGCGGGCCTGGGGGCTGAGCAGACTGGACACCGGCACGGTCATGGCGGGCGCCTGCACCGTGCCCTCGGCGTCGACCAGCACCTGTTGCGGCGGCGTCTGTGCAATGGCCGCCCCGGCTAACCCTAGTCCTGCCAGCGCGCTGCCGGCCTGGAGCATCCAAGTGCGCCTCTTCATCTTTCCCATCTGTTCGCCCTCCCTGGCGTGCTGGCTGCAGCTTCTAACCCGGATCGAGCGAAGCAATCGTTTGCATTTAGTATCCTGCGCCGGGATGAAACCACTGGCAAGATGATCCGCGACGTTAGGCGGGTGGCGGGGTGGGGCAATCATGATGTCGCATCACAATCGATTTCAAAAAGCAAAATCTCCTATTGCAAACGATTGCTTTTCGTTCAGACTGAAAATCTGAAGCGGCGAAGACCGCAAGGGGAGAGGGTGCGATGGATCGACGATCATTCGCTTTCGGCTTGGTTGGCGCGGGCGTCGCCGCGTCGGCTTTTGCAGGCCTTGGCGGGACCGCATCCGCTGCGATCGGTCAGTCTCCCGCCGCTGACGTGAATTCGATATTGAGCCGAGTCGACCCCGAGCTTCGAGAGGGGGCTGTCCGCATTCTTGAGCGTCCTCTGCCGGATTGGAGCTTGGCCAGTTTGACGGCCTTGCGCGCCGTGCCGCCCATGAATCCGGCGCCGTCTTCCTCTCCGTCGACCGTCGAACGGCGCATCGCGGTCGGTCGGCGCGGACAGCCCGATGTCGGTTTCGAGCTGATCGGGGCCAAACCCCCGGGCGCCGCGCTCCGTCCGGCGATCATCCACATTCACGGCGGCGGCTTCATTTTGGGCCGCGTGTCGGACACCACGGCCCTGTGTCAGGATCTGGCGACCGAGTTCGACTGCGTCGTCGCCAATGTGGACTATCGGCTGTCGCCTGAAACGCGGTTTCCGGGGCCGATGGAGGATTGCTACGCCGTTCTGGCCTGGGTTCACGCCAACGCCGAGGCCCTGGGGGTCGATCCGAAACGGGTCGCGGTGATGGGCGAAAGCGCCGGCGGCGGTCTGGCGGCGATGACGGCCATCGCCTCGCGCGATCGAGGCGATGCGCCGCTGTGTTATCAGGTCCTGATCTATCCGATGCTGGATGACCGGACGGGATCGACTGTGCGTGTGCCGCCATTTATCGGCACGCTGGTCTGGAACGAGGCCGGCAACCGCTTCGGCTGGTCCAGCCTGTTGGGCGTTGAGGCTGGATCGCCGGTCATTCCCTATGGCGCCGCGCCCGCGCGCCTGGACACGGTGGCGGGTCTGGCACCCGCCTTTATCGGCGTGGGCGGACTGGATCTCTTTGTCGATGAGGACATCGTCTATGCGCGTCGACTGGTCGACGCCGGCGTGCCGGTTCAGCTGCATGTGACGCCGGGCGCCTATCACGGTTTCGACTTCATCGCGCCTCACGCCCGCGCTTCGCGCGAATTCACCGGCGCTTGGAAGAGCGGACTGAAGGCTGCGCTCGTCGCACCATCGATCGATAGCGGCTGAACCGCCGCAGTCCGAAACGGCTGGGCGGCCGAAGTTCCGCCCAAACAACTCTGAACGATTGCACAAGCAACTGCCCTGGGGAGGGGCAAAGTCATGATCATCAAGGAAAAAATCAGCACTCGTCGCATGATGGTCCGCACGACCAGTCTGGCTGCATTGGTCTGTGGCGCGGCCCTGGCGGGTACGCCAGCGCTGGCGCAGACCACTGCCGCGTCGCAAAACACGCCGTCGTCGGTGGACGACATCGTGGTTACGGCGCTCAAGACCGGGGCGCAGCGTCTGGACCGGGCGCCCGTCGCCATTCAGGCGTTTTCGGAAGAAACACTGAAAGACAAAGGCGTTCGCGACGGCGCTGACCTGATCTCACTGATTCCCGGCGCATCCCAGGCGCAGGAAATCGGCGCGGGCTATCGCGTCTTCTCCTTCCGGGGGTCGGGCGCGGGCGGTCCGGTCGGCGACGGCATGGTGGGCTATTACCTGGACGACACCCCGTTCGGCGTTCCGAACTTCCAGGCCGCGCCGCCGGTCCAGTATTTCGACCTTGAGCGGGTTGAGGTGCTGCGCGGGCCGCAGGGCACTCTGTACGGCTCCGGCTCGATGGGCGGCACCATCATCTACCGCACGCGCAACCCCAGCCTCGATCATATGACCGCTCAGGCCGAGACCGAGGTTTCGACCACGGCGAACGCCAGCGATCCCAACTATCGCGTTGCGGGCGCCGTCTCGGTGCCGCTGATCAAGGACAAGCTGGGCCTGCGGCTCAGCGGCGGATACGACTATCGGCAGGGTTTCAACGACATCTATTCCGGCGCGCCGACCGGCACGCCGCGTGTCACCGACGCCAATACGGTGGTGGCCAAGGACATGCAGGCCGTCCTGCTGTGGACGCCCGACGACCGCACGACTGTGCGCCTGCGCGCCTGGAAGTTCAGCACGGACCAGGACTACCTGAATGTGATGAACTCCATCGATCCGCCCTACGCCGCCTATCAGGGCAATGTGGAAGGCTATGATCGTCGTCGCGCGGAATACTATTCCAGCACCATCACGCGTCGGCTGGATTCTGTGACGGTGACCAATGCGACCGCTTACCAGAAGTCTCTGCCCGGCGGCTTCCAGGTTGGTCTGAATCTTGGCGCGCCGCTGGGGATCGGAACCCTGACGAACGGCGGCGACTCTCACAGCTTCTTTAACGAGTTCCGTGTGGCCACCAACGGAACCGGACCGCTGCACGCCGTCGGCGGCGTCTTCTATCAGAAGGCCGAGGGGCTCTACACCTTCAACCTGGCCTTCCCCACGTTGAACCTGAGCGGCCAGACCATCACCCGCACCGAGAACGCCTCCATCTTCTCGGAGGTCAGCTATGATCTGATGGGCGGCAAGCTGGTTCCGCTGGTGGGGCTGCGCTACTTCCGCGACACGCGCTCGGCGGACTCGATCTCGAACGGCGCCTTCGTCTCCAGCACCTCCAAGCCGGACGCGCTGACGTGGCGGGCGAACCTGTCCTATTATCCGACGGATAACTGGATGATGTTCTTCAATGCGGGCACGGGCTTCCGCAGCGGCATCCTGCAGTCCCAAGCCCAGGCGGACGCGGTGGTCGCCGACGGCGTGCCGTCCGGCGTCGCCCTGACGCCTGACGAACTACTGAACGTGGAAGTGGGCACGAAGGGCAGCCTGTTCGACCGCAAGGTGCGTCTGGCCGCCAGCATCTACGAGATCAACTACAAGAACCTTCAGAGCGCCTTCAACACCTCGATCGGTCTGTCCGCCTTTGCAAATCTGGGCGATTCCAGAACGCGCGGCATTGATGTCGAGGCCTCGTGGGATACGCCTATCGACGGGCTGAACCTGAACCTGGTCGCCAACGTGAACGATTCCAAGTTCACCGACGTGAACGCCAGTTTTGCAGCGGCCAATCCGCGTCTGGCCACTGGTCAGAAGCTGATCAATACGCCGCCTTACAATGTCCGTTTCGACGTCAACTATGACCGCAGCATCGGCAAGTATGACGCCTTCGCCAATGCATCGGTCACGGCGGTTGGCCGCAACCGCAACGGTGATGCGACCATCGACAGCCTGGACCCCTATCAACTCTATCGCGCCAGCGTCGGGGTGCGGTTCGACCAGTACGAACTGCGCCTTTACGGAGAAAACCTGAGCGACGAGCGTGGGCCGACCGCCGCCAATGGTCCGACCCTGCTGGCGGGCCCGCGCCCCCGCACCTTTGGCGTGACCCTGCGTCTTGATCTGAACTGAGCAACTTGCGGCGGCGCACGGATACGCGCCGCCGCATTTTTTTCTGGTCGGCGCGTATGGCCGACACCTGAAGTCAATGGAGGCCCGTCGTGGTCGTTGAACAACACGATAGGATGGGCAGATCAGAAATCGGTCGTCGATCCCTGCTGCGGGGGGTTGCTGGGCTAACGGGCGGTGCGGCGCTCATGGCGACGACAGAGGGGGCCTCAGCGGCCGAAGCGCCTGTGATGCCTGAGGCGACGGATCGTATTCGCGCCGGCGCCGGTATGGCGCGCGCGACGGTCGAACAGGGCGAGGTTGAGGGTTATGTCAGCGGGGGCATCCTGACCTTCAAGGGCTTGCCCTATGCCGATGACACCGGCGGCGAGCACCGCTTCATGCCGCCACGTCCTGCCAAGTCTTGGACCGGGGTGCGAAGCTCGCGCAGCTACGGTCCCGTCGCTCCTCAGGACAAGGGGACGGGACGGCTGAACGACGAAGAAGCCTTCATTTTCAACTGGAATGACAGCGTCGCTGGCGAGGATTGCCTTCGGCTGAACGTCTGGACGCCCGCCACGGATGACGCCCGACGTCCGGTCGTGGTCTGGCTGCATGGCGGCGGTTTCGCCGCAGGATCTGGCCACGATCTTCCGGCCTTCGACGGCGAGAATCTGGCCCGCCAGGGTGAGGTGGTGGTTGTCAGCCTGAACCACCGCCTGAACCTTCTGGGGTTCCTGGATTTGTCGGCCTGTGGCCCCCAATACGCCCGCTCGGCCAATGTCGGCATGCTGGACATCGCCGCCGCGCTGGAATGGATACGCGACAATATCCGTGTCTTCGGCGGCGACCCGGATCGGGTGACGATCTTCGGCCAGTCCGGCGGCGGGGCAAAGGTCAGCGTGCTGATGGGCATGCCGAAGGCGCAGGGGCTGTTCCACCGCGCCGTGGTCATGAGCGGCTCTTTCGGCATGACCAACACGCGCGCGGCGTCGCAGCGCCTGGCGGCACTGCTTTTAGCTGAACTGGGGCTGAGCGGGCAGGACGTCGATCAGCTTCACTCCCTGCCTTATGCTCGATTGCGCGCAGCCGCAGATGTGGTCCTGGCGCGGGAGAACCGGCCCTTCCCGGGGTTTGTGGATGTGCGCCCGGCGAACGCCAGGCTGGACTTCGCCCCGACTGTGGATGGCGCGGATTTGCCCGAGGCGCCGTTCCGGCCGGGGGCGCCCGCCCTGTCGGCGACCGTGCCGATGCTGATCGGCTCTACGCTGAACGAGTTCGCTAGCGGCATCAATCAGCCAGCGGCGGAGGCGATGGACGAGGCCGAGTTGCAGTCGCGGGCCGAGCGGTTCTCGCCGGGCCGGGGCGCGGCGGTCGTGGCCGCCTTTCGGGCGACCACCCCGCAGGCTTCGCCCTTTGACCTGTGGTCCCGGATCGTCACCGCGCCGGTGCGGCAGGCTGCGGTTGATCAGGCGTCCATAAAGGCCGCCGGTGGCCGGGCGCCTGCCTATCTCTACTGGTTCACATGGCGCACGCCGGTTCTGGATGGTCGGCCGCGAGCCTTCCATTGTCTGGATATCCCGTTCGTCTTCGCCAACACCGACCGCTGTGCTTCGATGACGGGCGGCGGCCCCCGCGCGCGTGCGCTTTCTGACCAGATGGTTGCAGCCTTTGCAGCCTTCGCACGGACGGGGGATCCCAACACGCCCGGCGCGCCCTCATGGCCAGCATTTGCGCCAGGTCGCGAAAGCTGCATGATCTTCGACGATCAATCCCGCACCGAGCCGCTGACCGACGCCGCAGAGCGGGCCAGCCAAGCATGAATGACTTGATCAACCGAACGGCCGAGGCCGAGAATCTGACGGACGCGACTGCAAGAGGGGTTCTGGCCCACCGCCTTCAGTTCTTGTACGGCGAAGCTGGGCCTAAACTGTTGGAGCGCGTCGATCAGGCCGTGGCGCGCGCCATACTGTCGCGTCCCGATGCGCTCAAGGCCCAGGACGCCCAGCGCAAAGCGGACCCCGACTGGATCGGGCGATCCGGCGAGACCGTCTACACCTTTTATGTCGACCGGTTTGCAGGCGACCTGAACGGTCTGATCGACCGGCTGGACTATCTTCAGGCGCTTGGCGTGCGCTGGCTTCATCCCTTGCCACTGCTGAAGGCGCGCGAGGGCGAGAGCGACGGCGGTTTTGCAGTTCAGGATTACCGCGAAGTCGAACCTGCTCTAGGCGACATGGAGACCCTGGAGCGGTTGGCCGCCGAGTTGCGGTCGCGCGGCATGGGGCTGCTGCTTGATGTCGTCTGCAATCATACCGCCCGCGAGCATGAGTGGGCGGTCAAGGCGAGAGCCGGAGACCCGCATTTCCGCGCCTTCTACCGCCTTGCCCGCGATGAGGCCGAGGTGGCGCAATGGGAAGAGCATCTGATCGACGTCTTCCCCGATACGGCGCCGGGCAGTTTCACCTATGACGCTGATCTGGGCGCCTGGGTCTGGACGACTTTTTACCCGTTCCAGTGGGATCTGGACTATTCGAACCCGGACGTCTTTCTGGAGATGCTGGACGTCCTGCTGCACCTGGCTAACAAGGGCGTTCAGGGCTTTCGGCTGGACAGCGCGCCCTTCCTTTGGAAACGGCCCGGCACCAACTGCCGCAATCAGCCCGAGACCTACGCCATTGTCGAGGCCTTCCGCGCGGCGCTGGACCTCGCCGCGCCTAGCGTAATCCTTCTCGCCGAGGCGATCGAGAGCCTGGACGATGTGCTGCCCTTCTTCGGCGTGTCGTCTGCGGCGTGCAGCCTAGCCTACAATAACGGCGTCATGACCGCCTTGTGGGGTGCGCTGGCAGACGGCCAGGTCGGCATCGTGAACCGCTTGCTGGCGGCGGCGGCCCAGCGTCCCGACAACGCCGCCTGGCTTAACTATGTCCGGTGCCATGACGATCTGATCTGGAACGCCCTGGCTGAGTATGCGCCGCCTGAGGATCTGCGACGGTGGTCAGACTTTTATGATGGCGGCGGTTTCTCCGACGGGCGGCGTTTCCAGACCGCGCCCGGCGGGGTGCCGTCGACGAACGGGATGGCGGCTTCTCTGGTCGGCATCGGCAAGGCCGGGGTGGATCAGGCGCTGGCGCAGGCGCGCCTCAGGCTGCTTTACGGCGTGATCCATGCGCTGGACGGCTGGCCGCTGATCTATATGGGCGACGAGATCGCCTTGGGTAATGACGTCGCCTATCTGGACGACCCGGCTCGCGCGGCGGAAGGTCGCTGGCTGCATCGACCGGACATGGATTGGGCTCGGGCTGCGGCGGTGGATGTTGAAGGACAGGACGAGCAGGGGGGAGACGCCCTGACTGCATTGCGTTTGTTTGGGCGTCAGGCGCGTGCCCTGGGTCTAGCGGGCATTGCAGGACGTGCGACGCCTGTCGACGTGGGCAATGATGCTGTGTTGGGCTTTGCCCGGCTGGAGGGCGGCCCCTTCCTGTGTATGGCCAATTTTACGTCCGTTGCGCAGACAGTGGTTCGTCCGTCCGAACTGGACGGCGCGGGTCAGGATCGGTTGACGGGGCGTGACATTCCACCCGGACCCGTCAGACTGGCGCCCTATGAGTTGCTTTGGTGGAGCGCCGACATATGAGCATCTATGCGGGGATCGAGATTGGGGGCACCAAAACCTTGGTCGGTTTCGGCTCCAGCCCCGACGACCTGGGGGACTGCGTCCGCATAGAGACGACCACGCCCGAGGCGACCCTGGGCGCTGTCGTCCAGGTGCTGCAGGCTCGGGCCGAGCTCGGCGGGTTGGCTGGGATCGGCGTCGCCAGCTTTGGTCCGGTTCGAGTGGCGGCCGATGCGCTGGACTATGGGCGCATTCTGAAGACGCCCAAGCCGGGTTGGTCAGGCGCCGACCTGCTGGGGCCGCTCAAGTGCTTCGGCGTACCGATCGGTCTGGCCACCGACGTCGGCGGCGCGGCCCTTGCTGAGGGCCGGTGGGGCGCCTGCGTGGGGTTGAGCGACCACGTTTATGTCACCGTCGGCACAGGCGTCGGCATGGGTGTTGTCGCCAATGGCCGACTGGTCCACGGCGCGATGCATCCCGAAGCCGGGCATATGTCAGTGAGAACCGCCGTTCATCCCGACCCGTTCGAAGGCGCATGTCCTTTCCACGGCGACTGTCTGGAGGGTCTGGTGTCGGGTCCGGCCATCGCGGCGCGTCTGGGCCGGCCTGGTGAGAGCGTGAGTGAAGACGACCCGGTCTGGGACATCGTCGCCGCCTATCTGGCCCAGATGGCGGCCAATCTGACCTATGTGCTTTCGCCAAGCCGGATCGTCATCGGCGGCGGGGTAGGGGGCGCCGAACATCTGATGGTTCGGGTGCGTCGGGCTTTGATCGACAGTCTGGGGGGGTATCTGCCGCACCTTGACGACGCGGCCGCCCTTGACGCCTACATCTGTTCGCCTGGATTGGGCGGCCGGGCCGGGGTGCTGGGCGCGCTGATCCTGGCGCAGGGCGGCGATCAGGGCGATAAAGCATAAGCCCTATCGCCCGTTGATGGTCGCTCGGGCTATTTCGTCAGGGTGAAGCGGTCGCGGGTGCGGCCTTCGATGTCGGTCATCTCGACGTCGATACGGTCGCCGGCGCCGCGCAGCATGACATAGTGGTGGGTGCGGGCGGTCTTGGCGCTGAAGGCGGGTTTGTTGGGGGCGAAGTCCTCAGGATTGCCGCCCATGCCGCCGACCTGGAGGTAGGTGACGCCGTGTTGCAGGTCGACCGCGCCCTGACGCATGGGCCAGGTCCGCTCATAGGCGTGCAGGTGCCCATAGATCACCAGATCGACGCCATGACGTTCGTAGATGGATGCGAACTCGCGGCGCATCGTCTCGTCGCCATTGGTCGAGCGGTCGCGCCAGCTGTCGCCGTAGTCGTCGTCATCGCTGGTGAACAGGTCGTGGTGATGCATGGCGATCTTCCAGCGCGCGGTGGAGCGGGCCAGCGCCTGATCCAGCCAGGCGGCCTGACGTGCGCGGAAGCCGGGGCTGCGGCGTTCGCGATCCTCCAGATTGCTGTCCAGAATGAAAAACTCGATGTCGCCGTAGCGGTGGCTGAAATAGCCTTCCTCGCCCGGCTGGCGGTGATAGTGGCGGAACCAGTGCTGCTCACCCTCGCCGTTGCCGGGGGCGGCGATGACCGGCACGCGCCCGAACAGGCCGCCCATGCCGACGAAATACTCGTGCGTCCACTGGTAGCGGCGGTCGATGGAGCCCGCGTCGGTCAGGTCGCCGGCCAACAGCAGCAGGTTCGGGCGCTCTTCCCAGATCAACTGGCTCATGCGGTTGTTGACGAAGGGGCGGGCCTCGGTGTCGGCCGAGACGGCGATCACGAAGGGCGCACCGGGCAGGGGCGCCGAGCGGAAGGACAAGAGGCCGGAATCCAGCGTCTTGCCGTCTTCTGTCGAGGCCGTGACGCGATAGAAATAGGGGGTGTCGGCCTTCAGCCCGTCCAGGATCGCGCCGCCCAGTCGGCCGTCTTCTGTTGCGGGGACTTCGATGCTGCGCATCTGGGCTTCGGTTTCGCCCCAGGCCACGGTGAAGCGGGCCGGACGATCCGTCTCCCACGACAGCTGGATGTCCTGCGTCGTCGGAGCGTTCAGATAGGGCGGCTGGGTGAAGTGCAGGGTCTCTGTATTCAGGCGTCCCTCGTCCACCAGGGTGGCGCGCGCGGTGAATGCGGCCTGAACTTCTGCGGGGCTGAGTGCGCGATCGTATAGTGCCGCGCCCCGCACCAGATCCGGCAGGGTCATATAGGGCTCGGCCTCAAGGAAGGTCGTCAGGTCCAGAGGGGCCGCCGCCGGACGGTTCAGGCGTGCGGTGGTCGTGGCGATCAGTGCGCCGTTGGAATAGAGCCGCCAGACGTCGCCCTGGCGCACGCCGACGACATGACGCCATTCGTCCTTGTAGTCGGGGATCTTGGACATGGCCGTGCCCGCCGGGCCGAACGCCGCCTGACCGTCCGTATAGCCCAGCAGCCAGGGCGCGCCGCCGGATGTTGCGGCTGGCGACACGACCGCGCCGACAGGCCGGTTCACATGGTCCAGCATCCACAGCTCGACGGTGAAATCGCGTGAGGAATCGAAGGCGGCCTGCAGGGTGCGGCTGTCGGTCGAGGTCATGCCGTTGAACCGCAGCGGCGTCGGCGCGGACAACAGGGTCGCGACGGTCGCGGTCGTCTTTTCGCGCGCCGGTCCGGCGCTGCGCGGCAGGTCATAGTGCGGGGTGAAGTCCCATGACTGGGCCTGCGCCGTCTGGGTCAAGGCCGGGATCAGGCAGGCCGAGGCCAGCAGGGCGGCGACAAGGGTGCGGTTCATGACAATCTGTCCGTGGTCTTGCTGAAGGCAAATTTGTGGTCTAGACCAATAACGGTTCGTCATGACTGTTTGATGACCAGACGAGCGCCGAAACACCCCACAACAACTGATCAGCCGTTTGCGACCTCTGTTCAACGGCGAGGGCTATGCCTGTGAAGCAGATTACCGACCTCTTCGACCGCCACGGCGACAACCGTTATGGCGAGCACGTCAATCAGCGCGAGCACATGCTGCAATGCGCCAAGCTGGCGGAAGACGCCGGGGATACGCCCGCCATGATCGCGGCGGCTCTGCTGCATGATGTGGGACAGTTTCTGGAAGGGGCCGGTGATGCCGCAGAGGCGCACGGTCACGATGCCGCACACGAACGGCTCGGAGAAGTCTTTCTTTCTCAATGGTTTCCCGAGGAAGTCACCGCGCCCATCTTCCTGCATGTGGCGGCCAAACGCTATCTGTGCGCCGTCGAGCCAGGCTATCTGGAGGGTCTGAGCGGCGCCTCTGCTCTGAGCCTGAGCCTGCAGGGCGGTCCCTTCAATGAGGTGGAATGCCGGACCTTCGAGGCTCATCCCTTTTTCAAGGAGGCGATCCGGCTGCGGCGCTATGACGACGCCGGCAAGCAGCCCGGCATGGCGACGCCCGACATCGACCACTATGTCGCAATACTGAATGCGGCGACCAAGTAGATTGCGATATTCCTCCGCGACCTGACGACAGTACAGATATTTGCAATATTCTATACTGTGAATGTTTTGTGTAGTGCAATCCAACTGGTTTACACCAGATTGGCTTAGAGCTACCCCGCTTTCGTCCGCTGCTGCGGACGGGGGCGGAGCGAGCAGCGCCCGCCCCACGGACAAGATTTCTGGAATCCGGGTGGGGATCACCAATGTCGTTACATTCCGACGCCGTCGCACAGCGCACGGCGAAACTGATCGCGGGCGTCAGCGCCCTGGCCCTGAGCTGGGGCGTCGCAGGCGCAGCCTTCGCCGCCGCTTTTGAAACAGACCAGGCCCAGACCGTCGATGAGGTGCTGGTCACGGGCCAGCGCCTCGGCACCGCCAACGCCATCTCGGCCCAGCGCCGCGCCGACGGCGTCGTCAATGTCCTGTCGGCGGACGACATGGGCAAGCTGCCTGACGCCAACGTCGCCGACGCCTTGGCGCGCCTGCCGGGCATCAATGTCATCGTCAATCAGTCCACGGGCGAAGGCGAATATGTCACCGTCCGCGGCTTCGCCGGCACCTTCAACGCCTATTCGATCAATGGCGTGCGCGTGGCCCTGACCGACACTGACAGCCGCCAGATGTCCATGACGGTCCTGCCGCCCAACGGCCTGCAGGCGATTGCGGTGTCCAAGACCCTGACGCCCGACATGGACGGCGACGCCATCGGCGGCTCCATCGACTTCCGCACCCCCAACGCCTTCGACTTCAAGGGTCCGGTGACGCGGCTGTTCGCCAGCTACGGCGCCAACGACCGCGCCCGCGATCAGGGCGAGGCCTCGGACAATTATCTAGTTCAGGCCGACTTCGGCCGCCGTCTGAAGGATGAACGGTTCGGCGTCTTCGCCTCGGTCAACTATGGCCGTTCGCACGGCGTGACCGAAGAGACCGAGAACGACGGCGAGTGGGAGCCCTACATCTGGCGAAAGAACGGTCAGGAAGCGGTCGACGAACGCTCGATGTTCTTGCCGGGCATCGACCTGGACTATCGCCGCAACGAACAGAAACGCTATGGCGGCAATGTCTCGCTGGATTATCGCGGGACCGATCACGACCTCTATCTGCGCGGCCAGTACAACCGCTTCGAGCGCATCTCGACCAACGACTGGACCGACTACCGCAGCCGCCCGTCGCTACGTCTGGTGCAGGTGAATGACGAAGACCGCAGCCTGTCTTCGCCTGAAAAAATGATCATCGGCCGCGACCCGGTTCTGGGCGCCATCTACGGCTATATGCCCGGCCAGATCGTTGATGCCGACGGCGATGGCCGCATCACCGACGCCGACCGGACCCGCAAATCCTACTGGTCGCTGCACGGGCGTTCGGGCGTGTGGAACCCGCAGGCGTTCCAGTTCTCGCGCAATATGGACATTTCCGACCAGAACCAGACCCTGGCCACCGTCAATCTGGGCGGCGTCAGCCGGTTCAATGCCCTCGAGCTGAGCTATGACCTGAGCTACAGCTTCGGCGAGCGGGAAAATCCCGACAACTATTCAGTCGGCTATAACTGCGACGCCTGCGCCTGGCCGCTGAATGCGACTGGCCTTCTGTGGTCGTCCTACGACGGCCGCTTCCCCACGCCGCAACTGCCGGCCTTTGCGGCCCATGTGGAGCGTGATCCGTCCCTGCTGCCTCTGGACGGCGCCAGCCACAGCCGTTCGCGCCAGAAGGATGAGCGCGTCGCCTTCAAGCTGGACGCCCGCTATCAGATCGAGCGCGGTCCGCTGGAGCATATCCGCGTCGGCGGCAAATACCTGCAGTCCAAGCGCGACTATGACAGCACCCCGATCTGGGACGGCGACTTCTCCGGAACGCCGCTGGACGGCAAGTCGCTGGCGGGTTCAGGTCTGATCGAGCGCGAAGTCGATCGGATCCTGGGAGGCCGCTATTATTACGGCGCCATCTTCAACCGCGAACGCGTGATCGCAGCCATCCGCGCCGCCGAGGCCGCCAATCCCGCCGCCATGTCCTATGAGCGTCTGAACCAGGACGACAAACAGGGTCAGGAGACGATCTACGCCGCCTATGCTCTGGCTCAGTTGAAGTGGGGCGACCTGCAGGTGATCGCGGGCGGGCGTTACGAGCAGACCGAGGTCAAGAACACATTCTGGTCCGACGACGGCGCCAACAGCGGCTTTGACAGCAACACGGCGGACTACGGCGTCTTCCTGCCCAGCGTGACGGCGACCTACCGCCCCAACGACCACTGGGTTTACCGCGCCGCCGCCTGGACCAGTTTCTCGCGGCCTGAGTACGGCTATATCTCGGGCGGTCAGTCGGTGACGCGCAATCCGGTGACCAACGAGATCATCGCCATCAGCCGCGGCAACCCGGACCTGAAGCCTGCCGAAGCCCTGAACCTGGACCTGTCGGCCGAGTTCTATCCCGACCGCAGCAGCGTCCTGTCGGCGGGTCTGTTCTACAAGAAGATCGACAACTTCATCTTCACCAACGGCAGCCAGGTCGACGCCACCACGACCAATGGCTTCATCGAAATCACCCAGCCCAAGAACGGCGACACCGCCAACATCACGGGCGTCGAGTTCAACTTTATCAAGAGCTTCGACGGCATGGCGGCGCCGTTCGACGGCTTCGGCTTCGAGGGCAATCTGACGCTGCAGACCAGCGAGGGTGAAACCGGCCTGGACTACCGCAAGGGCCGCAAGATCTCCTTCGTCGGGGCGCCGGACCTGATGTACAACGCCTCGCTGACCTACCAGAAATACGGTTTCGAGGCCCGTCTGTCCTACAACTATCAGGGCGAGTACGTTGAAGACCTGCGCGACAACGCCATCGACAAGTGGGTTCAGCCGACCAAGACGCTGGACTTCCACTCACGCTACAATGTCAACGACAGGCTGGCCGTCGATTTCGACGTGCAGAACATCCTCGACGGTCACCGCTACTATACGACCAAGGGTGAAAGCCCCAGCTACATGAAGGACTATATGGAGCCCGGCCGAACCTTCCTGCTGCGCATGAGCTACAGCTACTAAGGATCATCGGCGCGACCCGATGTCTGGCGGCGGCGGTTCGAAAGAACCGCCGCCGTTTTCGTTCTGGGCGAGTGCAGAGGATCGACGCAGGCGTGCGAACCCGCGATAAGGCCTCAACGACTTTTGACGACGAGCCTTCATGTCCGACGCCTCTGCGCCTGCCTGGTGGACCGCACCATCTGAAACCCCCGTCGGGGACCGCGGGCGTTATCTGGTGGCGCGCGACCATATCGCCCGCCAGATCCACAGCGGAGTGCTGAAGCCCGGCGGCAAACTGCCGTCCGAACGCCAGTTGCAGGACGGGCTGGGCGTGGCGCGCGGCACGATCCGCGAGGCCCTGTTCCAATTGGAATCAGAAGGGATGATCTATCGCCGCGACCGCAGCGGCTGGTACGTCTCGCCGGAGCCTGTGACCTATGATCCGACCCGCTGGGCCGGGTTCATGACCTATGTCGCCGAACAGGGGCGCCAGCCCGCCACCGAGACCCTGTCCACCACCTCGGTCGAGGCGCAGGACGGTGTGGCCAAGGCCATGGGCCTGCCTCTGGGCGCGCCCGTGCATCTGATCCGGCGTCGGCGTCTGATCGACGGGCGACCCGTGCTGGTCGAGCGCATCTATGTCGAGGCCAAGCGCGCGCCGGACCTGCTGACGCATGATCTGGACGGCTCCCTGACCCAGATCCTCAAGAGCCGCTATCGGCTGGCGGTGACGCGCAACCGTGTCGAGATGCAGCCCTGCGCCCTGATCCAGGAAGAGGCCGAGGCCCTGGGCGTCAAGTCAGGCACGCCGGGCCTGCTGGTCGTGCGCGCCAGTTTCGACGCCGCCGGACGCATCGTCGAATATGATCACGAATACTGGCGCCACGACGCCCTGCGCGTGAAGGTCGATCTGGACGTCGCGCCCTGACGACGAAGGCTCAGGGCGCTGCGGTGTCGGCTGCCGCCTGTGAAATCTGGACCTTGGCCCGATCGCCGCGTTCACCCGCCAGCTTGCGCGCGAAGTAAAAACCAGACGCCAGCGTCAGCAACAGACTGGCAGCCGCCGCCGCATAGGCCGAGCCGATGAAGAACTGCAGCCAGTTCAACTGCGGCGCAGCAAAGGTGCGGTAAAGCAGCAAGGCGACGCTGCCGACATAGCCCGAGGCGTCCGCCACATAGATCAGGAAGCCCGCCGTCCCGACCCGCTGCGTCGCCGCTAACATCCGGTCGAACAGCATGGCGTTGAAGGGGGTGTAGGCCATGTACAGCCCCGCCCCGCTCAGGATCATCCACGCCAGAGCCGACACCAGCCCCGCCTGAAACGCCAGGGTCGACAGGCCGATCAGGGCCGCGCCCGCAATCACCACCCCATGCATGACCATCAGGGCGCGCCGGTTGTCACGGATCAGGATCAGACTGCCCAGCACGATCAGGACAATGACCGCCACCGGCAGTTCGCTGGCCGCGAAGACGCCTGCTGCATCCCCATAGCCGACCGCCTCCCAGACCTCGGCCGAGAAGTTGTCGCGGAAATCCCTGAAGGCGGTGAACAGCACATAGGCGGCGATCAACGCACCCAGTCCCAGACCGTAATCGGCCAGAAATCGCTTGCGTTCATCCCGGTTCATCGGCGCGCGACGCACCCGCTCGCGCTCATCCTCGGCGCTGGGGCCGGGCAGTTGCGACAGCCCCCAGACCGAGACCAGCAGCAGCGGCATGAAGACCGCCCCCGCCGCTGCGGGCATCCACAGATCGCTGACGCCCGCCTTGAGCAGCAGTTTGCCGACCGCCTTCACCACGCCTGACGACAGGATGAAGCTGGCGCACAGCACGGCGCCCAGCACGTCCGACGCCCGACGTCCCTCCATATAGGCGAAGACCAGACCCCAGATCAGGCCCAGCGGCAGACCGTTGAAGAACAGGGCCGCCACATTCCACGGCGCAGGAATCAGCGCAAAAGCTACCAACGCCAGCCATGACGCGCCGATCAGCATCAGTATGGCCTTGCCGCGCCCGCGCCCGTTCGCCTCTGCGATCACCTTGACGCCGATCCACTTGGACAGGGCGTAGCCGATGACCTGGGCGATGACCAAGGCGACCTTGTAGTCGAGCACGAAGTCCCAACCCTGCACGCCCTCAAACGTCGCCGCCGAGAACGGCTTGCGAAAGGCGTACATCGAGAAATAGGCGCAGAAACCCGCCAGTCCCGCAAACACCGCAAAGGCGACGGTGTTCGGGTCTCGTATCTTCTGGATCAGGGATCGCACAGTCAGGCCCGCCAAGTCTCAATGATGAAACTGGACTAGACCAAATTTGCTTCAGCTTGGTGACGCCGCAGGGCCGCGGCGCTGAACGACCTAAATCTTATGCCGCACTGGGCCCAAAGATCGGACGCAAAAAACCGCGCACCGAAGTGCGCGGCTTTCTGGGGGCAGAGGGTGCGATCAGCGGCGGGGGCGAATCAACTGAATGCTGTCGTCGCCGTCTCCAGCCCAGCCGGATTTAACGGCGGCATAGACGTTGCCGCGACCGTCGGCGGCGACGTGGTTGGCGGCTGGCGGGGCGGGCAGGTTGGCGACAATGCGCCCGTCGACATCGACGACGGTGATCGTGCCAGCGCCGAAGTTGCTGACATAGACGCGGCGGGCGACGGGCTCGAACGCGACATTCAGCGCGCCTGCACCGACCGGGGTGTCGGCGATGACCGAGCCGTCTGCGCCGTTCAGGATCACCAGGTTGTCGGTGCCCTGGGCGGCGGCGAAGATGCGGTTGGTGACCGGATCATGGGCCACGCCGATCACGCCGCGCGCGCCTGCGACCTTGAAGACGTTCTCGACAGCGTCGGTCTGGGTGTTGATGACCGCGATCTCATTGGTCGAGTTCGAGGCCACGTACAGGCGGCGCGCCTGGGCGTCATAGGACAGGCTCGCGGCCGAGAAGGTTTCGCCGCGCACGGTCGAATCGATCTTGATGCGCTTGGACACCGCCAGGCCGTTGGTGTCGAAAACCACGATCTCGGGCTGGAAGGTGGCGCTGACATAGGCCTTGGACGCGGTCTCGTCGATGACGACATCGCGGGCGTGGTTGACGGTTCCGGGCTCGAACTGACGCACCAGCGACAGGTCGCTCTGGCGATAGACGGCGACCGTGTTCTGGCGGCTTTGGGTCACCCAGACGGTGTCGTGGGCGTCATCGACGCCGACGCCATAGACGGCAAAGACGCCGCCGTCAGAGGTCTGGCCTGCTGCATTGGTGCGGCCTGGCGCAGCAGCGGGGGTGATGCGGGCCTGAACGGCCAGGGTGTCGCCGTTCAGACGCAGAAGTTCCGATTGCAGGACTGGGGGGCGGCCCACAGCCGAGGTCACGAAGACGGCGTTGCGCTTGGCGCTGTAGGCGGTCTGATAAAGGCCGCGCGTCAGTCGCGAGTTGGTGACGCGAAAGGCGCTTTCACCCGACAGCGGCACGTTCGGCGAGATCTTCAGATTGGCTAGGACGGCGTTGTAGGGCGCTTGCGACACCACCACGATGGGGTGGTTGCCGGAGGCGGCGTCGGCGGGCAGGGTCAGGCGGGTTTCAAACCCGCCCTCGGCATTGGCGACGACGGCGCCGGTCGCCAGAGGCGTCTGGCCGTGCAGCAGGGTGATGGCCTGACCGGGGCGGAAGCCGCGGCCCGTGGCCACGATCTCGCCGCCCGCCAGGATCGGACGGCCGCGCTCGGTCGAGGCGAAGCTGACCGAG
>RCMZ01000417.1_pt1 | contig 32704 bp, 26 predicted proteins | sample 2041141 | NCBI WGS metagenome assembly RCMZ01 (sample SAMN09708263, study PRJNA481090) | Wastewater metagenome, whole genome shotgun sequencing project. | biome: sewage; isolation source: Davis station wastewater (DW) | place: Antarctica: Davis Station | collected 2010-03-01 | reverse complement strand
GCCCTGATCGGCGCCAACGGCGTCGAGAAGGTGGTCGAGTTCACCACCAACGACGAAGAAAAGGCGATGTTCGAGAAGTCCGTCGCCTCCGTCCAGGGCCTGCTGCAGGCCTGCAAGGACATCGACGCTTCGCTGGCTTAAGGGCCAGCGAAGGGCGCTAACGCGCGGCTCGCGGAGCCGCGCTGCTTGAGCGCTTTTTTGATACGGAAGGGGCCGCGGAGCAATCCGCAGCCCTTTTTCGTACCTGCTGCACGTCATCCTAGGCCTTGTGCCTAGGATGACGAGGCTTCATTCCGTGATGTCGCGCGTGGGTCCGCCGCCTGGCCTCCCCGTCAATCGCGAACGTGCGCCAGCCAGTCCTTGCTCTGCATTTCGTTGAAGCGCGACACGGTGCGCTCGAACTCAAAGGCCCCGACGCCCTCGGTATAGAGGGCCTCGGGCTTGGCCGCCGCCAGCACGATCAGCTTGGTCTTGGCCTCGTAAAGCGCGTCCACCAGGGTCACCAGACGTCGCGCCTCATGGTGGTTGGCCGAGCTCAGGATCGGCACATCCTCAAGAAACAGCGTGTGGAACCGCTGGGCGATGGCCAGATAGTCCTGTGGCCCCAGCGGCTTGGCGCACAGGTCGTTAAAGGTCGCCCGCGCCATCGCCCCCACGGTCCGCTCCACCACCACATCGCGGGCCAGGACAGTCAGGTGCGCCGGTTCCTCCGGCTCGCCCCCCTTCAGTTCGCGCCACAGGTCGTCGAAACCCGCGCGGTCATCCGGCGTGTGCCAGACCTGGGCCGAGGTCATCCGATCCAGCCGCCAGTCGCGCGCCCCGGCCGTCTCGACCACCACGCAGCGCTGGCGGATGATGTCGATGAAGGGGGTGAACAGCTGGCGATTGATGCCGTTCTTGTAGAGGTCCTCCGGCGCCCGGTTCGAAGTGATGGCCAGCACCACCCGGTCCTCGAACAGGGCCTCGAACAGCCGCCCCAGGATCATGGCGTCGGCGATATCCGTCACCTGCAACTCGTCGAAACACAGCAGCCGGGCTTCGGAGGCGATCAGCTTGGCGATCGGCGGGATGGGGTCATCGCCCTTGTGCGTGCCGAACACGGCCTTACGCGTCCTGGCGTCCCCCTCGCGCCACTGTTTCACCAGATCGTGGATGCGGGCCATAAAGGCGTGGAAGTGGGCGCGGGTCTTTCGCGGCTCGGGCGTCGCCGAATAGAACAGGTCCATCAGCATCGACTTGCCCCGTCCGGGCGGCCCCCACAGATAGACGCCGCGCACCTCTGGCGGCTTTCCGAACAGGCCACGCTTGCCCAGATCGGTCTCAAGGCGTTCCAGCGCGGTGATGACGTCGGCCTGGGCCGGATCTGGCGTCAGAACGCCTTCTTCCACGCGGATATCGTAGGCGTTGCGGATACGGGAGGTCATGGCGGCCCTGCTTAAAGTCCCCCGCGCCGAAAAGCGATTGCTTCGCGGCTGCGAACGCCTAAATGCACAACACACCATAAATCGCGCTCAAGCCGCTCGGCCCGTCTGGCCAAGCGTCAGCGCGTCCGAAGGACAAGCATCATGGGTTATCGCGTCGCCATCGTCGGAGCCACGGGCAATGTGGGCCGCGAAATGCTGAACATCCTGGAGGAAGTCGAATTCCCCGTGGATGAGATCCACGCCATCGCCTCGCGCAAGTCCAAGGGCGTGGAAGTCTCGTTCGGCGACAAGACCATCAAATGCCAGGACATCGAACAGTTCGACTTCTCCTCAGTCGATATCGTCCTGATGTCGGCAGGTGGTGCGGTGTCCAAGGAATGGTCCGAAAAGATCGGCAAGGCCGGTCCCATCGTGATCGACAACTCCTCGGCCTTCCGCAAGGACGCCGACGTGCCGCTGATCGTGCCCGAGGTAAACCCCGACGCCATCAAGGACGCGACCAAGAAGAACATCATCGCCAACCCCAACTGCTCGACCATCCAACTGGTCACGGCGCTGAAGCCGCTGCATGACGCGGCCAAGATCAAGCGGGTTGTCGTCTCGACCTATCAGTCGGTCTCCGGCGCCGGCAAGGAAGGCATGGACGAGCTGTGGAACCAGACCAAGGCCATCTACGGCCTGGGCGACGCGCGTCCCAAGAAGTTCCCCAAACAGATCGCCTTCAACGTCATCCCCTACATCGGCTCCTTCCTCGAAGACGGTTCGACCGACGAAGAGCAGAAGATGTCGGACGAGACGCACAAGATGCTGGACCCGAACATCCAGGTCACCGTCACCTGCGTGCGCGTGCCGGTCTTCGTGGGTCACTCCGAGGCCGTGAACATCGAGTTCGACCGCCCCATCGCCCCCGACGAAGCCCGCGCCATCCTGCGAGAGGCGCCGGGCGTTCTGGTGATCGATAAGCAGGAGCACGACGGCTACATCACCCCCGTCGACGCCGCCGGTGAGCACGGCGTTTATGTCAGCCGCATCCGCAAGGATCCGACGGTCGAGAACGGCCTGAACCTGTGGGTGGTGTCCGACAACCTGCGCAAGGGCGCCGCTTTGAACGCCATCCAGATCGCCCAGCTTCTGGACGAGACGGGCGTCATCAAGTCCTCGTCCGGCTATCGTTCGATCACCATCTGACCCTCAATATCGTCATCCTCCGGCAAGCCGCTTGCGGCGCAGACCGGGGCCCAGCATCCCGGAGGATGACGAAAGCAAACTCTCTTCGCGTCCCGCGCCGGGACGACAGGACGCCGCCATGAGCGCCACAGACTCTCCCACCGATGGTCGCGCCGTCGGCACGGCGATCGCCTGCTACACCCTGTGGGGTCTGCTGCCGCTGCTGTTCATGGCCATGGCGGCGCATGGGTTCACCGCACCTGAGATATTGGCGCACCGTGCGGTCTGGTCGGTGTTCATCGCCGCCATCGTCCTGCTGCTGGCGGGCCAGTCGGCCGAGGCGCGCAAGGCCCTGTCCAATCCGCGCATCTTCGGCTGGCTGATCGTGTCGGCCCTGCTGATCGGCACCAACTGGAGCCTCTACGTCGTCGCCACCACCCACCATGCGACGCTGGAAGCCAGCCTGGGCTATTACATCAATCCCCTGCTCAACATGGCGGCGGGGGCGGTGCTGTTCCGCGAGAAGATCGACCGGCTCAGCGGTCTGGCCATTGGGCTGGCGGCTGTGGGCGTGGTGATCCAGACCATTGCTCTTGGCCATGTGCCGATCATCGGCCTGACCCTGGCCCTGACCTTCTGCGCCTATGCGGTGATCCGTAAACGGGTTCAGGCCTCGGCCCAGACCGGCCTGTTCGTCGAATGTCTGGTGCTGCTGCCCATCGGCGCGACCTTCCTGGGCTGGCTGGTCACCCATGGGCAGGCCGTCGGCTTCTCGTCACCGACGGGCCTGGCCTGGGCCTTGTTCAGCGGCCCCGCGACCGTGATCCCTCTGGCCCTGTTCGCCTGGTCGGCGCGGCGCCTGCCCCTGTCAACGGTGGGCTTCATCCAGTTTCTGGCGCCGACGCTTCAGTTCGCCTGTGGCGTATGGGCGGGTGAAAAGCTGACCCTGCTGCGGATCATCTCCTTCGGCTTCATCTGGGCCGGAGCCGCCGTCTTCGCCGCCGCCGCCTTCCGCCGCAGCCGCGCCGCCCGTCTGGCGATCAAGACGATGGAGCCGGTCTGACTGCGGCCTGCGCACGCAATTGGTCGAAGAATAGTCTTTGACGTCAGGCTGTTGGCGTCCGCCAGAGCCGATCTACGCAACGCCGTTTCGGGTCGGGCTATAATCGCGGGGTTTCAGTCGCACGAGCCCCGCCCCATTGCACCTTCTTGCACATTGCACTGTTTTCGACGGTGCAGTGCAATTCCGCCCCCGCTCAGAGCGCGGCGTAAACCGCCTCCAGCAGCCGCCGGGGCCGGGGGTCGCCGATCAGGTGCGGCGACTGGCGCGTCATCACATAGGCCGCCGACAGCCGCTGCGACGGGTCCGCCATCGCCATCGACCCGCCCCAGCCGTAATGACCCCAGGCCTCGTTCGGTCCAAAGACGTTCAGCCCGTCATTGCGCATCAGGCCCGCCGCCCAGCTGATCACATAGGGCAGCACCTTGTCCTGACCGTGAATGCGCTCGCGGGTCAGTTGCTCCAGCGTCTGGCCCGACAGGATCGAGCGCCCATCCAGCCGCCCCTCATTGGCGACCACGCCCAGCAGTTTCGCCAGCCCCAGCGCCGTGCCGTGCAGATTGGCAGAAGGGATCTCCATCCGCCGCCACTCGGCAGAGCCGCGCCCGCCCGGCGCCGAGCCGCGATCCAGGAAGGCCGCCTGTTTGATCGGGTCGATGGTCCCCAGACTGGGCGCCGCCGTCGGCTTCCTCATCTGGGCCACACGGCCATGTTCGCTGTCAGGCAGGCCGATCCACAGGTCCAGATCGGGGAAGTCTTCGCGCAGGGTCTGGCCCATGGTCCGGCCCGTCGCACGGCGGAACACCTCATTGGCCAGATAGCCCACGGTGATCGGGTGATAGCCGGACGCGGTTCCCGGCGCCCACATCGGCGCCTGTGCGGCCAGCTTGTCGACCACGGCCTGGGCGTCGAACCAGATGGACGGGTCAACCGCCTCTGAAAAGCCCGGCAGGCCCGACTGGTGGCTCAGCAACTGGGCCACGGTCACATCCTGTTTTCCCGCCGCCCCGAACGCGGGCCACAGGGAGGCGACGGTCTGATCGTAGTTCAGTTCCCCCGCCTCGACGGCCGTCGCCGCCAGCAGAGCCATGACCGCCTTTCCGGTCGAAAACACCGAGGTCAGGGTCGTATCGGTGAACGGCGTCGTCTTCGCCGTATCCGCGTGCCCCGCCCACAGGTCCACGACCGCCTCACCCTCGATCAGCACGCTGAACCGCGCCGCCTGTTCGTTCAGCCCCTCGGGCGCATCGGTGAAGTTGGCGGCGAAGGCCTCGCGCACCGCATCAAAGCGCGGGTCGTTCTGGCCGTGGATTTCGATGGCGTCGGTCATGAGGTTGGTCCTAACCCGGCAAGCGCGCACGAAAAAGGCCCTGCGCCGGAGCACAGGGCCTCAAATCGTTTCGATCCTTAAATCATGATCAGGCCGCGACGACCTCGGCGGCCTGTTCGGCCAGGATGGTCAGGCCTTCGCCGTTGACGTCGGCGAAGCCGCCCTTGACGTCGTACTGGGTCTTGGCGCCGCCGTTATAGACAGTGACCAGACCTTCGCGCAGCGCGGTCATGAAGGGGGCGTGGTCCGGCAGGACGCCGAAGTCGCCCTCGACGCCCGGTGCATCGACCTGGTCCACGAGGCCCGAAAAGACCTCGCGTTCCGGCGAGACGAGAGAGAAGTTCAGCTTGCCAGCCATGATCAGGCTTCCGCAGCCATCTTCTCGGCCTTGGCGACGGCCTCTTCGATGGCGCCGACCATGTAGAAGGCCGATTCCGGCAGGTGGTCGTATTCACCCGCCACGATGCCCTTGAACGAGCGGATCGTGTCGGCCAACTCGACGAACTTGCCTGGCGAGTTGGTGAACTGTTCAGCCACGAAGAAGGGCTGCGACAGGAAGCGCTGGATCTTGCGGGCGCGCGAAACGACCAGCTTGTCCTCTTCCGACAGCTCATCCATGCCCAGGATGGCGATGATGTCCTTCAGGCCCTTGTACTGCTGCAGCACTTCCTGGACCGAACGGGCGACCTGGTAGTGTTCTTCACCGATGACCAGCGGGTCCATGATCCGCGAGGTCGAGTCCAGCGGGTCAACGGCCGGGAAGATGGCCTGGGCGGCGATGTCACGCGACAGCATGGTCGTTGCGTCCAAGTGGGCGAACGAAGCAGCAGGCGCCGGGTCGGTGGGGTCATCGGCCGGGACGTAGATGGCCTGGACCGAGGTGATCGAGCCCTTCTTGGTCGAGGTGATGCGCTCTTGCAGGTTGCCCATCTCGGTCGCCAGCGTCGGCTGATAGCCCACGGCGGACGGGATGCGGCCCAAGAGAGCCGACACTTCCGAACCGGCCTGCGTGAAGCGGAAGATGTTGTCGACGAACAGCAGAACGTCCTTGCCTTCTTCGTCGCGGAAATACTCGGCCTGGGCCAGGCCGGTCAGGGCGACGCGGGCGCGGGCGCCGGGAGGCTCGTTCATCTGGCCGTAAACCAGGGCGCACTTGGAGCCTTCGGTCGAGCCGCTGTTCTTGGTCGGGTCCACGTTCACGTTGGACTCGATCATCTCGTGATACAGGTCGTTGCCTTCGCGCGTGCGCTCACCCACGCCAGCCAGAACCGAGTAACCGCCGTAAGCCTTGGCGATGTTGTTGATCAGTTCCTGCATGGTGACGGTCTTGCCGACGCCGGCGCCGCCGAACAGGCCGATCTTGCCGCCCTTGGTATAGGGGCAGATCAGGTCGATCACCTTGATGCCCGTGACCAGGATTTCCGATGAGGTCGTCTGTTCCTCGAAGGTCGGAGCCTCGCGGTGGATCGGGCGGTATTCCGTGGTCTGGATCGGACCGGCTTCATCGATCGGCTGGCCGACGACGTTCATGATGCGGCCCAGCACGCCCGGGCCGACCGGGGTCTGGATCGAGGTGCCGGTGTCGGTCACGGGCTGGCCGCGCGTCAGGCCTTCGGTCGTGTCCATCGAGATGGTGCGGACCATGTTCTCGCCGAGGTGCTGAGCGACTTCCAGCACCAGGGTGAAGGGCTCGCCCGTCTTCTGGTCGACGTTCTGGGTGTGCAGGGCGTTCAGGATCGCCGGCAGGGCGCCGGTGAACTCAACGTCGACGACAGCGCCGATGACCTGGGCGATGCGGCCGGTTGCGGTGGCGCCGGTCGCAGCCGAGGCGGCGGGCGCCTTCTTGACTGCGGGTTTCTTGGCGGCGGGCTTCTTGGGGGCGACGGTGTCGGTCATGGCTGGGGTCCGTATCGGAATGTCTGTGCAGTCGGGATCAGAGGGCTTCGGCGCCGGCGATGATCTCGATCAGTTCGGTGGTGATCTGGGCTTGGCGCTTGCGGTTGTATTGCAGCGTCAAGGCATTGATGAGGTCGCCCGCGTTGCGCGTGGCGTTGTCCATCGCCGCCATCTGCGAACCGAAGAAGCCCGCCTGGTTCTCGTACAGAGCAGCCAGGATCTGGGTCGTCAGGTTGCGCGGAAGCAGGGTTTCGAGGATTTCCTCTTCCGACGGCTCATACTCATAGACCGCGCCGTTCAGGTCGATCGGCTGAGCATCGCCCTCGACCACGGCCGGGATCAGCTGCTTGCCGGTCGGGACCTGTTGGATCACCGACTTGAACTGGCTGTAGAACAGGGTGACCACGTCGGCCTGACCGTCCTCGAACGCCGTAGCGATCATTTCGGCGACCGGCTGGGCCGAAGGCAGGCCGATGGTCTTGTGCGCCGACAGTTCGAAGGTGTGGATCACCTTGTCTGCGTACAGACGCGTCAGCTGGTCACGCGACTTGCGGCCCACAGCGATGATCTTCACGTCCTTGCCGGACGCGATCAGGCTGTTGATCCGTTCGCGAGCGGCGCGGATGACGTTGGTGGAGAAACCACCCGCCAGACCCTTGTCCGCCGTGGCGACCACGATCAGGTGACGCTTGTCATCGCCCGTGCCGGCCAGCAGCCGGGGCGCGTCGGCGCCCGAGACGCCAGCGGCCAGGTTGGCGATGACCGAGGCCATCTTCTGCGCATAGGGACGGGCGCTTTCGGCCTGATCCTGGGCGCGTTTCAGCTTGGCCGCGGCGACCATCTGCATGGCTTTCGTGATCTTCTGCGTGGCTTTCACGCTTCCGATCCGATTGCGCATTTCCTTGAGGCTGGCCATCCGGCGTTGCTCTTCCTCTAACTACCGGCGGGGTTCAGGCGAAGGTCTTGACGAAGGCGGCCAGGATTTCCTTCAGCTCGGCTTCGAGGTCCGAGGTCAGGTCCTTCTTGGTGCGGATGCCTTCGAGCAGCGAGGCGTGGTTCGCATGGATGCGCGCCAGCAGCTCCTTCTCGAAGCGACCCACGTCGCCGACGGCGATGCCATCGATATAGCCGCGCGTACCGGCGTAAACCGACACGACCTGCTCTTCCATCGCCAGCGGCGAGTATTGCGGTTGCTTCAGCAGCTCGGTCAGGCGGGCGCCGCGCGCCAGCAGCTTCTGGGTCGAGGCGTCCAGGTCCGAGCCGAACTTGGCGAAGGCGGCCATTTCACGATACTGGGCCAGCTCGCCCTTGATGGTGCCGGCGACCTTCTTCATCGCCTTGGTCTGAGCCGACGAACCCACGCGCGACACCGAGATGCCGACGTTCACGGCCGGACGGATGCCCTGATAGAACAGGTCCGATTCAAGGAAGATCTGGCCGTCGGTGATCGAGATCACGTTGGTCGGGATGTAGGCCGAAACGTCGTTCGCTTGCGTTTCGATGATCGGCAGAGCGGTCAGCGAGCCCGAACCATAGTCTTCGTTCAGCTTGGCCGAACGCTCCAAGAGGCGGCTATGCAGGTAGAAGACGTCGCCCGGGTAGGCTTCACGGCCGGGCGGACGGCGCAGCAGCAGGGACATCTGGCGATAGGCCACAGCCTGCTTGGAAAGGTCATCATAGATGATCAGGCCGTGCATGCCGTTGTCGCGGAAATACTCGCCCATGGCGGTGCCGGCGAACGGGGCCAGGAACTGCAGCGGAGCCGGTTCCGAAGCCGTGGCGGCGACGACGATGGTGTATTCCAGAGCGCCGGACTCTTCGAGGGTCTTGACGATCTGGGCGACGGTCGAACGCTTCTGACCGATGGCGACGTAGATGCAGTACAGCTTGGCCTGCTCGTCGTCGGTCTTGTTGACGGCCTTCTGGTTCAGGATGGTGTCGACGGCGACGGCCGTCTTGCCGACCTGACGGTCACCAATGATCAGCTCGCGCTGGCCACGGCCAACGGGGATCAGGGTGTCGATGGCCTTCATGCCCGTCTGCATCGGCTCGTGAACCGATTTACGCGGGATGATGCCCGGCGCCTTGACGTCCACGCGGCGACGCTCGGTGAACTCGATCGGGCCCTTGCCGTCGATCGGCTCGCCCAGCGGGTTGACGACGCGGCCCAGCAGACCCTTGCCGACCGGCACGTCCACGATTTCGCCCAGGCGGCGCACGTCGTCGCCTTCAGCGATCGCGGCGTCAGCGCCGAAGATCACGGCGCCCACGTTGTCGCGCTCCAGGTTCAGGGCCATGCCCTTCACGCCGGCCTTGGGGAACTCGACCATTTCACCAGCCTGGACATTGTCCAGACCGTGGATGCGGGCGATGCCGTCGCCGACCGACAGCACGCTGCCGACGTCGGAAACGTCGGCTTCGACGCCGAAGTTGGCGATCTGCGACTTGAGGATGGCCGAGATTTCAGCGGCGCGGATGTCCATGACGGGCTCTCTGTTCTTCAGTCTTTGCGGGTGCGCCGTTCAGGCGCGCTTACATTCTTAAATCGGTCGGGAGCGGGCTTAGGCCCGCTTGAGGGCGAACTTCATCTGGTCGAGCTTGGTCTTCAGCGAGGCGTCGAACAGCTTCGAGCCGACCTTGACCTTCAGGCCGCCCAGGATCGACGGATCGACGCGGGCGGTCAGTTCCGGCGCCTTGCCCAAAGCCTTGGACAGAGCAGCGGTGATGGCGGCGACCTGCTTGGCGTCCAGCGCCTGGGCCGACACGACCTCGGCGGCGACGATGCCGGCGTGCTTGGCGTAGCGGGCGTCAAAACCAGCGATCACGCCCGGCAGATCCCTGGCGCGATGGTTCTGCGCCAAGAGGCCCAGGAAGTTGGACGTGGTCTTTTCGAACTTGGCCTTGGCGGCGATGGCGACCAGTCCCTTGGACTGATCCTCAGCCGAAATCACCGGCGAGGTGGCCAGGCGGCGCAGGTCTGCGCTGTCGATCCAGGCCGCCTTCAGCGACTGCAGGTCGGCGCGGACAGCGTCCAGACGGCCAGTTTCCAACGCCAGATCAAACAGCGCCTGTGCGTATCGATCGCCGACTTCCGTCGTTCTGAAATCATCAGCCACTGATTAGGGTCCGAGGTCGTTGTGTCAGGGTCGCAACCGATTGTGAGGATCACATCGGTCAGAAGCTTGAAATGCTTAGGAAAAGCACGACAGAGGCCGTATCCGTGAATACGCCCCCTTCAAGCCGGGCGCCTGATAGCACGGGGTTTTGCCGCTCGCAACATTGTGTGATGGTCCACCAAGGTCGAGGCCTGCGCGATAACGCCGCGCGTCAAGCTTGTCGGGCCGCGCCGTCCGCAGGGGTGCGACCATAACGCCGCACCCGCCCGCTTGATCGGAACCAAGCCCGGCCCTAGCGATTTCGGTTCACGTTTTTGCCTAGGACCCCCAACTTCAATGCTCGACAGCATCATCCCCCTGTTCTCCGATCCGGCCGCCTGGGCTGCATTGGTGACCCTCATTGTGATGGAGGTGGTGCTGGGGATCGACAACCTCATCTTCATCTCGATCCTCTCGAACAAGCTGCCGGAACATCAGCGCTCCAAGGTGCGGCGCATCGGCATCGGCCTGGCGCTGATCATGCGGCTGGCGCTCCTGTCCATCATCGCCTGGCTGGTCGGTCTGGTTCAGCCGGTCTTCACCGTCCTGGGCAATTCCTTCTCGTGGAAGGACCTGATCCTGATCGCGGGCGGTCTGTTCCTGGTCTGGAAGGCCACCAAGGAAATCCACCACAGCGTCGACCCGACGCCTTCGCCCGCCGTCCTGGACAAGAAGGACGTGATGATCACCAACGCGGGCGCGGCCATCTTCCAGATCATCATTCTGGACATCGTCTTCTCGATCGATTCGATCCTGACGGCCGTGGGCATGACCGAGCATCTGCCGATCATGGTGGTGGCGGTTCTGGTCGCCGTGACCGTGATGCTGCTGGCCGCCGATCCTCTGGCCAACTTCATCAACAAAAACCCGACCGTGGTCATGCTGGCCCTGGGCTTCCTGTTGATGATCGGCATGGTCCTGATCGCGGACGGCTTTGGCTTCCACGTGCCGAAGGGCTACATCTACGCCGCCATGGCCTTCTCGGCCGGTGTCGAGGCGCTGAACATGCTGAACCGCCGCTCCTCCACCAAGAAGGAGTTGGCCGAGCGTGCCCGCGCCGAGGCTGATCAGGCCGAAGCCCGCGCCGTCAAGGCCGAGGCGGAGGCTGCAGAAAAGGTCTGACGCCCATGTCCCGTCCGTCGTCGCTTCTGGCCGCCTTCTGTCTCGGCCTCATGCTGGCGACGGGCGTGGGCCTGCGGGCCTCAGCCGAAGTCCCCGTTCAGGGCTTCGAGGTGGTCAAGGCCTACCCCCATGACGACAAGGCCTTCACCGAGGGCCTCTTCTTCCATGACGGCGACCTTTACGAGAGCACGGGCCTGTACCCGTCCTTCATCCGCCAGGTCCGGCTGGAGACGGGTCAGGTGCTGCGCCAGCGCGACCTGCCGACCATCTATTTCGGCGAAGGCTCCACCGCGCTGAACGGCAAGCTCTATAATCTGACCTGGCGCAACCAGATCGGCTTCATCTGGAAGCTGGACGATTTCTCGCCATTAGGCGGGTTCTCCTACACAGGCGAGGGCTGGGGTCTGACCAATGACGGCGCCCGCCTGATCATGAGCGACGGCACCGACCAGATCCGCTTCCTCGACCCCGAGACCCTGGCCGAAACCGGCCGCATCCACATCACGGCCGACGGCCAGCCGCTGGACCAGATCAACGAACTGGAATGGGTCGATGGGGAGATACTGGCCAATATCTGGCAGGACAGCCGCATCGCCCGCATCGACCCGGCGACCGGGCAGGTGAAGGCCTTCATCGACCTCGGCAGCCTTGTTCCCAATGACCCCGGCATGGACCCGAACGACGATGTCCTGAACGGCATCGCCTGGGACGCGGCGGGCAAACGCCTGTTCGTCACCGGCAAACGCTGGCCGCAACTGTTCGAAATCAGGCTGAAACCGCTGGGCTAATCGCCGCCGCCTTTCGAAGCACAACCTCTCCGCTCGTCATTCCGGGGCTGAGCGAAGCGAAGGACCCGGAACCCAGGGCCGCAGTCATACTGCTGAAGAGGTTCCACGTCGGTTGCGAGCCTCCTGGGTTCCGGGTTCGCCCTTCGGACGCCCCGGAATGACGCCTGACGCTGAATACCTTACCCCTAAGCTGAAGCGACCGCCTCAGCCGAGGCGATCACCCGACTGGCGGCATGAACCACGGCGGCGATGCGCAGCGCGGTCTGGACGACGGCAGGCTGCACCCCATGCTTTTTCAACTCGCCTTCATGTGCGTCCAGGCAGGCGCCGCAGCCATTGATCGCCGACACCGCCAGCGCCCACAGCTCGAAATCCACCCGCTCGACCCCGACGGGCGCCGCCAGATTCATCCGCAGCCGCGTCGGCAGGACCTCATATTCGCGGTTCTGCATCAGGTGCAGCGCCCGGTAATAGATGTTGGTCATGCCCATCCGGGCCGCTGCTGACCGTGCGGCGTCCGCCGCTTCCGGCGACAGCCGCGCCTGCGCCTCGGCCTCGAACGCCCGCACCACCGATGCCGCTCCGATGCCGTGCGCGCAGGCCAGGAAACAGCCCCACTTCTGCTGGTCCGTCAGGGTGGCATCCTCGACCAGAACCGCCAGATTACGCGCGACCTCGCGCCCATAGTCCGGGATGGCGTCGATCAGGGCGGTCAGGGTCATGGGCAAGTCTCCTGAGGCCTTTCTAGCAGAAAGGCCGGACGTCTTTCGACGCCCGGCCCTGGTCCGCCTCAGGTCTCCCAACCTATCCGCGCCAGACTATTCCGCGATCTCCAGACCACGGGCCGCGCGCAGGTGCATCGGCAGGGTGGTCGGGTCTTCCCCGGCCTTGGCCTTGTCGGCCTCGACCGCCGCACGCACGCCTGCGGCATAGTCCGGGTGGACCTTTTCCAGATGGGCGAACTGACGCGCCAGGATGAAGTCCGGCACGCCCTGCATGGCGGCGGCCATGTTGGAGAACAGCCGCTGGCGTTCACCGGCGTCGAACAGTTCGAACAGGGCGCGCGGCTGGCTGTAGTCGTCATTGCCTTCACGATGGTTCCAGCGGTCGGCGTCACCGGTGATTTTCAGCGGCGGCTCGCGGTATTCCGGCGCCTCCACCGGCCCTCCAAAGCTGTTCGGCTCATAATAGGCGTCCGGGTTCGGGTTGTTGGCGAAGAACCGCATCGCCCCGTCCTTGTGATAGTGATGCACCGGGCATTTGGGCGCATTCACCGGCAGGGCCTCATAGTGGGTTCCCAACCGATAGCGGTGGGCGTCGGCATAGGAGAACACCCGCGCCTGCAGCATCTTGTCCGGCGAATGGCCGATGCCGGGCACGATGTTGGACGGGCTGAACGCGGCCTGTTCGATCTCGGCGAAATAGTTGTCGGCGTTGCGGTTCAGCTCCAGCACCCCGATCTCGATGGGCGGGAACTCGCCATGCGGCCAGACCTTGGTCAGGTCGAACGGGTTATAGGATGTCAGCTCCGCCTCGGCCTCGCTCATGATCTGGACCTGCACCGTCCATTGCGGGAAGGCGCCGCCCTCGATGGCCCCGAACAGGGCCTCCTGATAGCCCTCGCGCGACTGGCCGATGACCTTCTCGCCCTCGGCGTTGGTGTAGTGTTTGTGGCCCTGGCGGGTCTTGAAGTGGAACTTGACCCAGTGGCGTTCGCCCGCCGAATTGATCAGGCTGTAGGTGTGCGAGCCATAGCCGTTCATATGCATCGGCGTGATCGGCAGACCGCGATCCGAGAACAGGGTCGTCACCTGATGCAGGCTCTCCGGCGACTGTGACCAGAAGTCCCACATGGCCGTAGGCGACCTCAGATTGGTGCGCGGGTGGCGCTTCTGCGTATGGATGAAGTCAGGGAATTTCAGCGGATCCCGCACGAAGAAGACCGGCGTGTTGTTGCCCACCAGATCCCAGTTGCCTTCCTCGGTGTAGAACTTCAGCGAGAAGCCGCGCACGTCGCGTTCATGGTCCGCCGCGCCCATCTCGCCCGCCACGGTCGAAAATCGGGCCAGCATCGGCGTCTCGGCGCCCGGCTGCAGCACCTTGGCGCGGGTGTATTTCGAGATGTCACCCGTGATCCGCAGCGTGCCATGCGCGCCCCAGCCCTTGGCGTGGACGACCCGTTCAGGGATGCGTTCGCGGTTCTGGTGCGCCAGCTTCTCCAGCAGCTGCCAGTCCTGCATCAGCACCGGGCCGCGCGGCCCGGCCGTCAGGCTGTTCTGGTTGTCGGCGACCGGCGCGCCTGCGCTGGTGGTCAGGGTCGGAGGCGTTTTGGTGTCGGACATGGCGAAAACCTTTCTGATGGCGCGGTCATTCAGCGCCCTTCAGTTCGATAATGCCAATCGATTATCTTTGATCCTGCGATAGGTTCAGTCTATTTGTCGCAGATGCTCCCCACCCTGCGACAGCTCCAGTATCTCAAGCTTCTGGCCGAACACGGCAGCTTTTCACGCGCCGCCGACGCCGCCCATGTCAGCCAGCCCGCCCTCAGCGCGGGCGTGCAGGAGCTTGAGCGTATTCTGGGCGCGCCTGTGGTCGAACGCACGCGCGGCGCCGTCCTTCTGACCGCCGTTGGCGCCGAGGCCGTGCGCCGGGCCGAGGACGTGCTGGCTCGCACCGAAGATCTGGTCGAGGCGGCCAAGAACGCGGGCCGCCCCCTGTCCGGTCGTTTCCGGCTGGGCGTCATCCCGACCGTCGCCCCCTTCCTGCTGCCACGCAAACTGCCGTCGGTGAAATCCGCCTATCCGAGCTTGAAACTGTTCATCCGCGAGGACCTGACGCCGCGCCTGATCGCCGCGCTCAAGGCCGGTCAGATCGACGCCGCCGTCATCGCCCTGCCCTATGAGGCGCCGGGCATCGAGCACGCCCGCATCGGCGATGACGAGATCATGGCCGCCGCCCCGCACGACCACCCGCTGGCCGCGCCCGGCCCGATCCGCCCCGGTTCGCTGCGCGCCGAAGATCTGATCCTGCTGGAAGACGGCCATTGCCTGCGCGACCACGCCTTGGCGGCGCTGGACATCGAGGCCCCGCGCGGCGACGACGTCTTCGCCGCCACCAGCCTGCATACGCTGGTGCAGATGGTCGGCTCGGGCCTTGGCGTCTCCTTCCTGCCCAAGATGGCGGTCCAGGCCGGTCTGGCCGACAACCCCGCCGTCGCCATCCGCGCCTTCGAGAACCAGGCCGACGGCGTCCCGCCGCACCGCGAAATCGTCGTCGCCTGGCGCGCCGGCTCCAGCCGCGCCGCCGAAGCCCGCCTGCTGGCCGAGGCCCTGAAACTGGACTGACCTGACGCTAGTCCTGTCGCAAAGCAGTCGGGGACGTCGAACCTTCCGACCACAGGACATTCAGCCCGCCGATCCCGCCCCGCGCGTCGCGATTGAAGCGCACCCGCTGGGTTGGTTCGCCCTCGACGGTGAATAGGTCCGCCGATAGGGCACGCAGCGTCCAGGGCGGGCGTTGAGCTTGGCGATACAACAGCCGCCCGTTCTCAACGAACACCCGCACCTCACCATACTGACCGACATAGGGCTCTAGCGGCGTCGCATAGTCTGCCGCCTCCAATGTCTCGATAATCCAGCGATCTTCGGCAGCAATCGCCTCAGGCACGCCCCGTTCCAGAACCTTGTGCAGGGCAAAGACCCACGCATGGTCACGCGAACCCTCCACAGGCCCAGCGACATCCGGCTGCACGCCTGTTCGTTCCCAGTTGGTCTGGGTCAATGGGCTTAGCGTCACAGCGAACGGCACGAAAACCGAGAAACCGGACGGCGTCGAAACGGGTCGGGCCATGCTGGCCGCCCCCATGCTCGACTGCCCGACGATGGTCGCCCGCCCGGCGGATTGCAACATATAGGCAAGGGCTTCGGCGGCGGAGGCTGAGCGCGCGCTGGTCAGGATAATCAAGGGCACATCGAGACGGGGGCGCGTGTAAGGCTTTGCCGGGCTAAGGCTGGTTTCTGTTCCACTGCCGTCTCGCTCGAACATATAGGCGTTGCTGTCGGGAGGCAGGAAGGCGCTGGCCAGATACATGGCCATTGCAGGCGATCCGCCACCATTCTCGCGCAGATCAATCATCACGGCGTCAGTATGGGCCAGCGTCTGAAGCGCCGCATCGGCCGCCAGTTTTTCCGGGCTTTCAGCGGCGTCGAAATCGATATCGGGAAAGAACCTGAGGTCGATATAGCCAATGTTGCCGGGAAGGATTTCCGTCGTGCGGAACCCATAATTGATGCGCCGGACCTGATCCTCATAATCGATATGCAGGCCGGGTTCTTCTGAGCCGGTTAACGGCTTTGGCGGCCCAGCGACACCGAAATGTCCATCCACAGACTTTAGACGACGGGTCAACGCGACCGCCAACTGCTCGCCGTCCGTATATCGGTCATAGGCGCCCGCAGCCGCTTCCGTGCGCAATGAGGCCGCCAGATTCTGTGCCTCTGCCGGATCGAAATAATTGGTCTCAATCGCACTGCCGACCTCATCCACGATGCCTCGAGGATCAGTCGGCTCAGACGCCGAAGCGATGCCGCCAAACAACAGTGGCAAGGCGAATGCTGCGACCCGTAACTGCCTCATATGTCCCCCCAGGATCACGCGGCGTGCGCCCATCAGAGCCTGAAAGACCGCCGCCGCAGGCGAACACTGCTCGATATAAGAGAAAATGGCCACTGCGGGCGCTTCTGACGCCTTGGCCCTACGACGGAGGTCGAAGCCGCATCGGCTCAGCTTCTATTGCGACCCCATTCCTTATGTGGGAAAGGCCCCGCGCGGTTTGGCGGGCCTGCGGGCTGGCTGGATCGCGGACCCGATCAAGGAAGGCCGCACATGCTGGAATCATATCGCACCCACGTCGCCGAACGCGCGGCCCTCGGCATTCCGCCGCTTCCCTTCTCGGCGCAGCAGACCGCCCACCTGATCGAGCTGATCAAAGCCCCGCCTGCGGGTGAATCCGAGCAGGAGCTGCTGGACCTGCTGGCCCATCGCGTGCCCCCCGGCGTGGATGACGCGGCCAAGGTCAAGGCCTCCTTCCTTTCCGCCGTGGCCCATGGCGACTTCGCCGTGCCGTCGCTGTCGCGTGAGCGCGCCACCGAACTGCTGGGCACCATGGTCGGCGGCTATAACGTCAAGCCGCTGATCGACCTGCTGAACGACGACGCCGTCGGCAAGACCGCCGCAGAGGGTCTGAAGAAGACCCTTCTGATGTTCGACTTCTTCCACGACGTCGCCGAACTGGCCAAGAGCGGCAAACAGCCCGGCGCCGCCAACGCGCAATCCGTGCTGGAATCCTGGGCCGAGGCCGAGTGGTTCACCAGCCGCGACAAGATCGCCGACAAGATCACCGTCACCGTGTTCAAAGTCACCGGCGAGACCAACACCGACGACCTGTCGCCCGCGCCCGACGCCTGGTCGCGCCCCGACATTCCGCTGCACTATCTGGCCATGCTGAAGAACGCCCGGCCCGGCATTACGCCCGAGCAGGACGGCGTGCGCGGCCCGATGCAGTTCATCGAAGACCTGAAGGCCAAGGGCCATCTGGTCGCCTATGTCGGCGACGTGGTCGGCACCGGCTCGTCGCGCAAGTCGGCGACCAACAGCGTGATCTGGGCCACCGGCCAGGACATCCCCTTCGTGCCGAACAAGCGTTTCGGCGGCGTGACCCTGGGCGGCAAGATCGCTCCGATCTTCTTCAACACCCAGGAAGACTCTGGCGCCCTGCCGATCGAGGTGGACGTCACCCAGCTGAACATGGGCGATGTGATCGACATCTATCCCTATGAGGGCAAGATCGAACGCGACGGCGCCGTGGTCGAGACCTTCGCCCTGAAGAACCAGGTCCTGCTGGACGAGGTTCAGGCCGGGGGCCGCATCAATCTGATCATCGGCCGTTCGCTGACGGCCCGTGCGCGTGAGACGCTGGGCCTTGCCGCCTCGACCGTCTTCCGCCTGCCGGTCGAGCCGCAGGACACCGGCAAGGGCTACACCCTGGCGCAGAAGATGGTGGGCCGCGCCTGCGGTCTGCCGGAAGGTCAGGGCATCCGTCCCGGCACCTATTGCGAGCCGCGCATGACCACGGTGGGGTCGCAGGACACCACCGGCCCGATGACGCGCGACGAGTTGAAGGACCTGGCCTGCCTGGGCTTCTCGGCCGACATGGTTATGCAGTCCTTCTGCCACACCGCCGCCTATCCCAAGCCGGTCGACGTCAAGACGCACCGCGAACTGCCCGAGTTCATCTCGAACCGCGGCGGCGTGGCCCTGCGCCCCGGCGACGGCGTGATCCACTCGTGGCTGAACCGCCTGCTGCTGCCCGACACCGTCGGCACCGGCGGCGACAGCCACACCCGCTTCCCCATCGGCATCTCCTTCCCGGCGGGTTCGGGGCTGGTGGCCTTCGGCGCGGCCACCGGCGTCATGCCGCTGGACATGCCGGAATCCATTCTGGTCCGCTTCAAGGGCGAGCTTCAGCCCGGCATCACCCTGCGCGATCTGGTCCACGCCATCCCCTATTACGCCATCAAGCAGGGTCTGCTGACGGTGGCCAAGGCGGGCAAGATCAACGCCTTCTCGGGCCGCGTGCTTGAGATCGAGGGTCTGCCGGACCTGAAGGTGGAGCAGGCGTTCGAACTGACCGACGCCTCGGCCGAGCGTTCAGCGGCGGGTTGCACCGTCAAGCTGAACCAGGCGCCGATCATCGAGTACATGACCTCCAACATCGTGCTGATGAAGAACATGATCGCCGATGGCTACGCCGACGCCCGCACCCTGCAGCGCCGCATCGACGCCATGGAGGCCTGGCTGGCCGCACCGACCCTGCTGGAGGCCGACGCCGACGCCGAATACGCCCATGTCATCGAGATCGATCTGGCGGACGTGACCGAGCCGGTCCTGTGCGCCCCGAACGACCCAGACGACGCGCGCCTGCTGTCGTCGGTGCAGGAGACCCCGATCGACGAGGTCTTCATCGGTTCGTGCATGACCAACATCGGCCACTTCCGCGCGGCCTCGCTGCTGCTGAAGGGCAAGAAGGACATTCCGACCCGTCTGTGGGTGGCCCCGCCGACCAAGATGGACGCCGCCGAACTGACCAAGGAAGGTCACTATTCGACGCTGGGCGGCGCGGGCGCCCGCATGGAGATGCCGGGCTGTTCGCTGTGCATGGGCAACCAGGCCCAGGTGAAGGAAGGCGCCACCGTCGTCTCGACCTCGACCCGCAACTTCCCCAACCGTCTGGGCAAGGGCTCCAACGTCTATCTGGCCTCGGCCGAACTGGCGGCGGTCGCCTCCAAACTGGGCCGCATCCCGACCGTGGCGGAATACATGGCCGAGATGGGCGTCATCGACGGCGCCCGCGACGAGGTCTACCGCTACATGAACTTCGACCAGATCCCGGAATACGCGGATCGCTTCGCCGCTGAATAAGCGGACGGCCTAGCGCCAGAATGAAGGGCCGGTGGAGCGATCCACCGGCCCTTTTTCATGCCCCGAACCCCTGTGGCGAAGGCTTCATCCAAGCGTCATCAGGACGTGAACGCAACGTCACCTTTCAGCCTCACCAACTTGGAGGGGAAAGCCGCCCAAAGCCCGACTTACGGCAAAGCTCTCTGTAAGGATTGCTTTAAAAATCAATGCATTGAAACCGATACACAAGATACGCAAATTCATAGCTCTGCTGTGTGCATGACCTTCTATGCGTCCGCCCCTGTTTGTTCGGGGTACAAAAATGCTTCACCGCTTCTCACTGTCCGCCGCCCTTCTGGCGAGCGTGTCGATCCTGCCGACCTTGGCGCATGCGCAGACGACGAATGATCGCCCCTCAGGCGATTCCGTCGCAACGGTCGGCGACATCATCGTCACCTCGCAGAAGATCAATCAGCGCCTGGTGGATGTGCCGATCACCATTTCGGCCGCGACCGGCCAGCGCATGGAGGAGCTGGGCGTCTCGGATCTGGACGAACTGTCCAACTATGTTCCGGGCCTGAACGTCCAGGAGCAGAGCGCCAACAACCCCGGCATCGTCATTCGCGGCATCACCTCGGACAGCGGTTCGGCCCAGCAGGCCGCGCGCGTCACCCTGTATTACAACGGCGTCGACATCTCGCGCTCGCGCGGATCGTATCAGGCCATCTATGACATGGAGCGGATCGAGGTCATCAAGGGGCCTCAGGCGACCCTGTTCGGCACGGCCTCGGCGGTCGGCGCCATCAGCATGATCTCCGCCCGACCGCGCCTGGGGTATTCGGGTCAGCTGACGGCGGGCGTCGGCAACTACAACCAGCAACTGCTGAGCGGCTACGTCAACGCCGGCGCCGAACGTCTGGCGGGACGCCTGGCCTTTGAGTGGAAACAGCGCGACGGCTATGTCGAAAACCTGGCCCCCAACCAGGACGACCTCTACGCGCAGGACCAGCTGGGCGTGCGCGCTTCCGTCCGCTACCAGCCGATCGACGCTCTGACGCTGGACCTGATCGGCACCTATGACCGTCAGCGCAACAGCGGCACGCCGTTCATCAACCGCCGCCTGCCGACCGAAGCCGGTCCCGCCAATCCGTTCGGCAAGGCGCATCTGGGCGGTTCGCCCTTCTCGGCCCAGGCCCTGGGCGCGGAAAAGCTGGGCCTGACGCGCGACGTCTATGACCTCAATCTGACGGCTGCCTGGGACATTTCGGACCACTGGACCATGACCATGGTCAACGCCTATCGCAAATTCGACAGTCTGGAGATTTTCGACGCCGACGGTTCCGCCGCCTGGTACCTGGAGTTCGCCGAGGACGCACGGGGCTGGCAGTTCAACCATGAGACCCGCTTCGCCTACGCCAGCGACCGCTTCAGAGGCGCGGCGGGATGGAACGTCTTCAAGGAGAAGGGCGATCAGATCGTGCCCTTCTCTTCGGAAGAAGGCACCTTCATCCAGTGCAGCGCCAACGTCATCCCCGGCCTGGCCTGCATCGCGCCCGGCGGCGCCGTCACGGCCAGCGGCGCGACCGGCATCCTGACTGGCGGCCGGGCGACCGTCCTGCCCTACAGCTCGATCTTCGGAAACAGCGGCGACAACATCAGCTATTCGGCCTTCGTCGACGGAACCTGGCTGGCCACGCCCAAGCTGGAGATCACCGCTGGCGTCCGCGCGCTGAAGGAAACGCGCCGCTCAGGCTATTTCGCCGATGTTCCCAACACCGTCCTGACGGGCAAACCCCTGATCCCCAACCAGGTCGACACCCGCGGCCAGACCTATCGGATCGAGAACGACTTCGACGCCATCCTGCCGCGTTTCAACGTCCTCTACCGTTTCTCGCCCGACGTGAACGTGTTCGGCACCATCTCCAAGGGGCGGCGCTCCCCCACCGTCCAGATGGCCGCCCGCTCCACCACCAACGGCCCCGTTCCCAACGCCACGGACATCCCTGCCGAGAACGTCTGGAACTATGAAGTCGGGTTGAAGGGCCGGGCGTCGATCGTCTCCGGCTCTCTGGGCCTCTATTATCAGACCTATGACAACTTCCAGGTCTCGGTGGTCCGCGACGGGGTCTCGGTGACCGAAAGCGCGGGTTCGGCCAAGAACCTGGGCGTCGAGGCCGAGGTTCTGGTCCAGCCGACGCAGGATTTCACCGCCTTCGCCAACATCGGCTATATCGACGGCGGCATCGACGATAACGCCTCCAACGGTCGTTTCGCGGGCAACCAGTTCCGCCTTCAACCCGAGGTTCAGGGCGCGGTCGGCTTCACGCTGGATGGCGCCTTGACCGAAGGGGTGCGCATCTCGATCACCCCCAGCGTCACCTATCGCAGCCGCATATTCTTCGAACTGCCGAACACGCCGCTGATCAGCCAGGACGCCGTGACCCTGGTCAATCTGCGCGCCGGTCTGAGCTTCCGCGACGACCGGATCAAGGTTTCGGCCTATGTCCGCAACGTCACCAATGCGCGCTATCTGCTGGATGCGGGCAATACCGGCGGCGCCTTCGGCTATCCCACCTTCATCCCGGCCGAGCCGCGCTTCTACGGCCTTCAGGTCACGGGCCGGTTCTAAGGTTCGGCAAGTCAGGGATTTCATCATCATGACGTCGATCAATCGTCGCCTTCTGATCAAACTGACCACCCTGGGTCTGGGCGCCTTGGCTTTGCCGGGCGCCGCTCAGGCCCTGGGTGCGCGGGGCTTCACCCACGGCGTGGCCAGCGGAGAACCCCGGGCGGACTCCGTGCTGTTGTGGACCCGTTACGTCGGGGCCGAAGGTGCAACATTACGCTGTGAAATGGCCGAAGACGCCGCCTTCGCCCGCATCGTCGCGGGCGGAGACGCGCAGTCCAGCGCGGAGCGGGACTATTGCGTGAAAACGACCCTGAGCGGTCTGACGCCGGGACGGTGGTTCTACTACCGTTTCGTGGCGCCGGACGGCACGATCAGCCCGGTCGGACGCACGCGGACACTGCCGGTGGGCGATGTCGAACAGTTCGGCATCGGCCTGTTCTCCTGCTCCAACATGCCCTACGGCTGGTTCAACGCCTATGCGCACGCCGCAGAGCGCAACGACCTGGACCTGATGATCCATGTCGGCGACTACATCTACGAATATCCTGTCGGCACTTATCCCGAGGCCCGGTTCGCCCTGCCGGGACGGGATGTCCAGCCCAGCCATGAGATCATCAGCCTGGCCGACTATCGGCTGCGTCACGCCGCCTACAGGCTGGACCCCGATCTCCAACGACTGCACCAGCAGTTCCCCATGATCGCCCAGTGGGATGATCATGAGCTGGCGAACGATGCCTGGATGGACGGGGCCCAGAACCATGATCCCCAGACAGAAGGGTCGTGGTCGGTGCGGCGGGCCGCGGCCGAGCGTGCCTATCGTGAATGGATGCCGGTGTCCGACGCCCCCTACGGCAGCTATCAGATCGGTTCGCTAGCCACGATCTTCCGTCCTGAAACCCGGGTCACGGGCCGAATGGAGCAGCTTGATCTGGCCGCCGCCCTGGCGGGTCAGGCCGACATCGACCAGGCCCTGGTCCAGTTCCGCGATGGCCCCTGGAGCGCGCCTGAACGCACCCTGATGGGCCTGCAGCAGGAAGCCTGGCTGGACCGCGAGATGAAGACATCCTCTGCTCAGGGCGTTCACTGGCAGATTCTGGCGCAACAGGTCGTCATGGGCGCCCTGCGAATGCCCGACGCCGCCCGCGACTGGTTTGGTCCCGCCCTGCCGGAATCGGCGCGCAAACGGGTTCAGGCCAGCGTAGCCGCTTCGCGCATGGGCCTGCCGTTCAATCTGGATTCCTGGGACGGCTATCCGGCCGCCCGCCAGCGCTTGCTGTCGGCGGCGCTGGAAGCGGACGCGAACCTGGTCGTTCTGTCAGGCGACAGCCACAACGCCTGGGGCAACAACCTGAAGACCGACGGACGGGCGGCAGGGGTCGAGTTCGCGGGCCACAGCGTCAGCTCCCCCGGCTTCGAGACCTATATCCCCGGCGTCCCCGCTGCGGATGTGGCCACGGCCCTGCGCCAGACCAACCCGGACCTGATCTTCACCGACACCAGCCGTCGCGGCTATGTGTCCCTGACGGTCACGCCCGAAAAAGTCGATGGCCGCTGGCACTTCATGCAAGAGATCCGCCAGCGCAGCAGCGCCCTGGCCGGGTCTCATGGGCTTGAGGTCCGAAAGGACCGTCGCCAGTTCACCTGACGGATCGCGGGGCGTCCGCCCCTTGGGCCGCTGCGGGCAAGGAAAAGGCCGGTGGATCGCTCCACCGGCCTTCGCCGTATTCAGATGAACCCGCGCCTTACTCGGCGGCGACGGGGGCTTCGGCTTCCGGGCCGCGCGCCAGATTGCGCAGGACGTAGGGCATGACGCCGCCTGCACGCAGGTAGTCCAGCTCGGTCTGGTTATCGAGCGGACCGGGAAGCGGGCCATCTTGCCGTCCGACGGGCGGAACAGCTCGACCCACAGGTCCTGACGCGGCTTCAGCTTGCCGATGTTGGCGTCGGTCAGGCCACGGATGGTGACGATCTCTTCGCCGGTCAGGCCCAGTTTCAGCCAGCCGTCCTGTTTGAACTGCAGCGGCACAACGCCCATCCCGACCAGGTTCGAACGGTGGATGCGCTCAAAGCTTTCGGCGATGACGGCGCGGACGCCCAGCAGATTGGTGCCCTTGGCCGCCCAGTCGCGCGACGAGCCGGTGCCGTATTCCTTGCCTGCGAAGACGACCAGAGGACGGCCTTCCGACTGGTAACGCATGGCCGCGTCATAGATCGACATGGTGTCGCCCGACGGGAAGTGCTTGGTCACGCCGCCTTCGATTTCCGGCGTGATGCGGTTCTTGATGCGGATGTTGGCGAAGGTGCCGCGCATCATGACTTCATGGTTGCCGCGACGGGCGCCGTAGCTGTTGAACTCGGCCGCCTCGACGCCGTGGTTGGTCAGATAGACGCCGGCGGGCGAGGTCTTCTTGATCGAACCGGCCGGGCTGATGTGGTCGGTGGTGATGCTGTCGCCGAAGATGGCCAGGACGCGGGCTTCCACGATGTCCTGAACCGGCGTCAGCTCCATCGACAGGCCTTCGAAATAGGGTGGGTTGGCGACATAGGTCGACTTGTCGTCCCACTCATAGGTCTGGCCGCCGGTGACCTTGATCGCCTGCCAGTGCTTGTCGCCCTTGAAGACGTCCTTGTAGCGTTTGGCGAACATGGCCGGGGTGACGGACTTCTTCTGGATGTCGGCGATCTCCTGCGAGGTCGGCCAGATGTCCTTCAGGAAGACGTCATTGCCCTTCTTGTCCTGACCGATCGGGTCCTTGGTGATGTCGATGCGCATCGAACCGGCGATGGCGTAGGCCACGACCAGCGGCGGCGAGGCCAGATAGTTGGCCTGAACGTCAGGGTTCACGCGGCCTTCGAAGTTGCGGTTGCCCGACAGGACGCTGGTGGCGACCAGAGCGTTGTCGTTGATCGCCTTGGAGATCGCCGGGTCCAGCGGGCCCGAGTTTCCGATGCAGGTGGTGCAGCCATAGCCGACCAGGTTGAAGCCCAGGGCGTCCAGGTCCTTCTGCAGACCGGCGTCGGTCAGATAGTCAGTGACCACCTGCGAGCCCGGCGCCAGCGAGGTCTTGACCCAGGGCTTGGCCTTCAGGCCCAGCGCATGGGCCTTGCGCGCCACCAGACCGGCGGCGATCAGGACCGACGGGTTGGAGGTGTTGGTGCAGGAGGTGATGGCCGCGATGACCACGTCGCCGTCGCCGACCGAGAATTTCTGGCCTTCGACATCGGCGCGCGGGGCGTCGGACGGACGGTTGAAGACTTCGCTCAGGGCGGTTTCGAAGGCCGGGGCGGCGGTGTTCAGTTCAACGCGGTCCTGCGGACGCTTCGGACCGGCCAGCGACGGCACGACGGTCGAGATGTCCAGTTCCAGCACATCGGTGAAGACCGGGTCTTCGCTCGTCTCGTCAATCCACAGGCCTTGGGCCTTGGCATAGGCTTCGACCAGGGCGACGCGCGCCTTGTCGCGGCCCGTGGCGGTCAGATAGCCGATGGTGGCGGCGGACACGGGGAAGAATCCGCAGGTGGCGCCATATTCCGGAGCCATGTTGGCGATGGTCGCCTGATCTTCGATCGTCATGTTCGGCAGGGCGTCGCCGAAGAATTCGACGAACTTGCCGACCACGCCCTTCTTGCGCAGCATCTGGGTGACGGTCAGGACCAGATCGGTCGCCGTCGTGCCTTCGGGCATCGAACCCGTCAGCTTGAAGCCGATGACTTCGGGGATCAGCATCGGTATCGGTTGGCCCAGCATGGCGGCCTCAGCCTCGATGCCGCCGACGCCCCAGCCCAGGACGGCCAGGCCGTTGATCATGGTGGTGTGGCTGTCAGTGCCGACGACGGTGTCGGGATAGGCGACGGTCTTCTTGCCTTCGTCGATGGTCCAGACAGTCTGGGCCAGGTTCTCCAGGTTCACCTGGTGGCAGATGCCGGTGCCGGGGGGCACAACGCGGAAGTTGTTGAAGGCCGACGAACCCCAGCGCAGGAAGTTGTAGCGCTCGATGTTGCGCTCATATTCGCGCTCGACGTTCTGACCAAAGGCCTTGGAGGTGCCGAAGTTGTCGACCATGACCGAGTGGTCGATGACCAGATCGACCGGCACCAGCGGGTTGATCTTGGCGGCGTCGGCGCCCAGCGCCGACATGGCGTCACGCATGGCGGCCAGGTCGACCACGGCGGGAACGCCGGTGAAGTCCTGCATCAGGACGCGGGCCGGGCGGAAGGCGATCTCATGCTCGACCGAGCCCTTGTTCTCGATCCAGGCGGCGACGGCCTTCAGGTCATCCTCGGTGACGGAGACGCCGTCCTCGTTGCGCAGCAGGTTCTCCAGCAGCACCTTCATCGAACGCGGCAGGCGGGAAATCCCGGCAAGCCCTGCTTCCTCAGCGGCGGGAAGGCTGTAATAGGCGTATTTCTTACGCCCGACGGAAAGGTCCTGGCGGGTCTTGAGGCTGTCGATTGACGGCATGGAGTATTCCTCTGGTCAGCGCCGCCCGACAATCCGGTTGCGCCTTCGCGCGACAGACGCAGCGGCTCACAGGACCCCTGCGCGCGCGGCGAAAGCCTGCTGCGGCAACCGCGCATATAGTCCTGCGTGATCCCACCGTCCATGAGTCCACACCCATGACGTGGACATTGAGAAGAGTTCGCAGATTCGCGCTGATGAATCTCCCGCCCCGTTCCGGGGAGGGTGGTCGCGCAGCGACCGGGTGGGGGCGGCCCGGCACGGAGACACGGCCTGACGCAAGGCAGATCGGTGATGCGGCGCAGCGCCGCCCCCACCCGACCTCGCTCCGCTCGGCCACCCTCCCCGGCGCGGGGAGGGAGAATCTGCCATGATCCACAGCCTGACCCTTTCCGGCCTGACCGTCTCGCGCGGCGAGCGGCGGTTGTTCCACGGGCTCGATTTGACCCTGCGCGCCGGCGAGGCCCTGGCGCTGACGGGCGCCAATGGCGCGGGCAAGACCAGCCTGCTGCGCGCCATCGCCGGTCTGCTGCGGCCGGACGCCGGGGCGGTCGATTTTCGCGACGGCGACGGCAATCTGCTGGATGAACGCGAGGCGCGCGGGCGCGAAACACATTTCCTGGGGCATCAGGACGGACTGAAAACAGCCCGCACGGCGCGCGAGGAGCTTGGCTTCCAGTGCGACTGGCTGGGGCATACCCAGTACGGCCTGGACCACGCCATTGAGGTCTTCGGACTGCAACCCCTGCTGGATCTGGAGGTCCGCCGCCTGTCCGCCGGTCAGCGCCGCCGTCTGGCCATGGGGCGCCTGGTCGGGTCGCCCCGCGCCCTGTGGCTGCTGGACGAACCAATGGCGCCGCTGGACGCCCGCTGGCGCGCAGCCTTCGGCGACCAGATGCAGCGTCACCTCGACAATGGCGGCTTGATCGTCGTCGCCGTCCACGACCCTCTGCCCATTCCCGCCCGCACGCTTGATCTGGGAGGTCTGGGATGAACCGCCTCCCCCTTCACAACGAACCGCGCCCGCCCGGCCTGCGCGGCGGCGCACGCGTCTTATTGGAGCGCGAACTTGATCTGGCCTGGAGCGGCGGGGGCGGCCCCCTGCTGGCCTGCGGATTCTTCGTCTGCCTGACGGCCGTCCTGCCTCTCGCCGTCGGCGGCGATCCGCGCACCCTGGGGCCGGTGGCGGGCGGTGTCGCTTGGCTGGCTCTGGCCCTGGCCTCGCTTCTGTCGCTGGAACGCCTATTCGAGCGCGATCTGGAGGACGGGGCGCTGGACCTTCTGGCGTTGGGCCATCTGCCGATGGAGGCCGTGGTCATGATCAAGGCCCTGGCCCAGTGGATCGCCGTCGGCGTCCCGCTTGCACTGACGGCGCCCATCGCCGCCTTGGCGCTGGGCCTGCCGACCGCCCTCGCCCCCCTGACGGTTCTGTCGGCCCTGATCGGCGGCGCAGGGTTCGCCCTGACCGGGACGCTGGGCGCCGCGCTGGCGTTGGGCGCAAGGCGCGGCGGCCTGCTGATCGCCGTGGTGGTCCTGCCCCTGTTCATTCCGCCGGTCGTCTTCGGCGCGGGCGCGCTGGAGCGGGTCGCAAGCGGCCAGTCACCCGTTCCGGCCCTGGCCTTCCTTGGCGCCTACGTCCTGTTCGCCGCCGTCATCACCGCCTTCGCCGGCGCCGCCGCCGTCAGGAACGCCCAAGGATGATAAAGTCCCCCCGCTTGCCCGCTGCCCATTCGTTGCGTAAGCGCTGATCGATGTTCGGCCTGTCAAATCCGCAGCGCTTCATGGCCTTCACCGGGCCGTTGACGCCCGTTCTTTGGGTGCTGGCCACCGTGCTTCTGGCGACGGGAAGCTGGCTCAGCTTCACCGTGCCTGCCGATTATCAGCAGGGCGAGACGGTGCGGATCATGTTCGTCCATGTGCCTGCCGCCGTCTGGGGGCTGGGCGCCTATGGGGCGCTGGGCGTGTCCAGCTTCTTTGCTCTGGTGTTTCGTCACGCCCTGGCTGACGCGGCCGCCCGCGCCGCCGCCCTGCCGGGCGCCGCCTTCACGGCCCTGGCCCTGTTCACCGGCTCGCTGTGGGGCAAGCCGATGTGGGGGACGTGGTGGGTGTGGGATGCCCGCCTGACCAGCGTGCTGGTGCTGTTCCTGTTCTATCTCGGCTATATGGCGCTGAGGGCCTCGATCGACGACGAACAGAAGGGCGCGCGCGCCGCCGCCGTTCTGGGTCTGGTCGGCCTGATCAACCTGCCGATCGTCAAGTTTTCGGTCGACTGGTGGAACACCCTGCATCAGCCCGCCAGCTTCCTGACGCCCGGTTCGTCGGGTCTGGACCCCATCTATCTGGCGCCCTTCCTGACCATGCTGGCGGCCTATGGCGTCCTGTTCCTGGCCCTGTGGCTGACCGCGATCCGCACCGAGGTTCGCCGCCGCCGCGTCATGACCCTGCGCGCGCGCCAAGCGCTGGAAGCCTAAGGATGGAGGCCTGGATGCTCGACCTCGACATGGGCCGTTATGCGCTCTTTGTCTGGCCCGCCTGGGGGGGCAGCGCCCTGGTCCTGACCGCCCTGATCGTTCGCGCCCTCATCGCCTCACGCAGGTGGAAGCGTGAACTGGCGCAACGGGAAGAAGCCGACGGCGCGACCAAGCCCGCTCAGGTCGCACAGCGCGCGGCAGGACAAGAAAAATGAACCGCTGGCTGGCCCTGATCCCGCTGGCCGTGCTCTCGGCCCTGGCGGTGCTGTTCGTCGGCTGGTCGCTGAATCGCGATCCCTCTTACAAGCCCGACGCCATGGTCGGCCAGCCGATACCCGAGACGGTCCTGCCCATGCTGACCGGCGACCAGCCCGGACCGGGCAATCTGGACCTGAAGACCGCCGGGGTAGGCAAGCCCATGCTGGTCAATGTCTTCGCCTCCTGGTGCGCGCCGTGCCGGATCGAACATCCCAAGCTGCTGGCGTTGAAGGCGCGCGGGATCAATGTGGTCGGCGTCGCCTACAAGGACGAGCCCGTGGCCACCCGCGCCTTCCTGGATGAAATGGGCGATCCCTTCGCCCTTGTCCTGGTGGACCATGAGGGGCGCGCCGGGCTGGACCTGGGGATTTCAGGCGTGCCTGAGACCTTCGCCGTCGACGCCATGGGCCGGATCACCGCCAAACACTCCGGTCCGCTGTTGAACGACGCGGATATCGAGCGACTGGTCGCCTCTATGCAGGCCCCGCCGCGTCCCGCGCCCGGCGCAAAACACTGAAAGCCTGACCGGCGCATTAACCATTCTTCGACGATATGCGTTAACCATGTCGTCATGAGCGCGATTCGCCCCGGAATGTCCTTGACGCCGTCCCCGCAAGGACTGGACCTGCCCAGTGCGCGCGCCGCCCAGGCGGCCTTCTTCCGCGCGGCGATGAACCAGGCGCAGGCGGTTGCTCCGCCCCCGGCGCCCCTGCCTTCCGCCGCCGTCATGTCGGTGGTCCGCACGGCGACCCCGGCCCGGCCCGTAGAAGCCCCTGCCGCATCGCCTCAGCGCGAAGAGCCCCGGATCATGCGTCCGGGGACCTATCTCGACATCCGGGTCTGATCAGTTCCAGCCGCGGCTGGCGATATACTGCTCCAGAGCCGTGATCCGCGTCGCATCCGACGGGTGGGTCGAGGCGAACTGCGGGGTCGCCGTCTGGCGTTGCGCCGCCATCAGACGCCACAGCGCCACCGACTGGCTGGGCCGCCAGCCCGCCGCCTGAAGATAGTCCACGCCCAGACGATCCGCCTCCAGCTCGTCCCGGCGCGAATAGGGCAGCAGGACGCCATACTGGGCCGCCAGACCGCCATAGGCGCCCACCGCCTGCCCATAGTCGCCCGCGATCCTCTGACCCAGCTGCAGGCCGATTGAAGTCACCGCCTGAGACGAGGAGCGTTCGGCCGCATGATTGGCGACGACGTGCGCGATCTCATGGCCGATGACGGCGGCCAGCTGGTCGTCGTTCTGAACCAGCGACAGCAGACCCGTGGTCACGCCGATCTGCCCGGACGGCAGAACGAAGGCGTTGGGGCTGGTGTTGGTGAAGACCGCATAGTCCCAGGTCCGGTTGTCCAGACGCGCGGCCTGAACCAGCTTGTTGCCCACCCGGCGGATACGGTCGACCTGAGCCCCCGTCGTGGTCACGTTCTGGGTGCGCACAGCCTCGGCCCAGGCGGCGTTCGACTGCTGGATCATCGAGGAGTTGTCGACGATCAGGAACTGGCTGCGCCCCAGCGCCTCGTTATAGGCGCAGGCCCCCAGCGCCGACCCGGCGACGGCGAGCGCGGCCAGAGCGACCAGTTTGCGGCGGTGACGGATCATGAACGGCCTCATCGAACAACAGGGCTGCAGCCAAGCAAATCCTGTCCGGCAGGTCGAGGGGGCGAAAGGCCGCCCGCGCTCAAAATCCAGATCCGAAACAGGCCTGAAACGACAAACGGCCCGTCATTGCTGACGGGCCGTTTCGTGTTCTCGACTTGGAGCGGGCGAAGAGATTCGAACTCTCGACCCCAACCTTGGCAATGTTGGGGATCAGCATTTCCGGGCTTTTCAGGACGTTCCAAAAATCAGCTTTGTATGTTGTTTTGCATAGAGTTTCTTGTTTATCCGGTTGCGGAGCGTTTCGGCCGGTTTCACTTGAGTTGGTAGCGGAGTGGTAGCGGTGGCTCGGAAATGAGCGTATATTTCTATCGCCATGACGAAGCAAAAACTCACCAAGCGCGTGGTTGAGAGCGCGCCCGTTCCGGAGACCGGCGAGGGTCGAATCTGGGACAGCGAGATCGCAGGCTTCTGCCTTCGGATCTATCCAGGGACCGAGACCCGACAGGGCCATGCAGCCAAGCCGGTCCGAAGAATCTTCGCCATCAAGTACCGGGTCCGCGGGATCCAACGCTGGCTGACGCTTGGCGAGCATGGGGACGGTCCGGACAAGCTCACCGCGGACCGCGCTCGCAAGGAGGCCGCATCGGTGGTGGTCGACGCACGGCGCGGCATCGATCCCGGCGAAGCCCGCAGGCGCATCGAGGGCCTTACCGTCAAAGGCTTGGTTGAGCTCTATCTGGAGAGGGGGCCGGACGACAAACCGACCAAACGGGATTCGTCATGGGCCATGGACCGGACGAACCTCGAGCGCCACGTCGTGCCCCTGCTCGGGAAGATGGCGCTTGATACGGTCACTCGCGACCACATCACCGGGATGATCCGATCGATCACGGCCGGGAAGACCGCCAAGGATGTGAAGACCAAACTTCGTGGTCGATCCATCGTAAAGGGCGGGGCAGGCATCGCTGACCGGACCTATTCCACCCTGCGGGCGACCTTCAACTGGGCGATCGACAAGGGCCATTTCGCCGGCCCGAACCCCTGCGCCAAAGTCGAACGCAAGATTAGGCCGGCGGTCGAGCGCTTCCTGTCCGAGTCCCAGGCTCAGGATTTGATCGCAGCGCTGGACGCCCTGGAAGCGGGTGCGACGATCTCCGAACGGCAGGGCGCTGTCTATCGGCTTCTGCTTCTGACGGGCGCAAGGCGCAACGAGATCGCGGGCCTGCGCTGGACGGAGGTCGATTTTGATCGGCGTCGGCTCGTGCTGCCGCCGAGCCGCACCAAGGCCGGTGGCCGCACGGGGGATCGTCGGATCTCGCTCAACGACATGGCCTTCGGAATCCTGCACCGTCTCTACAAGACCCGCGGTCGAAGCCAATTCGTCTTCCCGGCCGCCAAGGGCGACAACGGATATGCGACCTCCGAGTCCAAGATCTGGCGGGACAAGGTGCTCCCCAAAGCCAAGCTGGAAGGCGTCCGCATCCACGACCTGCGCCACAGTTTCGCAAGCTTCGCCCTAGCCGACGGGGCCAGCCTCCCGATGATCGGCAAGGCGCTGGGACACGCCAACAGTCGCGCCACGGAACGGTATGCCCATCTGAGCGACGATCCTGTTCGCGCGCTTGCAGAGCGGATCGGTGAGCGTTTCAGTCCCAAGGCCTGAACTCGGGTCCACGGGCCGATATCAATCCGGAGCCATGGTTTGACTTTGAGCGTAGTAAGACGCTCGCGGTGTTCCAATATGCCGAATGTCAAACCAACATGTTTGACAATCTTCATATTAGGACACTATGAGTGTTCAAATGATAGGAATGTCAATCGGCGTCTAAAAGGGACCCCCTATCGGCGTGCAATAGGGACCCCCTTTTGAGGTTCGGGATGGAC
>RCMZ01000256.1_pt1 | contig 32766 bp, 28 predicted proteins | sample 2041141 | NCBI WGS metagenome assembly RCMZ01 (sample SAMN09708263, study PRJNA481090) | Wastewater metagenome, whole genome shotgun sequencing project. | biome: sewage; isolation source: Davis station wastewater (DW) | place: Antarctica: Davis Station | collected 2010-03-01 | reverse complement strand
ATCTTGCCCGAGCGGGTCTTCGGCAAGCCGGGAGCCCACTGGATCACGTCCGGCGAGGCGATCGGACCGATCTCCTTGCGGACCCAATTCTTCAACTCCTGACGCAGCTGCTCGGACGGCTCCTCACCACTGTTCAGGGTTACGTAGACATAAATGCCCTGCCCTTTGATGTCATGCGGCATGCCGACCACGGCAGCCTCAGCGACTTTCGGGTGGGCAACCATAGCACTCTCGATCTCGGCAGTGCCCATACGGTGGCCAGAGACGTTAAGCACATCATCCACGCGACCAGTAATCCAGTAGTAACCGTCCTCGTCGCGGCGCGCGCCGTCACCGGTGAAGTACATACCCTTGAAGGTTTTGAAGTAAGTGTCGACATAGCGATCGTGATCACCATAAAGGGTGCGCGCCTGACCTGGCCACGAATCGATAATCACCAAGTTACCTTCGACAGCGCCGTCCAGCAGGTTACCCATGTTATCCACCAGCGCCGGCTGCACGCCGAAGAACGGACGCGTGGCTGAACCTGGCTTGAGCGCAGTAGCACCCGGCAGCGGGCTGATCATGATGCCGCCGGTTTCGGTCTGCCACCAGGTGTCCACGATCGGGCAGCGGGCCTTACCCACCTGCTCGTAATACCAGTGCCAAGCTTCTGGGTTGATCGGCTCGCCGACCGAACCGAGCAAGCGCAGGCTGGAGCCATCGGCGCCCTCCATCGCTTCTTTGCCTTCGGCCATCATGGCGCGAATGGCGGTTGGCGCGGTGTAGAGAATACTGACTTTGTGCTTATCAACGATCTTCGCCACACGGGTCATGTCTGGGTAGTTCGGCACGCCTTCAAACAGCAGCGTGGTGGCGCCGTTAGCCAGCGGCCCATAGACGATATAGCTGTGGCCGGTGACCCAGCCAACATCCGCAGTGCACCAGTACACCTCACCTGGCTTGTAGTCGAATACGCGCTCATGGGTCAGGGCCGCGTACAGCAGGTAACCGCCAGTGGTGTGCAGCACGCCTTTGGGCTTACCGGTGGAGCCAGAGGTGTAAAGAATGAACATTGGATCTTCGGCGCCCATTTCTTTTGGCGCACAGTGGCTGGAGGCCACATTCATCAGGTCTTCGTACCAAACGTCGCGATGCTGGTGCCACTTGATATTGCCGCCGGTGCGCTTGCACACGATCAGCTTCTGCACGCTGCTGGTTTCCGGGTTGGCCAGCGCGTCATCGACGTTGGCCTTCAGCGGAGTTTTCTTGCCGCCGCGCACACCTTCATCGGCGGTGATGACGACTTTCGACTTGCAGTCGATGATCCGCCCCGCCAGCGCTTCCGGCGAGAAGCCACCGAACACCACCGAGTGGATGGCGCCGATGCGGGTGCAGGCCAGCATGGCCACCACGGCTTCCGGGATCATCGGCATATAAATGGTCACCACGTCGCCGCGGTGCACATCTTGACCACGCAGGGCGTTGGCGAACTTGCACACTTGCTCATGCAGCTGCTTGTAGGTGATTTCTTGGTGCTCGGACGGATCATCACCTTCCCAGATAATCGCCACCTGATCGCCACGCTCAGCCAAGTGGCGGTCTAGGCAGTTAGCCGAGACGTTCAGGGTGCCATCGGCAAACCACTTGATGTCGACATGGTGATCGTCGAACGAGGTCTGCTTAACCTTGGTGAATGGCGTCATCCAATCCAGACGCTTGGCTTGCTCACGCCAGAAGCCGTCGGGATTGATCACCGACTGCTGATACATGGCCTTGTAAGTTGCCTCGTCGGTCAACGACTGAGCAGCCACCTCAGGACGCACGGGATACAGGGATTGGGCACTCATGACATTTACCTCGACGCTTTAATGTTGTTGTATTTACGTAGAGTGATTTTTAGACCTCTGCAGGTCCGCCAACCATTCGACCATGGTCTTAGCGGTTATACGACCATAGTCCTGCCAGGTAAATCATGGGCAAAAAAATGGGCGACCCAAAGGCCACCCAACTCAACATTCCAGGGGAGAAATGCGGTTAATCGCTTGCCGCAGAATCACGCAGGACTCAGCTGGCTTGTTTTTACCCCACTACTCCTCACACCACCACCCCACCAAAGTCGTACAGGCCCAATCAGACTGGCTGACGCTGGCGCAGGTACTCAACCACGGCGGCCTGATCGCCGCAAAACTCGATACGTTTGTCTTTACTGTCGCGCTGAAAGGCATACATCGGGTCGTAATACTCCACCAGCAAGCCCTCGATCCAGCCACGGTGCAGCTCGACACCTGCGCCACGCTCTTGCTCGAGCAAAGCCGCCTGCATAATGGCCGCCAAACGCTGATGACGCTCACCGCCCAAGCGCTTAAGAATGTTGCTCAGGCTCTGCTGCAAGCGTTCGGCATACAAAGCAAAGCCCAACTCCTGGCCATGCACGGCAATAAACTCGGCGCACAGGTCGGTCACATAATCGCCCAAGATGCGCTCAACACGTCCTTCTAAGCTGTCCTCCAGCCAGATCAACGGATAGCCCTGCATGCCTTGGTGCAGCGCCAGCGGCAAGGTGCAACTGCCCACCATGCGACTCTCGTCTTCCAGCACAAACTGCTGCTGGCCGGCCGCACGTTTTTTCAGGATGTCGATGGCCAGGCGGTTCTCGAAGTCGATCTGCGCCGGTTGCGGCGTGGCGCGCTTACCGAAGCTGGAGCCTCGGTGATTGGCGTGGCCTTCCAGGTCCAGACTGTTGTGCAACTGCGCCAACACTTCAGTTTTGCCGGTACCGGTCAGACCGCCGACGATCACAAAGCCGCACTGCGCCAGAGCCTGCTCGGTGGTTTCCAACAAAAAGCCACGCATGGCCTTGTAGCCGCCCACTACCCGCGGGTAGTCGATGCCGGCTTCGTCCTTGAGCCATTGCTGGGTGATCTGCGAGCGCAAACCGCCGCGAAAGCAATACAGGTAGCCGTCTGGATGAGCCTTGGCGAAGGCGGCCCACGCCGCGATACGCTCGGCTTTGAGTTCGCCCGAGACCAACTGATGACCAAGCTTGATGGCTGCCTCTTGGCCTTGCTGCTTGTAACTGGTGCCGACCTTCTGCCGCTCAACATCGTTCATCAGCGGCAGGTTAATCACGCCCGGAAAGGCGCCTTTAGCAAATTCAATCGGCGCACGCGCATCCATCATCGGCACATCGTTGAGGAAGATATCGCGGTAATCGCTGCTGTTGTCGCGCATCAAACCACCTCAACCGCGAAGCTCTGACGCGCCAGCAGCTGACCGATCGGCGCCAAGGCCAGGCCTAACTCAGCGGCCACCGCCAGAAACTCCGCCTCGCCTTCAGGCGTCACGGCCACCAGCAGACCACCACTGGTTTGCGGGTCACAGAGCAAAAACTTCTGCTCATCGCTCAGTGGCGCCACTTTCTCGCCGTAGCTGTTGAAGTTGCGCAACGTACCGCCCGGCACACAGCCCTCGGCCAAGTAGTAATCCACTCCCGGCAGTCGCGGCACCTGAGCGAACTGCAAGCGCGCCGTCAGGCCGCTGCCCTCGGCCATTTCCAGCAAGTGCCCGAGCAGGCCAAAACCGGTGACATCAGTCATGGCGGTCACGCCAGCCAGCTTGCCGAAGCGGCTACCGGGTTTGTTCAGGGTGCACATCCACTCGCAAGCCAAGCCGACATCTTCAGGTCGCAACTTGGATTTTTTCTCAGCCGTGGTGAGGATGCCGATGCCCAGCGGCTTGCTCAAATACAGGCGGCAACCTTCAGTGGCGCTGTCGTTACGCTTCATGTGGCGTTTTTGCACCACACCCGTCACGGCCAGGCCAAAGATCGGCTCAGGCGCATCAATGGAGTGGCCGCCCGCCAGCGGAATGCCGGCCGCATCGCAAACCGCCCGACCGCCACGAATCACCTCACGCGCCACCTCCGGCGGCAGCACATTAACCGGCCAGCCGAGAATGGCGATGGCCATTAGCGGGTCACCGCCCATGGCGTAGATATCACTGATCGCATTGGTCGCGGCAATCCGGCCGAAGTCGTATGGGTCATCGACAATCGGCATAAAGAAGTCCGTGGTCGACACCACGCCGCGCTCATCATCGAGGGCATACACCGCCGCGTCGTCACGCGACGCATTGCCGACCCACAGCTTGGGATCGAGGTTCTGCGCGCCGCTGCCGGCGAGGATCACATCCAGCACCTTGGGTGAAATCTTGCAGCCACAACCGGCGCCATGACTGTACTGGGTGAGACGGATCGGTTCGCTCATCAACTTTGCTCGCGGGTAAACAACAATGCCGCGCAGTCTAACAAAGGCGCCCGCCGCTGTTGCGATTGCACTTAAACCCTAAGCTAAATTCAGCGCAGCCAACCGTCCCTAATGACCTAAAGCGCCTGCCAAGCCGGCAACCACGCCAAGGTCTGTTCGGTTGGTCGGCTGGGTTTGTACTCAGCGCCCAGCCAACCGGAGTAACCGCTGGCCTGCAGTGCTTGCAGCAGTGCGGTAAAGTCCAGCTGGCCGGTGCCCGGTTCGCCACGGCCCGGGCAATCGGCAAACTGCACATGGCCGATACGCCCGGCCAGCAGTTGCAGACCGGCCGGGATGTCCAAGCCTTGGCGAGCCATGTGGTAGACGTCGAACTGCGCCAGCAGATTAGGGTGATTGACCGCGCGCAACACCTCATCCAACTGCTGCGGGGTATTGAGCAGAAAGCCCGGCATATCCAGCGGATTGATCGCCTCACACAGCACCTGAATGCCCAGCACGGCAAAGGCTTCGGCCGCCTGCCGTAAGTTGTTCAGCAAACAGGCCAGCGCCTGCTCACGACTGACACCTTCAGCCAGCAACCCCGGCAGCACATTGACGCATGCTGGACGCACCATGGCCGCGTAGCTCAGCGCTTCTTGCAGCGCCGCATCAAACTCAGCCTGACGCGCCGGCACAGCGGCCAGTCCTGGGCCGCCGCTCATTAGATCGCCAGCCGGCAGGTTAATCAGCCGCAGCGGCAAACCGGCACGGGTCAGTGCTTCTTTTAACTGAATGGCCGGCAGCTCATAAGGGAACTGAATCTCCACCCCAGCAAAGCCGGCAACTGCAGCCGCTTGAATGCGCGCCAGCAAGGGCAATTCGCTGAACAGCAGGGAAATATTGGCGGCAATCTTCATTCGCACTGCTCCCGGAGCATTTCCACCAAGGTCGACGGATCGCGCTGCAGATTGCCCTGCACACCGTGCAAACGCATCAGCTGCGCCGCCAGCCCAGTCATCGGCGCGGCGCAGCCTTGTTGCTGGGCTAATTTGACGGCGCCATCGAGGTCCTTGAGCAAGGTGCGTACATGCCACTTGATCGGTTCAAACTGACTGGCGGCCATCTGCGGCGCCAATATTTGTAACGGCTTGGAGTCGGCAAAACCACCGGCCAAAGCGGGCGCCAGCAGGCGTGCATCCACCCCGCTGCGCTCGGCCAGGGCTACCACTTCAGCGATCACTAGCGCGTTACAGGCGACGATCATCTGATTGCACACCTTGGTGACTTGCCCGGCGCCGACTTCACCCATATGGGTCAGGCGCTGTCCCAGATGCTGCAACACCGGCCGTGCCCGCTCGATATCCACCTGCCGACCACCTGCCATGATGGTCAAGGTGCCGTGCTCCGCGCCCGGCGTGCCGCCCGACACCGGCGCGTCCAGCCAGTGCATGCCGGTGCGTGCCAATAACTCAGCGGCCATCTCGCGGGTGGCCGCAGGCTCTAGGCTGGAGAAATCAATCAGCAACTGCCCGGGCCGAGCGCCTTCGACAATCCCATCGACGCCAAACACCACCTCGCGCACCGCTGCCGTATCGGCTAGGCACAGCAGCACCAGCTCCGCATCACGGCACAGCTCGGCCGGGGTCAGCACGCGCTCGGCGCCGTCCTCAAGCAGCGGTAGGCACTTGTCGACATTGCGGTTCCACAGCGTCAGCGGGTAGCCCGCGGCCAATAATCGGCGACACATCGGCAAACCCATCAAACCGATTCCAGCAAACGCCAGTGCAGGCATGGTCGTGCGCATGACAAAACTCCCAAAACACTCAGTGTCTGCATGTTAAAGCGCCATAAAGCCCCACAGCCAGTGGTTGGCCTTTATACTTCGCGCCCTTTTCCGCTTTTGAACCGGAGATACCCATGCGTAACCTTTTTTCCGCCCTCGCGGCCGGCCTTGCCCTGTGCCTTTCTTGCGCCCTCAGCCATGCCGCCGATGTGCTGCGCGTGTCGGCCATTCCCGATGAAGCGCCGACCGAACTGCAACGCAAATTCAAACCGCTGGGTGCGTACCTCGAACAGCAACTGGGCATGAAGGTTGAGTTTGTACCGGTTAGCGACTACGCCGCGGTGGTTGAAGCCTTGGCCTCGGATCGCCTCGACATGGCCTGGCTGGGCGGTTTCACCTTCGTGCAAACGCGGCTGAAAACCGGCAATGCCATCCCCTTGGTGCAGCGCGAACAAGATGCCACGTTCACCAGCAAATACATCACGGCTAACCCCGCAGTGAAGTCACTGCAGGACTTAAAAGGCAAAACCTTTGCCTTCGGCTCGGTGTCATCCACCTCCGGCAGCCTGATGCCACGCTTCTTTATGCTTAAGGACGGGATCAAGCCGGAAGAGTTCTTCAGCCGTGTGGCTTACTCCGGCGCTCACGACGCGACTGTGGCTTGGGTTCAGGCCGGCAAAGTGGACGGCGGCGTACTGAATGCTTCGGTCTGGGACAAATTGGTCGCCGCCGGCAAGGTCGACACCAGCAAGGTCGTGGTACTCGACACCACACCGACCTATTACGACTACAACTGGACCGTACGCGGCAACCTTGATCCGGCGCTGACGGCAAAAATCCAAGCGGCATTCCTCGCCCTCGACCCGACCAAGCCCGCGGACAAGGCGATTCTCGACCTGCAAGCGGCCAGTCGCTTTATCCCCACACAAGCGGAAAATTACACCGGCATCGAGCAAGCAGCGCGCGCGGCCGGTCTGCTGAAGTGATCCCGGGCGACTTCAGCCTGTGTCTACACGACGCAGGGCTGCACTATGGCAAGCACATCGCTTTGCAAGGCATCAACCTGCGGGTCAACCACGGCGAGCGACTGGCCATTATCGGCCCGTCGGGTGCCGGCAAGACCAGCTTGCTGCGCCTGTTGGCGACCCAAGTGCAACCCAGCAGCGGCGCGGTTCAACTGCTCGGGCGCCAGCCTTGGGCGTTGTCTGCACGTCAGCGTAAAGCCCTGCGCAGCCAAATTGGCTTGATCCAGCAAACGCCTCCATTGCCGCCCCGCCAGCGAGTGGTCACGGCTGTGCTGGCGGGTAAGCTCGGGCAATGGTCGCTGGCGAAAAGCCTGTGCAGCCTGCTCTACCCAGTGGACCGCGACGGCGCGGCCGCTGCTTTGCTGCGCTTGGACCTCAGCGACAAGCTGTTCCAGCGCTGCGATGAGCTGTCCGGCGGCCAACTGCAGCGTGTTGGTATCGCCCGCGTGCTGTATCAACAGGCTCGCCTGATCCTCGCCGACGAGCCGGTGTCAGCAATGGACCCAGTGCTCGCTGGCCATACCCTGAATGTGCTCAATCAGGACGCGCAAAACCGCGGTATCATCCTGCTGGCCAGCCTGCATGCGGTGGACCTGGCTTTAGCGCACTTCCCACGGGTTATCGGCGTACGCGCTGGCCAGATTATGTTCGATCTGCCCGCCAGCGCTGTCGATCAAACCCTGCTGGATGCCTTGTACGCCAACGAGCAACTGTCTGCAGAGTCGCTACCCACTGCGCCAACGGCAGTGCATGTCCCACGATGCTAAAGCCTGCCCAACGCCGCGATCCGGCAGCCTTGCCGCGCCTGCTATTGACCCTACTGGCGCTGATCCTGCTATGGCCGGCGCTGCAGCTAAGCGAGCTGAATCTGGCGGTACTGGTAGCCCCGGACAACCTGCGCAATATGGGCCAATTCGTCAGCGGTTTCTGGCCGCCAGCCCATGACCGTGAATTCCTTGAGTTACTGGCTCAAGCCACGCTGCAAACCCTAGCCATCGCCACGACTGGCATGGCGCTGGCGTGGTTACTGGCCATGCCCTTGGCCCTGTTAGCCAGCCGCGCACTGTCGGTCAGCGCATTGGCGCGCAGCGGTCAGCCCGCGTGGTGGGCCAAAGCCGTACGCTGGCCGGTACGCGGCCTGCTGATTGTGCTGCGCAGCGTGCCGGAGATTGTCTGGGCCTTGCTGTTTGTGCGCGCTGTCGGCCTAGGGCCAACGGCCGGGGTACTGGCCATAGCCATCACCTACGCCGGCATGCTCGGCAAGGTGTATGCGGAAATCTTCGAGTCAGTTGACCTGCGCCCCACGCGCGCCCTGTTGTTGGCCGGCAGCCCGCGCTTGGCAGCCTTTGCTTATGGCCTGCTGCCCAATGCAGCAGGTGAAATGCTGTCGTACAGCGTGTACCGCTGGGAATGTGCAATTCGCGCCTCGGTGGTGATGGGCTTTGTCGGTGCCGGCGGCCTTGGGCAACAAATTGATCTGTCGCTGCGTATGTTTGCTGGCGCCGAAGTGGCCAGCATGCTGCTGACCTTTCTGCTGTTAGTGCTGCTGGCCGACAGCCTCAGCCGCTGGCTGCGCAGGCGCCTGACATGAAGCGATCCAGTGTGAGTTATGCCAACTGGCTGATTGTGCTGGGCTTGCTCACAGCCATCATCGCCAGCTTTGTCTATCTTGACCTCGACCTCGCGGCGTTACTGCAAGGCGACAGCCCCGCGCAAATGGCCCACTTCGCCGCGGGCTTTATGCCACCAGACTTATCCGCCACGTTGCTGCGCCAAGTCGCCCACGGCGCACTGGAAACCCTGGCCATGTCGGCCGTTGGCACCTTGCTCGCCGCACTACTGGGACTGCTATTGGCCTTACCGGCGGCGGGTCGCTTCGGCGCCGTAGCCCAGAGCCTGACGCGGCTTGTGCTGAATGCCTTGCGCGCCATTCCCGAGCTGGTATGGGCGGCCTTAATGGTGCTAGCTGCAGGTTTAGGCCCAAATGCCGGCACTCTGGCGCTGGCCTTGCACACCACTGGTGTACTCGGCCGACTGTTTGCCGAAGCCCTGGAAAACACCCCAAACGAGCCGGCAGAAGCACTGCGCTTAGGCGGCAGCTCGCGCCTGACAGCCTTTTGCTACGCCACCCTGCCGGGCGTTTGGCCGCAGTTGCTGGCGTATAGCTTGTACCGCTGGGAGAACAACATCCGCATGGCCAGCGTACTGGGCTTTGTCGGGGCTGGCGGCCTAGGGCAAATGCTGTATGTCAGCCTCAGCCTGTTTCAACAGGCGCAAGCAGCCACAGTCATTTTGGCCATGCTGATATTGGTGCTGGCGGTTGATGTACTGAGTAACTGGGCGCGACAGCGCTGGGTTAGCGCGAGTTAAACGCTGAGGTGGTGCACCGCGCTGGGCGCCACCTCAAACAGGCTGGCTTAGAAGCCGTCAGCCAATAGATGGTCAAGATCAACCGGCTCGCCCGGTACTGCCTTGAGCTTGGCGCGAATGTCCTCGAACATCTGGTCGTACTCTTTGTGATTGCGCAGCACCGCACCAAACCGTGAGTGCAAGCCATGCTTGGCGGCAATCCGACTAATACCGCTGGCGAAGTTGAACGCGGTATCACGATGCAGTTCAAACTCATCATCGAAGGGTTTGCCGTCAATCTCACCGACCATGCGGAAATGCATCATCGTGCCCTGCTCAGGGTCGTTGCGCACGTCGTAATAAATGTCCACTGAAAACTCCGGCATTCCCGGCATGATGCCATCACTGCTGCGGTGCAAATGCCCTGGCTTAAACATCGTGTGACTCCTCTTCAAATGATCCGCCACAAAGCGCCGGATATTAACCTTGGCAATGATAGTCGCACTCTTAGCCTTATATCAGTGCAACTCAACGGGCGTCGCACGCTCCTGCACCAGCACCCAAGGCGCTACCACTACCGCCCACAATGCGGGGTCGCGGGCGAGTAAATCCTCGGCCTGGGCTGCGCTCAGCGCATTCATCTGACCGGCTGCCAGCCAGGCACTGATGCTGGCTTTGTCATCCTCAGCCACCGCCAACGCCACGGCAATCAGGTCAAGCGCGGCGGCGACCCAGAGCACTACTCCACGGGCAAAGAACGGCTGCAGCTCTTGCCAGCTAATCGGCGCTGTCTCGCCAAGCAACTTGGCGTATAGGGTGCTGGCGTGGTCGTCGCCAGTCTGTTCAGGGTTGAGCGGCTGTGTCATGGGTTACACCATCAAAAATGTCAGCGCATGATAGCGCCGTCGCGGTTACAGACAAGCCTGCTAGCGCGTAAGGTCTAAAGGCGCTGAAGCGACGTTTTTCTATAAATTTATTGCGATTTAGCGACATAAGCTGACCGAACCGTCGGTTGCATGCTTTCCAAGCAACAAACTGGCACCCTACACTGTGCCGGTACAGTTACCGGGGTACTTACGGACTAAATATTGTCTGTAGCAATACCCAAGTGATTGAAACCAATAAAAACGTAAACACAATGAGTGGAGCACTATGAACAAGGCTACTAAGCAGATTTCTAAACTGTTTGCCGCCATGGCCATGGCCGGCGTTGCTAGCTACTCCGTAGCAGCAGACACGATCAAGATCGCCCTAGCCGGCCCCGTAACTGGCGCTGTTGCCCAGTATGGTGAGATGCAGTTCATTGGCGCCAAGATGGCCATCGAGCAGATCAACAAGGCAGGCGGCGTGAATGGCGCAATGCTCGAAGGTGTGGTCTATGACGACGCTTGCGATCCAAAACAAGCCGTGGCCGTTGCCAACAAGATCGTTAACGACGAAATCAAATACGTCGTCGGTCACCTATGCTCCAGCTCCACTCAGCCAGCGTCGGATATCTACGAAGACGAAGGCATCATCATGATTACCCCGGCCTCTACCAGTCCGGAAATCACCAGCCGTGGTTACAAGCTGATCTTCCGCACTATCGGTCTGGATAGCCTGCAAGGCCCGACCGCCGGCAACTTCATTGCTGACCACGTTAAGCCGAAAAATATTGCGGTAATCCACGACAAGCAGCAGTACGGCGAAGGTATCGCCACCGCGGTCAAGCAGACCGTAGAAAGCAAAGGCTACAAAGTTGCTATGTTCGAAGGCATCAACGCCGGCGACAAAGACTTCTCGGCGATGATCGCCAAGCTCAAGCAAGCCAACATCGACTTCGTTTACTACGGCGGCTACCACCCAGAGCTCGGCTTGCTGCTGCGTCAGGCGGCTGAAAAAGGTCTGAAGGCCAAGTTCATGGGCCCAGAAGGCGTGGGTAACAAAGAACTCTCGGCGATCGCCGGCCCGGCCTCCGAAGGCCTGCTGGTAACTCTGCCGAAGTCCTTCGACCAGGACCCAAAAAACCAGGCACTGGTTGAAGCCTTCAAAGCCAAGAAAGAAGACCCAAGCGGTCCGTTCGTGTTCCCTGCTTACGCTGCGGTCAAGGTCATTGCCGACGGCATCAAAATAGCCGGCAGCACCGACACCACCGAGGTGGCCGCAGCCCTGCGCGCCAACAACTTCGACACCCCAACCGGCAGCCTGAGCTTTGACGACAAGGGCGACCTGAAAGACTTCAGCTTTGTGGTCTACGACTGGCACCAAGATGCCAGCAAGACTGAAGCCCCTCTCAAATAAAGAGTAGGCGACACGCCTGAACCCAAAGCCCACTGCCAAGGCAGTGGGCTTTGTCTATTTGCAATACAGCGACGTTCACTGCGTTACCCGCGTAGTTCCCCGCGATATCAGCGAACCTTGCCCAGGCCGTATCGAACCGGCTGTTATTAGCGCCAGGTTCCCAGGAGTCAGGTAATGCCCGAGATTTACCACTACCTACAACAGCTAGTTAACGGTCTAACCGTTGGCAGCACCTATGCCTTGATCGCCATTGGCTACACCATGGTCTATGGGATCATCGGCATGATTAACTTCGCCCACGGCGAGGTCTACATGATCGGCTCGTACGTGACGTTTATCGCCATCGCCGGCCTGACCATGCTTGGCATAGACAGCCTGCCGCTGCTGATGACCGCCGCCTTTCTCGGCAGCATCATTGTCACCAGCGCCTACGGTTACAGCATCGAGCGCATCGCTTATCGCCCACTGCGCGGCAGCAATCGCCTGATCCCGCTGATCTCGGCCATCGGTATGTCGATCTTCTTGCAGAACACCGTGCTGTTGGCTCAGGACTCGAAAGACAAATCGATCCCTAACCTGATCCCCGGTAACTTTGTGTTTGGCAGCGGCGGCGCCAGCGAAGTGGTGATCTCATATATGCAGGTGCTGATCTTCATCGTCACCTTCTTGGTCATGCTCGTCCTGACCCTGTTTATCTCGCGTTCACGCCTTGGCCGTGCCTGCCGTGCCTGCGCTGAAGACATCAAGATGGCCAACCTACTCGGCATCAACACCAACAACATCATTGCCCTGACCTTCGTCATCGGCGCTGCTCTAGCGGCCGTAGCGGCCGTACTGTTGAGCATGCAGTACGGTGTGATCAACCCTAACGCCGGCTTCTTGGTCGGTATCAAAGCCTTCACCGCGGCAGTTCTGGGCGGCATCGGCAGCATTCCGGGCGCCATGCTCGGCGGCTTGCTGTTGGGCGTTGCCGAAGCCTTAGGCGCCGATGTATTTGGTGACCAGTACAAAGACGTGGTCGCCTTCGGCCTGCTGGTATTGGTGTTGTTGTTCCGTCCGACCGGCATTCTCGGTCGCCCGGAGGTAGAAAAAGTATGATCCGTAATCTTAAAACTGCGTTCTTTAGTGCTCTGCTGGTCATGGCCGTGGCCTATCCCGTGCTGGGCCTAAAACTCACCACCGTCGGCATTAAGCTGGAAGTTCACGGCGCCAGCCCAGCGGCTTTGTGGACTATCGCTGGCGCAGCCATCGCTATGTTCGTTTGGCAGCTGCTGCGTAATCGTCTGGACGGCGTCTGGGCGCAACTACCCGCACTGCCGCGCGTGCCGGGCAAAGCCAGCAACTTCCTAACCCTGCCCTCGACCCAGCGCTGGATCATTCTCGGCCTGATCATGGCTGCCCTGGCGTGGCCGTTCTTCGGCTCACGTGGCGCCGTCGATATCGCCACCCTGATTCTGATTTACATCATGCTCGGCCTTGGCCTGAACATCGTGGTCGGTTTGGCGGGCCTGCTCGACCTCGGCTATGTCGGTTTCTACGCCGTCGGCGCTTACAGCTATGCGCTGCTGTCGCACTACTACGGCCTGGGGTTCTGGACCTGCCTGCCGATTGCCGGATTGATGGCCGCGTTCTTCGGCTTTGTTCTGGGCTTCCCGGTGCTGCGTCTGCGCGGTGATTATCTGGCCATCGTGACCCTAGGTTTTGGCGAGATCATCCGTATCCTGCTGCGTAACATGACCTCGCTCACTGGCGGCCCTAACGGCATCAGCAACATCGACAAGCCAACCCTGTTCGGTTTGTCATTCGAGCGCCGTGCCGCCGAAGGCATGCAGACCTTTCACGAATATTTCGGTATGGCTTACAACTCGATCAACAAGGTCATCTTCCTGTATCTGGTGGCACTGCTGCTGGTGCTGCTGACCCTGTTTGTGATCAACCGCCTGCTGCGCATGCCGATTGGTCGCGCGTGGGAAGCGCTGCGTGAAGACGAGATCGCCTGCCGCGCACTGGGCATGAATCCGACCCTAATCAAGCTCTCAGCCTTCACCCTCGGCGCCACTTTTGCCGGTTTCGCTGGCAGTTTCTTCGCTGCCCGCCAAGGTTTGGTCACGCCGGAATCGTTCACCTTTATCGAGTCGGCAATCATCCTCGCCATCGTTGTGCTCGGCGGTATGGGCTCGCAGCTGGGGATCATTCTCGCCGCCGTGGTGATGATTTTGCTGCCAGAGCTGATGCGTGAATTCAGCGAATACCGCATGTTGATGTTCGGCGCCCTGATGGTGCTGATGATGATCTGGCGTCCGCAGGGCTTGCTGCCCATGCAGCGTCCGCACTTGGAGCTGAAGCCATGAGCCGCCCGATCTTAGAAGTGAGCGGTCTGAGCATGCGCTTCGGCGGCCTGCTGGCCGTCAACGGCGTGGCCCTTAGCGTGCAGCCCAAGCAAGTGGTGTCGATGATCGGCCCTAACGGCGCCGGCAAAACCACGGTATTTAACTGCCTGACTGGTTTCTATCAGCCAAGCGGCGGCGTAATCCTGCTAGACGACGCACCGATCCAAAACCTACCGGGGCATAAAATTGCTCGCAAAGGCGTGGTACGCACCTTCCAGAACGTACGTCTGTTCAAGGAAATGACCGCCATTGAAAACCTGCTGGTGGCCCAGCATCGACACCTAAATACCAACTTCCTCGCTGGCCTGTTCAAGACCCCGAGCTTTCGCCGTAGCGAACGCACGGCCATGGAATATGCCGCGCACTGGCTGGAGCAGGTCAACCTGACTGACGTAGCCAACCGCCCCGCCGGGACCTTGGCTTACGGCCAGCAGCGGCGCTTGGAAATTGCGCGCTGCATGATGACCCGTCCGCGCATTCTGATGCTCGACGAGCCCGCCGCCGGTCTAAACCCGCGCGAGACCGAAGACCTCAAGGCGTTGATCGGCATGCTGCGCAACGATCATGACGTGACCGTGCTGCTGATTGAGCACGACATGAAGTTGGTGATGAGCATTTCCGACCACATTTACGTGATCAACCAGGGCACGCCCTTGGCCAACGGTACACCAGAACAGATCCGCAACAACCCGGATGTGATCAAAGCCTATCTGGGGGAAGCATAATGCTGCGTTTTGAAAAGGTTTCGACCTTCTACGGCAAAATCCAAGCACTGCACGACATCAACATCGAAGTGCAGAAAGGCGAGATCGTCACCCTGATCGGCGCCAACGGTGCGGGCAAATCGACCCTACTGATGACCCTGTGCGGCTCGCCGCGTGCTGCCAGCGGCAGCATTTGTTACCAAGGCGAAGAGCTAATCGGCCTCGACACTCCGGTGATCATGCGTAAAAGCATCGCCGTGGTGCCGGAGGGTCGTCGGGTTTTTGCTCGCCTGACCGTGGAAGAGAACCTAGCCATGGGCGGCTTTTTCACCACCAAGGATGACTATCAGGAGCAAATGGACAAGGTCTTGCACCTGTTCCCACGCCTGAAAGAGCGCTACGCCCAGCGCGCCGGCACCATGTCCGGCGGTGAGCAGCAGATGCTTGCGATCGGCCGCGCATTGATGAGCAAGCCGCAGTTGCTGCTGCTCGACGAGCCGTCGCTGGGGCTGGCGCCGATCATCATCCAGCAGATTTTCGATATCATCGAACAACTGCGCAAAGATGGCGTGACGGTTTTTTTAGTCGAGCAAAATGCTAACCAGGCGCTAAAGCTGGCCGACCGCGCTTATGTGCTAGAGAACGGCCACATCGTCATGCAAGGCACTGGCGCCGACCTGCTGGTCGACCCCAAAGTGCGCGACGCCTACCTCGGCGGCTAAGCCGCCGTTACAGACGGAACTTGCTGACCAGACTGTTAAGGTCGATCGCCAAGCGTGACAGCTCTTGGCTGGAGGCGCTGGTCTGGTTGGCACCGGCCGATGATTGCAACGACAGGTCGCGGATATTGACCAGGTTACGGTCCACTTCACGGGTGACCGAAGCCTGCTCTTCCGAGGCACTGGCAATCAACAGGTTGCGCTCGTTGATCTCACTGATCGAACGGGTGATTTCATCCAACGCCTGCCCCGCCGACTGCGCCAACTCCAAGGTGCTGTGGGCCAAGGTATTACTGCCTTGCATGGCTGTTACAGCATGATCGGTGCCTTGGCGAATGCCGCCAATCATCTGTTCGATTTCTTGGGTTGACTGCTGAGTGCGCTGCGCCAGCAAACGCACCTCATCCGCCACCACGGCAAAACCACGACCCTGCTCACCGGCACGCGCCGCCTCAATAGCCGCGTTGAGTGCCAACAAGTTGGTTTGCTCGGCAATCGCGCGGATCACCTCCAGCACCTTGCTGATGTCACGAATCTTGTTCGCCAAGTCACCCACTTCACCCGCTGTGGCGGTCACGTTCTCGGCCAGGCTACTGATTGAGGTTACGGTGCGCAGCACCTGATCGCGACCGCGTTGGGCGGTACGCTCAGACTCGCGCGAGGCTTCAGAGGTGCTCACCGCATTGCGGGCAACTTCATCCACCGCACTGGTCATTTCATTGACTGCCGTGGCCGCCTGCTCGATCTCGTTATTCTGCTGATGCAGGCCGCGATTGGTGTCTTCGGTCACTGCATGCAGCTCTTCCGAGGCCGAGGCCAGTTGATTGGAAGAGTCGGCAATGTGCTGAATGGTTTCGCGCAGCCCCAGCTGCATCGCTTTAAGGGCCTCCAACAACTGTGCGGGTTCGTCCGCACCTTCAACCTGGATGGACTTAGACAAATCGCCAGACGCTACAGTGCGCGCCACTTCAACTGCCTCGCTCAGCGGCTTAACAATGCTGCGGGTCAGCACCAGCGCCAGCACCACGGTCAGCACCACCGCCAGCACGATAAAGACCACTACCCAGCTAATTGCCGTCGCAAACACCGCATTGCCTTCGGCGATGGACGCTTGAGCGCCCTTCTTATTCAGCTCAGTCATATCCGCCAAGGCTATGGAAGCATCATTGGCATGGGCATTAAGCTCGCCATTAACTACCGCACGCACCTCCTCCAGTTTGTCCTGGCGTGACAGTTCAACAAACTTATTCTGCTCACGCATATAGGCGGTTTGCGCCGCGATATAGCGATCAAACACCGTTTGTTCAGCCGGGCTGGAAATCAGCTTGCGATAACGCTCCTGAGCCTCAGACAGCTGCTCCTTAAGCGTCTCTAAGCCCTGTTCAGCTGTGTGCATTTGTTGCGCATCGCGGTTGATAAACAGGCGCAAGGTCAAGGCACGAATTCGTAAGAAATCCCGACTCAGGTCATTTAGGGCCAGGATGCTGGGCAGCCATTCCTGCTCGACCCGCGTGGAGTTGTCATCCATGCGCTGCATCTGCAACAGGGAAATACCGCCCACCAGCAACACAATTAAGGCCATCACTGCAAAGCTCAGACTGGCGCGGATAGAAACACTGACATTACGCAGTGACATGCAAATACTCCTTGGGGATGATTTTCAGCAGGTATACCGCTTACATGCTTGTATATTTATAAGCATGCTAACGATTATATCGATACTCAGCGTTTCACTGGAGAATAGTCTGGGGAAAACACCCACACCCTAGGATTTAACGCTATTTTTTCGCAGCAACGCGGCTCGCGAAATAACAACAAATACGTCTATTTGCCCAATCAACACACCCAGAGCAACCCGACTGGCGTTATATCTCAGGCAAATAAGCCCGCGCCAAGCGCCGCACAACCCCCTAAAATGCCGCCATTATTTTTCGTCGAATACAGAGCCGCTGCTCGAGGCCTTCGTTATGTCCGTTGTCTCCCCGTCCGCCACCGCTATCAGTGAACGCGAGCAATTCCTCGCGCAGCTGGAAACCAGCCTGCAGCAGAGCACGCTGGTGAAGTTGGTGCTGTCTAAATACCGTGGTGATGAGCTGGACTTGCAACGCGTGGTCGCACGCCTGGTCAGCGTCAAAGAACAACCATGCTTGTCATTCGTTTACAGCTACAAGACCCGTGACATCACCAAGAACTTACCGCTGGCCGAAGCCCTGCAGCTAATCGATACCTGGTTGCCGAATGCCTTCAAGAACGCCCATCTATTGTCCTTAACCGAGGAGCTGCAACTGACCTTCAGCAAGAAGGACAAGGCTCAGCTGTTTGTCGGCAAAGCGGTGCAGCGCGAAGCACCGAGCGTTGAGCACAACCGCGAGAAGAAGCGCTATCTGGAGTTGACTCGACCGTTCCTGAGCGACCTTGGCGTGACCAACGCCAAGCACGAACTAGTGCCGGCCATGGCGCGCAAGTGGAAGCAGATCAACAAGTTCGTCGAGGTGTTTGCTCACGCGCTGAGCACTTCCACCTTGGACCAGCAGCAGCCATTGCACGCCGTCGACTTCGGCTCTGGCAAGGGCTACCTGACTTTTGCCCTGCATGATTATCTGAGCCATAGCCTAGGCCTGGACGCACGCGTGCGCGGCGTTGAGTTGCGCGAAGACATGGTTAATTTGTGCAATGGCGCAGCCTCCAAGTTAGAGCAACCGGGCTTGCTGTTTCAGCACGGCGATGTGCGCACTTACGCTCCCGAGCAGATCGACATCATGATCGCCCTGCACGCCTGCGACGTGGCCACCGACTATGCCCTGCATTTAGGCATCCGCTCGGGCGCCGCGATTATCATGTGTTCGCCGTGCTGCCATAAGCAGATCCGCCCGCAGATGCACACCCCGGCCACGCTCAAGCCGATGCTGCAGTACGGCGTGCATTTAGGCCAAGAGGCCGAGATGGTCACCGACAGCCTGCGCGCGCTGCTGCTGGAAGCCTGCGGTTACGAGACTAAGGTGTTTGAGTTCGTCTCGCTGGAGCACACCAACAAGAACAAGATGATTCTTGCGGTGAAACGCGCCGAGCCGGTTAACCCGGCCGAGCTACTGGGCAAAATCCAAGGGATTAAAGACTTCTACGGCATCCATGAGCATTGCCTAGAAACCCTGCTCAAAGCCGACGCCTTGCTGTAACGCACCAACGGCTCAGCCCAGCGGCTCATCGGCATAACACACCGGTGAGCTAGGCGGCTGCTGACGCTCCAACTCCTCCTCAAGAAACTCAGCCAGTACTTGGGCATTATTCAACTGCTCGTTTTTAGCCGCGTACAACAAGGTCAGCGTGCCTTTACGCGCCTGATCCAGCAGGCTCATCCAATATTCAGGATGCGCCGCCAACTGTGTACGGTAAGCGGCTCGAAAGGCCTCGAAGTGCTCCGGCTGATGTGCAAACGCCTGACGCAGGGGTGTGGCAGGGGCGAGATCGTGCAACCAGGCCGTCAACGCCAAGGTTTCTTTACTGCGACCACGTGGCCACAGTCGATCGACCAACACCCGATTACCATCCTGCGCGCTGACTGGCGCATACACGCGTTTGCACTGGATCATTGCCGTGTTTCTCGCGGCAAAGCCGCATTCTGAGGCGTTAAAGCTGAGCGTTACGCTGCACATGCTGCAAACGCCCGGCCTGCACATTCACCTGCTCACCGGGTTGGAATTGCTCTGTCGGCGAGCGTACGACCTGCTCGCTGCCGTCTAAGCCTTTAACCCGATAGGCCTGGCCGCTTAGGTTACTGCTCTGCTGAACTTCGGCACCCGTAAAAGCGCCCAGCCCTGCGCCGAGCAAAGCACCAATCGGCCCACCTGCCGCGCCACCCAGCAACACACCAATACCGCTACCGAAAACGTAGCCACCGGTATTATCCGGCGTGGCAGCTACCACTTCGTCAGCCAGCACCGATTGAGCGGTCAGCCCAGCGATTAAACCCAAGGTAACTATAGTAAGGCGCTGCATGCTTGACTCCTTGAAAAAGATAACTTCAAGTCAGTCATTATCAGATTACGTGCCAATTAAAAAATCTTTTTAAATCAACAGCTTAATATTTTATTGAGTCATTTAGACAAATAACAGACAGGTCAAAAGGACCTGCCTTTATGTCTAAATGACTACAATTCAGTAACTCCCCTAACGCTGGTGCTTATTGGCCATAAACGGTTTTCCCACGAAACACCGTCTGCAACACCTTGGTTTCGGCGATTTGCTCAGGTTTGCCCTGCTGGACCAGATCAAACAGATTGCGGTCGAGCACAATAAAGTCAGCCGACTTACCTGGCTCAATCGAGCCGATCAACTTGTCCTGGCGAACTGCGCGAGCACCGTTGATGGTGTACGCATCCAGCATCTGCTCTAGCGTGGCTGAGTTCTGCGGGTTATAGGCCGCACCGCCGGGGGTGGCCCGAGTAATGCCGGCAGCAATGTTCATGAACGGGCGCGGGTCGCGCGAGTCAACCGGTGCGTCACTGCCAGCAACCAGCACAGCACCTGCCTTGTAAGTGCTCGCCACCGGATAAATCGCGTTCCAGGTGTAACTGTTTTTGTTATAGAGCACATCGTTGATGTCCTGGCCCTTTTGGCTTTTCTCCAAGAACGGGGTGATCAGCATGTCGTATTCCGGCAGCTGGTTGATCCACGCGTAGGTATAGGTAAGAAACACGCCGAGATCACCGAGGCGCTTTTGATCATCTGGATGCACCACTTGTAAGTGGGCAATAGTGTGCGGGATATGGCTGTTGCCATTACGCTGCCGAGCCGCTTCCAAAGCATCAATCGAGACGCGGGTGGCGCGGTCACCAACGCTATGGATGTGGATACCGAAGCCATCGGCATCCAGTGCGCTGGCGTAGCTTTTTAGGTCTTCTTCCTGGTAGTTGACGATGCCGTTGCTCTTCGACTCCTCACTGTTTTTGCTCACAGTGACAACCCCAGTTTCCTCATTCTGCTGCAGGTGCGGGGTCTGATAGTTGTGCAGCATGCCGGCGTTGGGCGAGAACGGTGGCTTGCTGAAGGGGTCACCTTCGAGCACGCCGTCGGCGAAGATTTTCACCACGTCAGCCTTGATCAGCGGGTTGTTGGCGAACTTGACCCGCACTTCCTGGGCCTTTTTCAGGTGCCCGGCAATATCGACCTTGCCGCTGTAGTCGTCGGCAATAAAGCACGTGGCGGCAGTCACGTGCATGTTTAGCAAATCTTGCTGCTGCATCTTCAGCAACTGCTCGCGAATAAAGTCGTTGGCGCAAGCATCCTGGATGCTGGTGATACCGCTTTGCGCCATGAGCTTGGAGATGGCTGGCAGGATCTCACCATAGACTTTCTCGCCACGCGGCTCGCCGACTTCCTGGGCAAACATATCGAAGCTGCCCGCCGGGATTTTCTCTTTGGCCGCGTCGCGGATAACGCCTGTATCTAGGCTGACATAAGCAGCTAAGTCGGCGAATACGCCGCCTTTGCCCAGGGTCTTGGCATTGAAGCCCACGGTGTTGCCATTGTCGTCTTGCGCCATGCTCAACGCTTTTGAGTTGTAAGCGCCGGCATGGCCGTCAGCCCCTGACAGGACCACAGGGTGACCATCGGCGGCCGCATCCAGAGCCTGGATAATGGTCTTGTAGTTGGCGGTTGGCTCGTTGCCTTCATACGGCGTCCACTGCTCAATTTTCAGCCAAGCACCGGGCTCGCTGGCATAACGCGGCAGGCACGCCCGCACCTTATCGGCCAGCTGATCGAGGTTCACGGCCTTGCCATCAAGGTCGCAGGTATCCAGGGCGACTGTGCCCATCACATGAATATGGTTGTCGTGCAGGCCTGGCAACACCATCTTGCCGCCCAGATCTACCACTCGATAGCCCTGACTAATGAAGCTTTCTACACCTTCCCGGTTACCGGAATAGACGAATTTGTCATCCGCTACGGCGATGGCTTCGACCTTCCGGCGCTGTCCATCCTGGGTATAAATCTGACCGTTCAAGTACACCGTGTTGTGGCTGTTGTCGGCAACCGGGCTCTGCGCCTGGGTGCAGCCGGCCATCCCCGCGAGCAAGGCCAGGGAGGAAAGCTTCAGATGTTGTTTTAATTCGAGTCGCATACAGCCTCCAGGTTAATTACAGTAAATACTGTAATTACGCTTTTCTACCAGCCTTACCCAAGAGCGTCAATCGCTGAGCGTTTGACTCTGCCGGGCAAGAGCGGGTGAAATGCGCGCCAAGCAAAAAAGAAGGCTGGGCACTTGATGATTCCGCAAGACTTGAAAATGCGCCGCGAGCCGCGCCAGCAACGCACCTTGGAAATCATCGAAAAAATCGAGCAAGCGACGCTAGCGCTGCTCAAAGAGAGCGGCATTAGTCAGCTAAATACCAATGCGATTGCTGAACGCTGCGGCATCGACATCAAATCGCTGTACCGATTCTTCCCCAACAAAGAAGCGATTGTTTATCGCTTGGCCCAGCAGTGGCTGGAGGAGATACGCTCTCGGGAAACGGCGATTTTTCAAAGCGAGCTAGGCCTGATCGAAACGTGGAACGCCCTGGACGACATGATCGATCTGATCGAGCAGCAGTATTCCGGCTATAGCGCGCTCTGGCAGGCCATGGACTTGATTCCGGCGCTGCACGACTTGGAACATGCACACGAGGTCATCCAGCTCAGTAACATGGTGGCACTGCTGAGAAAGTATGGCTGCCGCTGGCCAGAGGATGAATTAACCGAGCTGGCCAGGTACCTGTACCGCACCTGGGATGTGGTTAAGCAAGGCAGCATTGAGCAAGGCGAAGCACGCGGCCTGATGTGGCGGGCGCACACCAAGTGGCAACATCGACTGCTGCTGTGTGCGGTTGAAACCTCAGGCGCCGCGGAGTTTGAGCAGCAGCTGTCGGTTTAATTGGCCTCGCCCGGCGACACCTGGGCTTGCAGCAGTGCGTCAGCCTTGAGCAGGCTTTCCAAGCACCGTTCGTGAATGCCTAGGCGCAAACCGCATTCGGGCGCCGCGGCATTGCCCAGCGATCCGATAACGCTTGCATTGGTTATCGCCACGTCCACCCTTGAGCAAATAACAGCACCCCGGTAACGTGGCGCTCCCTTTCCGGAGAGCCACCATGCCCAGCATTCGCTTCCTGCTACTTGCCCTGCTGCCCATGTTTGCCGGCTGCCAATCATTATTCCCAAGCGACGAGCCAGCACCGGCGCGTGCGGTGCGCTTGCAGGGCGACTTACATGTGGTCAACAACCGCCTGCAGTTCAGCCCCTGTCAGGAAACACGCCAATTTGCCCTCGAAGACAGCGGCAATACCGGCCTGCTGCAAGAAACCGTGACCCTACTCAATGGCGGCAAAGGCGTGTTGTTCGTCGACCTCGCGGGGCACATGGTCGCCAGCAAGGTCGCCGGCACTGATGGGCAGATCAACTTGACCAAGCTCTATCGCATCCAGCGCGAAGGCCACGGCTGTGACGACCTCAACTTCAAACGGCAAACCCTGCGCGCCAGCGGCCATGAACCCGACTGGCGGATCGACGCCAACAGCCAAGGCCTAATCCTGCAGCGCCCCGGCCAGAGCGATCTAGTGGTACCGTACCTCGAAGAGCAACTACCCGAAGGCCGTTTCAGCCTCAGCAGCGCCGCCAATGGTCAACAGTTAGAGCTGTGGGTTACGCCACAGCGCTGCGTCGACAACATGAGCGGCAGCGTCCAGCACCTGCGTGCTGAGCTGCGGATCAATGGCCAAACCCTCAAGGGCTGCGGCGCTTATGGTGGCGCCCGCCAAGAAGGCATCTTACCCAGCGAGTAAGCGCAAGGCAGCAGCGAGTGGCTCCTACGCTTACCCACACTTAGGAGATTGATCATGCTGCGCATTGCCATCAACGGTTACGGACGCATCGGTCGCGCCCTTGTGCGCGCCCTGTTTGAACGGGGCCTAGAGCAGCAGATTCGCATCGAGGCGATCAACGACCTCAGCGACTTCAGCACCCTCGCTCACCTGACGCGCTTCGACTCCACCTTCGGCCGCTTCAACGGCCACGTGCAACTGCACGACGACAGCTTGCAGATCAACGAGCAATCCATTCGCCTGCTGCGCGAGCGCGAGCCGCTCAAGCTGCCCTGGGACCGCCTAGGTGTGGACCTGGTGCTGGAGTGCAGCGGCAAGTTCAAGAGCCGCCAACAGGTCGAGCTGCACCTCACTGCCGGCGCGCAACGGGTGCTGCTTTCGCACCCACTGGAAAGCGCCGACCTGACCGTGGTCTACGGCGTCAATCACCAGCAACTGGGCAACCAGCAAATCGTCTCCAACGCCTCCTGCACCACCAACTGCCTGGCACCGCTGGCCATGGTGCTGGACCAAGCGGTGGGCATCCGTCAGGGCCTAATCACCACGGTGCACGCTTACACCAACGACCAAAGCCTGCTCGACAAGAGCCACAGCGACCCTTATCGCGCCCGTGCCGCAGCCTTGTCGATGATCCCTACCAGCACCGGCGCAGCAAAAACCATCGGCTTGGTGCTACCACGCTTGGCCGGGCGCCTGGATGGTTTGGCGGTTCGCGTGCCAACCGCCAACGTCTCCTTGCTCGACCTGACCTTTACCAGCGAGCGCCCTACCTCAGTTGCAGCGCTCAACAGCGCCCTGCTAGCCAGCGCCAAAACCCTGCTACCGGGGGTGCTGGAGTGCAATGAGTTGCCGCTGGTGTCGTGCGACTTCAACGGCTACCCGGCGTCGTGCGTGGTCGACCTCAACCACACCCGCGTGCAAGGTGATTTGGTCAAAGTGCTGGCGTGGTACGACAACGAATGGGCGTTCGCCAACCGCATGCTGGATGTCATGTTGGCGTGGCCACGGCCCTGATCCAGCGGTAGCTCGGCTAACCTGCGAGCTACCTGCTGCATAGCGGTAAACCCTGCCCGCGCTTTAACCTGCCCCACTTGCTGCCCCGGCGTTTATAATCGCCCACTTGCTTAACTCTGCCGGGTTGCCTCCGGCCCTATCTGGATTACCGCCATGCTGCGCATTACCGAATTTAAGCTGCCCATCGACCACAGCGATGAGCAACTGCGCCCCGCCCTGCTCGCCCATTTGGGCCTGAGCACGGACGAGCTGCTGGACTTCACCCTGTTCAAACGCAGCTACGATGCGCGCAAAAAATCCGCCGAGCTGTGCTTCATCTACACCATCGACTTTCAGGTGGCCGACGAAGCTGCGCTGCTGGCGCGCTTCAGCGACGACCGTCATCTCAGCATCGCCCCGGACACCACCTATAAGCCGGCCAGCCAAGCGCCGGCCAACCTGAGCGAGCGGCCGATTGTGATCGGCTTTGGCCCCTGCGGGATTTTCGCCGGGCTGATCCTCGCGCAAATGGGCTTCAAGCCCATCATCCTTGAGCGCGGCAAGTCAGTGCGCGAACGCACCAAAGACACCTGGGGCCTGTGGCGCAAAAACGTGCTAAACCCCGAGTCCAACGTGCAGTTTGGTGAAGGCGGCGCAGGCACTTTCTCCGACGGCAAGCTCTACAGCCAGATCAAAGACCCCAAGCACCTAGGCCGCAAAGTGCTGCAGGAGTTCGTCAAAGCCGGCGCGCCGGACGAGATCATGTACGTCAACAAGCCCCACATCGGCACCTTCCGCTTAACCGGCGTAGTGGCCGACATGCGCCAGCAGATCGAAGCGCTGGGCGGTGAAGTGCGCTTTGAGCAGAAGGTCACAGATGTACTGATCGACGACGGTCAACTGCGCGGCGTAGTACTAGAAAGCGGCGAGCAAATCGACAGTCAGCACGTAGTGCTGGCCCTCGGCCACAGCGCCCGCGACAGCTTCCGCATGCTCCACGCTCGCGGCGTGTACATGGAAGCCAAGCCGTTCTCGGTGGGCTTTCGCATCGAGCACCCGCAGTCGCTGATTGACCGCGCGCGCCTGGGCAAATTTGCCGGCCACCCCAAGCTCGGCGCCGCCGACTACAAGCTGGTACACCACGCCAAGAATGGCCGCGCGGTATATAGCTTCTGCATGTGCCCAGGCGGCACGGTGGTGGCCGCCACCTCCGAGCCACACCGGGTGGTGACCAACGGCATGAGCCAGTACTCACGCAACGAGCGCAATGCCAACGCTGGCATCGTGGTCGGCATTACCCCAGAGCAAGATTTCCCCGGCGGCCCGCTGGCCGGTATCGAGTTGCAAGAGCGTCTGGAGTCGCATGCTTACGTGCTGGGCGGCAGCACTTACGAGGCCCCCGGCCAGCTGGTCGGTGACTTTATTGCCGGCAAAGCTTCCACCGCTCTGGGCAGCGTCGAGCCGTCGTACAAGCCTGGCGTGCATCTGGTCGACTTGGCCAGCGCGTTGCCGGACTTCGCCATCGAGGCGATCCGCGAAGCGCTGCCGGCCTTCGACAAACAGATCCGCGGCTTTGCCATGCACGACGCAGTGCTCACTGGCATCGAGACACGCACCTCGTCACCGCTGCGCATCACCCGTGGCGACGACCTGCAAAGCCTCAACACCAAAGGCCTGTACCCGGCAGGTGAAGGCGCAGGCTATGCCGGTGGGATTCTCTCCGCCGGGGTCGACGGCATCCGCATCGCCGAAGCAGTGATCCGCGACATGCTTGCCCAGCACGCCTGAGGCTTGCCAGCCGCGCTCCGGCGCGGCATCACTTACCGATCCAGCAAGGAGCTCCGATGAATCTCGCACAACCAGGCATCCTCGCCAGCATCCCGCCGTTCGCCAGCTACCTGTTCTTGCATGCCCTGCCTGGCGCCGAACTCGCGCCAGCACTGCAACGCTTAGCGGCACTGACCGATGGCCAGCGCTTGGTGGTCGGGCTGGGTGAGTCACTGGTACTCAGCCTCGGCCAGCCAATCGCGGGCCTGCATGCCTTCCCCAGCTACGCGCTACCCGGCTGCAACGTGCCATCAACCCCCAGCGCCCTGTGCTGCTGGTTACGCAGCAGCGAGCGCGGCGATCTGCTGGCGCAAACCCGGCAGATCGAGCAGGCATTAGCCGGCGCCTTCCGCCTAGAGCAGCAGGTCGATGCATTCAAATACCGTAACGGCCTAGACCTGACCGGCTACGAAGACGGCACTGAGAACCCAGTCGCCGAGGCCGCCATCGCCACCGCCGTGGTCAGCAATCAAGGCCCAGGCTTAGATGGCGGCAGTTTCCTCGCCTTGCAGCAATGGCTGCACGACATGCCGCGCTTCGAGGCCATGTCCAGCCAGCAACAAGACCACGCCATCGGCCGGCGCAAAAGCGATAACCAAGAACTCGACGATGCACCAGAGTCCGCCCATGTGAAGCGCACCGCCCAAGAAAGCTTTGCCCCCGAGGCGTTTGTGCTGCGCCGCTCCATGCCCTGGGCCAACGGCAGTCAGGCGGGTTTTATGTTCAGCGCCTTTGGCTGCTCACTCGACGCCTTCGAAGCGCAACTCAAGCGTATGGTCGGCGCCGAAGACGGCATCGTTGACGGTCTGTTTCAGTTCACCCGGCCGCTGACCGGCAGCTACTTCTGGTGCCCGCCAATGCACAACGGCCAGCTCGACCTGCGCGCCGTCGGCTTGTAACCACTCGATAAATAGGCAAAAAAACGGGAGCCCGTGGGCTCCCGTTAAAATAACCACCGGGACTTAAACTAAAGCCCACCAGCGGTATACAACCTCACCTGCGCTCCACAAGAAACGCCTAAACAGTCTGGCAAATGCCAGCGCTAAGCGCCGTAGCGCTTTGTTACTGCAGTGCAACAAAATGTAAACAGCCTGTCCCGCTGGCCGCCCCGCTGGCAACCCGGCAGAATGCCGACATGAATCCTGCCAGCCATTACCCGCGCTTTTGTCAGCCGCTGCACAGCCATTGGCCTTTGCCCCACGCGCTGGCCGGCGCGCAGCTGGTCAGCTGTCAGTTTGCCCCAGAGCAGGTGCAGCCCGACGACGTTGCCCTGTGCGGCATTCCTACTGTCAAGGGCGCGAGCAAACGTCAGGCTGAATATCTCGCCGGCCGGCTGTGTGCGCGCCAAGCCTTGCTGCAACTCACCGGCACAGCGAATGTGCCGACCGTGGGCGCCGACCGCGCGCCCAGCTGGCCAGAGGGTGTAACCGGCTCAATTACTCACGGCCAGCGCTGGGCGGCCGCCATAGTGGCAGCTAAGAGTGACTATCAAGGCCTTGGCTTGGATGTGGAGAAATGGCTGAGCCGCGCACGGGCTGAGCGCTTGGCCGTGCAGATTCTCACGCCCGCTGAACTGCAACGCCTGACACAGCTGCCTATAGCCGAACAGGCCGCTCGTATCAGCCTGACGTTCTCACTCAAGGAAAGCCTGTTCAAGGCGCTCTACCCGTTGGTGCAACAGCGCTTCTATTTCCAGCAGGCCGAGCTGCTGTTCGCCGCCGAGGGTCAGGCCGAGCTGCAACTGCTGACTGACCTTAGCCCTCGCTGGCCGGCGGGCAGTCGCTGCCAAGGGCAGTTTGTAGACTTGGGCGAACAGCTGCTGAGTTTGGTCAGCATTGGCGCTTAAGCGAGCGTCTCGCGCCGTGCTTGTTGGCGCGGCCACACCAAGCTAAAACAAGCCCCACCCAAACTCGCACTGCGGCCAATCAGCGCTCGGCCGGCGTGCCAGTAGATGATTCGCCGCACAATCGACAGGCCCAAGCCGTGACCGCCAGAGGCGCGAGTGCGGCTGTCGTCCAGTCGCAAAAAGGGCGTAAACAGCCGCTCCCAATCGTCCTCGGGTACGCCGGGGCCATCGTCTTCAACATCAATCCGGCACTGCTCGTCTTGCACGCAATAACTGACCCGCACGCGGGTTTCTGCATGGCGCATGGCGTTGCTCACCAGATTTTGTAGCGCGCGATGCAGATAGCGCAGCTCGCCATCCACCAGCACCGGCTCGGCCGCAGGCTGAGTGCCGCACTGCAGTTGAATACTCGGGCGCAGCGGCGCCTGCTCGCTGAGCACTTTATCCAGCAAGGCATCTAGATCAACCTGCTGAAACGTCAGCGCCGGCTCGCCTTGCTCCAAGCGCGAGTAGGTGAGCATCTCGTCCACTAAGCGGTCGAGCTCCTGAATATCGCTGTCCATGCCGTCCATGTACTTCTGCCGGGCGCTGCTGGTGGGTGCGTCGGCGATCATCTCTAGGCCAAAGCGCAGGCGCGCCACGGGCGTGCGCAGCTCATGAGACACCGCCCGCACCATCTCGCGCTGGATGGTCAGTAAATGTTGCAACTGCTCGGCCATATGGTTGAACGCGGTGGCTAAACGCCCGACCGAGTCGGCGCCACGGGTCGGCACGCGGGTTGCCAGGCTGCCGCCGGCGATCTGTGTGGCCGCGCCTTCCAGCCCGCGCAAGCGGCGCTCCAGTTGGTGCACCAACAGATACACTGCCAAGCCGATCAGACTCAGGGCCAGCACCGCGATCAGCACCAGCAATTGCGCCGGCGCCGGGTTCATCAGTTGCAGCGGGCCCATTTCCAAGACCCAGGGCGTGTCCAGCAGGCCGGCGAAGATATGGATCGACTCGCCATCCTTGCCCAAGGCCATCACCGTATCGCCTTCATCCACACGGCGGCGCTGGTCGTCATCCAGCTGGGCCTCCTGCAGGGTGATGAGTTTCAGCTCAAAGCCAAACTGCTTGCTCTGTTTCAGCTCGGTTAACCGCGCCGGCTGCTCGGCGACCGGGTAACGCACCAGCTCATCGCTGAGTAGATACACCGTGGCGCGGGCCAGTTGCTCGCTGATCTGCCGCACCTCGCCCACTAACACCAACGCCTCGGGGCCAGTGAGCTGGCTGTAGACCATCGATGGCGTGTGCCCGTCTTTAACCACCAACACCTGACCACGCTGCAGGCGTTCGCGGGCATGGCTGTCGAGCGACAGTTGGTCCAGTGCCTGCACATCCAAGGGAATGCCCAGCAAACGCTCCCACTGCAGCAAGGCGCGATGACGCTCAACGCCATTCATCGGCTGCAGATTGTCGGCCATCAGGCGGAAGGTGCCGCGTGCCAAGCCCTCACGGTACTCGTCGCCGCGCACCTGATTGACCACATACAAGGTGAGAAAACCAAGCAGCGCCACCAGCACCAAGGCCGCCAGCATGCCGCCATAGATGCGCAGGAAGATCGAATTCACAAGGCTTGCGCCGCCTCGCGCACAAACAGATAGCCCTTGCTGCGCACCGTTTTGATCAGCCGAGGATGCTCAGGGTCATCGCCAATTTTCGGCCGGATGCGCGAGATGCGTACATCAATGGAACGGTCTTGGCCGTCGTAACCGATGCCGCGCAGGGCATTGAAGATTTCCTCGCGCGAGAGAATCCGCCCGCTGTTAAAGGCCAGCAGCCAGAGTAAATCGAACTCAGCACTGGTCAGCTCGATGCTGCGGCCATGCAGCCAGACCTCGCGCATGCGATTGTCGATTTGCAGCGCGCCAAACTCCAGCCGCTGCGCGTTGGCAGCTGGCGCCTCGTTGCTACTCTCATGGCGGCGTAACAGCGCGCGGATATGGGCCAGCAACAGGCGCGGGCGCACCGGTTTACACATGTAGTCATCGGCGCCCATCTCTAAGCCCAAGACCTGATCGAGGTCATCGGTGCGCGCCGTCAGCATCAAAATCGACCCGCTGTAATGCTGACTGCGTAACGTGCGGCAAATCGACAAGCCGTCTTCGCCCGGCAGCATCAGATCGAGAATCACCAGCGCCGGCTGCTCGCGCAGAATCCGCGCGGCCGCCTGGGCGCCGTCCGCCTCAATCGCCACCTGTAAGCCGTTAGCTTGCAGGTATTCGCGCGTCAGCTCAGCCAGACGTTGATCGTCTTCCACGATAAGAATTTGCCAGCCTTGCTGCTCCACCACACTCACTCCTACCGCTGCCGCGTCCCGATCTAAACGCGCCGCATTGTAACAACGCACGGCGTTCTGCACAGCGCATGCCAGCGGCCGAACAAAACACAACATATAGTGTTGAGCTGTGACGTCTGCAGCATCTTAAATGACCATTGTCAAAGGCATTTAAATGGCGACGAGTGGTCATATGCGGGCAAGCCCAAGGCCCATGCGGGCTGGCCAAAGTTACCCAAGGCTAACCCACAGGGTTATCCACAGGCTGGGCTTAACTGTCGTCTTGCAATGATCTACTTAGCGCTCTATCTTGTATCCCCATCGCATCAAACACCTATATGTTGGGTTTTGGTGACTTACCGGACACAAATAGAACGACCCACACCGGCCCCTTCGCAGGCCACCCCCGGTAACTCGAACCGCTCTTTTGCAACACCATCCAGCGCCCATGCGCGGGATGCTAAATCAAGCCCGAAAAATGCGTGACGGTTGCTTTGATTCGGTGTAGTGCGACTCGCACACATCACTAGGTATTGTGGTTCTGGCCCTAAACGCCAGCACCAGTGACTTTTGAGCCAGGAAGGTGCTTGAGTCGTGCCCTTTCCGCCCTCAATAAAAATCCCCGTGCGCCCGACGTGAGCCTGGTGCGTGGCGGTATTGAATCGATGAACGAAAGCCCAGCACACCAAGTGTCCAACCTTATAAATACAGAACACGGAGACATTTAATGCATACCGACAGCACTCGCGAGACGCCCAAGGCCGCTGCGCCACAAGCCAGCGACAGCCTTGATCTGGCCGCCACCGCGCCAGGCCAGCTGCGTGTGATCAAGCGTAACGGCACTGTAGTGCCGTACACCGATGACAAAATCACCGTAGCCATCACCAAGGCGTTTCTCGCAGTTGAAGGCGGCACTGCCGCTGCTTCGTCGCGTATCCATGAAACCGTTGAGCGCCTGACCGAACAGGTCAGCGCCACCTTTAAGCGCCGCATGCCATCGGGCGGCACTATCCATATCGAAGAAATTCAGGACCAAGTTGAACTGGCCCTGATGCGCGCCGGCGAGCAAAAAGTCGCTCGTGACTACGTGATCTACCGCGACTCGCGCGCCAAAGAGCGCGCCAGCCGTAGCAACCAAGTGCCGGCGCAAGCCCACCCAAGCATCCGCGTCACCCACCTCGACGGCAGCGTTGCGCCGCTCGACCTGGGTCGCATGCACACCATCATCAGCGAAGCCTGCGAAGGCCTGGCCGAAGTTGATGGCGAGCTGATTCAGAGCGAAACCCTGAAGAACCTCTACGACGGCGTAGCGCAAAGCGACGTCAGCACCGCACTGGTGATGACCGCCCGCACCCTGGTTGAGCGCGAGCCAAATTACAGCTACGTGACTGCCCGCCTGCTGATGGACAACATCCGCGCCGAAGGCTTGGGCTTCCTTGGGGTTGCCAGCAGCGCCACGCACCACCAAATGAGCGAGCTGTACGCCAAAGCACTGCCGGCTTACATCGCCAAAGGTATTGAGTTCGAGCTGCTCAACCCGATTCTGGGCACCTATGACCTAGAGAAACTCGGCAAGGCGATCAACCACGAGCGCGACCAGCAGTTCACCTACCTCGGCCTGCAAACCCTGTACGACCGTTACTTCATCCACAAAGACGGCGTACGTTTTGAGCTGCCGCAGGTGTTCTTCATGCGCGTGGCCATGGGCCTGGCGATTGAAGAGAAGCAAAAAGAAGAGCGCGCCATCGAGTTCTACAACCTGCTCTCAAGCTTCGACTACATGGCCTCGACGCCGACCCTGTTCAACGCTGGCACCCTGCGCCCGCAGCTGTCGTCGTGCTACCTGACCACCGTGCCAGACGATCTGGGCGGCATCTACGACGCCATCCGCGACAACGCTTTGCTCTCCAAGTTTGCCGGCGGCTTAGGCAACGACTGGACCCCAGTGCGGGCACTGGGCGCCTACATCAAGGGCACCAACGGCAAGTCGCAAGGCGTAGTGCCGTTCCTCAAAGTGGTCAACGACACCGCTGTTGCAGTGAACCAGGGCGGCAAGCGCAAAGGCGCCGTGTGCGCTTATCTCGAAACCTGGCACATGGACATCGAAGAGTTCATCGAGCTGCGTAAGAACACCGGTGACGATCGTCGCCGCACCCACGACATGAACACCGCCAACTGGATCCCCGACCTGTTCATGAAGCGCGTATTCGACGACGGCCAGTGGACCCTGTTTTCGCCAAGCGAAGTACCAGACCTGCACGACCTCACCGGCAAGGCCTTCGAAGAGCGTTACGAGTACTACGAAGCCCTGACCCAGTACGGCAAGATCAAGCTGTTCAAGACCATCCAAGCCAAAGACCTATGGCGCAAGATGCTCTCCATGCTGTTCGAAACCGGCCACCCATGGTTGACCTTCAAAGACCCGTGCAACCTGCGCAGCCCGCAGCAGCA
>RCMZ01000253.1_pt1 | contig 32868 bp, 28 predicted proteins | sample 2041141 | NCBI WGS metagenome assembly RCMZ01 (sample SAMN09708263, study PRJNA481090) | Wastewater metagenome, whole genome shotgun sequencing project. | biome: sewage; isolation source: Davis station wastewater (DW) | place: Antarctica: Davis Station | collected 2010-03-01 | reverse complement strand
CCGAGCAACTGTTGATGCGGGTAAACCGTCAAATAGTGCTGCAAAAAGATAAAATCCCGTCCGACTCAAATGAACCTGCAAAGCAGGCAGCACTTAGTCACTCCTGCCCCACGCCCAAGATGCATGCCACAATTCGCTCATCCCAGTTGCGGCGCATATCGATGCCGGTAACCTGGTCCAATATTTTCGCGGCAAGGATCGGGCTCCCCTGCAGATTCTTCTGAATATCTCTGAGCCTGGTTACGCCAGCTTTACGGCCACGACTTTTCAAGTGTTCAGACCAAACTGGCCGAACCAAATCTAGCCAACAGTCAGCCAGTTGTGCCCAGTCGGGGCAATCTTCAGTCGATGGCGAGTTCAGCAGTTCGATAAGACGCTTGATCTGCTGGGCTTCCTCACTGGTTTGTAGCCAGCCTTTCTGACGACTCCACAGTTTCAACATATCGCGCATCTGCTCAAGCGCACGTTGTTTGAGGCGCGGCAGCAACATCTGCTCGACCTGAGAAAGCTGGCTGAGAAAGCTCTCCAGTAGTTTCCCCGCCCCGTGTGTCATCGACAGGTTTTCAATCTGCGGACCAAGACGCTCACGCAAGGCATTGACGATGTCGCGCAAATTACTCAGAGGCGCTGCATTCAAAGCAGGCAGCATTACCCAGCGCGGTGCAATATGTTCACCCCCAGCCAGGCAGATAAACATCCAAGGCTGTTCTGTACGCACCAGGCTGACGCGAGCCAGCACCCTAGCTACCTCATGCTGAAACTCGCCATACAACTCAGCTGAAATGATTGCCCGAGGCCCCTCAAGCAAACTACGTACAGATGAAAATGCATCTTCGATGCCATCCCATGAGCGCAGCTCTCGCTCACGCAGCTCCTGTTCAACCACCTCAGCAGTAATGACCTTTGCTGCGCTACTACTTTGCATTTCTTCAGGTAGCTGCAAGTTGCCGCCAATAAGGGAGTCGACCGTTTCAACCCTGGCGACAAAGCGCTCGTCGGCTTTTAGTGCAAACGCCTCGGCATCCTTAGGCCACCAGCACTCAATCTGATCATGCGGACTGTCCATCCGATCGATACGGCCCACTCGCTGCTCGGCATAGCGCACCACACTGGGCATATCCAAATGAACCATGGCAGAGGCACGCTGCAAGTTCACCCCCTCCGACATCGCATCGCTACACAGCGCGATAATGCGCCCCGAGCCTGAAGCAGGGTTTAACCGCTCTTGGAGCTTTTCGTTAGCCGGTTTGTTACCACCAATACCAAGCAGTATCTCAACCCCTTTGCTAACTGCGCGTTTGTGCATCAAGTGTTTGAGGTATCGCAGGGTCAACGGGAAGTGATCGAAAGCGATGACCTGCTCATGGTGCTCAGCCAACTCAAGTAAAAAGTCAGCCTTGCGCTGCTCTCGCCCAGCAGTCAGCCGATTCAGCTGCTTCAGGATCATGCCGTAGATACCGATCTCAACCTCACACGCTGTAATGTGCGCCTGCGGATCACTGAGCCAAACAGGTAAGTCGATTCCGAGCTGATTATCCGGCACCTTGCCTTTCAAGAGTTCAAGACGTTCCAGCATATTGCCAGTGCCTTTATCATCGCTTGCACCATCCAGTTGACCTTTCAGTCCAAGCGACTCAAGTGCCTTAGCCTCACCTAAGATGTGGCGAAGCAAAGCCAGCTTCGACGAACGCAGACTGCCCATCACATGGTGCGTGGCCAGAGCGCTAGCAGACCGCAAACGCATAGTTAAATAGCTTTCAGGCACCATGCCTTGACGCTGCCAACTCTCTGGCATAACCAACGCTTTTTCGAAGTGACCCATACCTTTCAGGTTCTGCGCCAGCACTCTAATCTGCCCGGCTATACGTTGATCCTCTTGCGACTCATCAAGCCAATAGCTCTGTGACTGATGCGCTGGGTATCGACAGATACGCCCATTGGCGGCGCGATAGGCTTCAGGCTCTTGCTCAACCATCGCATTGAGTTGAGCTTTGGTGCGACGCAAGGTGAACTGGGCAATAGCGGCTTGCAGCTGTGCCAGATCAGACGGGTGAATCTGATTGAAATCATGCCCGCTGCGATTCAGCCGCTCAAAAATAATCAGCACGTCGTCATCAAAGTTATCGGCACCGAGAATATCGATTAGCCGCAATAAATCGATGGCTGAGCGATTAATTGGCGTAGCGGTAAACAGCAGCGTTTGATCCGACAGGTTATTCAGTAAACGCTGGGTACGATTGGACATCGTATTCAGGAAGTTATGCGCTTCATCCACAGCCAGTGTCTGGGCACTGGCCAGCTGCACGGCCAAGGCTGTATCGGCTTGCTTCTTATCTAAATGGCTAAGCAGCCCGTGGGAGGCCACCTCCATACTGAAGCCGCAGTTAGCGCGCTCTCGCTCCCAACTCGGTGCCACCAGCGGCGGACACACCAACAGCATTGAACCTTTATGCGAGCGTGCCGAAGACCAATTGCGGTCATGCACAGCGCGCAATAGATGCGCGCCCATTCGCGTCTTACCCGAGCCTGTTGCATCCGCAACCAAGACACCACCGACTGTTTCCAGCAAATACAGTGCTTGGCCAATACCTTTTTTTTGCGATGGCCACAGGCTAACGCCTTGGTAGGCTTCCAGCGTACGCAGATAACTGGCTGCCCACTCGCCTTCCAGCAGTTCTGCGCAAGCACGGGCTAAAGCTTCTTCCCAGCCCACGAATTTAAGTAACTGTGCCAACAACGCAAGCAGCTGCTCATTGGCATCAACACCGCCACGCCAAAAGTGTTCGGCCACCTGCCACACATCGCGATAGCGCACTTTATCGGCAATTTGAAAGCGAACGTTGGCCTCGCCTTGGTAGTTCAGACCAGGGTCCGTGAAGTTGCTCGAACCAAGGCTGACCGCAAGTTGTGTGCAATACATCTTGGCATGCACACGATGACGCCCGCTGGGGTATCGCACCTGCACAAAACCGCCGCGAATCAACTCGGCGCAGCGAATCAGCTGGCCACTTAAACGCACGGATATGCCACGTTTAAGCCAATAGGAGCGGACTTCATCATCAAAGCTGTGGCGTTTCAAGGAGTAGCTTTGTTGGCGACTAGGGCTTGGCTCAGAGCCCAATAACAAGCGCAAAACACCCTTATCCTCACCGCGTTGGTTGATCAATTGAATTAACTGATCAAGGCCGCTGTAGCCGGTAACCACCAAGGCATCGCCAACAGCACACAAATCCTTGAAGAGCATATTGCGAACTTTGCGCTCGGCAATATTCAGCGGCATGCGCGACTCGGTAGGCAAGTCGCCCTGCGTAAGCGGTTGTGCGTCGAACAGCGATCCCTGCATGTTCTCCATTGCTACATCCACGCCTCACACAACGTTTCAGCCTGCGCCAGTACCAGCTGCGCGGCCCCTTCTTGCTGATCGGGCGGGTACTTGTACTTACGCAGGATGCGCTTAACCATCAACCGCAACTTGGCCCGCACACTGTCGCGACTGCTCCAGTCGACAGACACGTTCTGCCGCAGGCTATCGGTCAGTTCATGGGCGATTTTGGCGAGTATCTCGTCACCTAGCTCGCGCACCGATGCTTCGTTGTTAGCCAAGGCATCGTAAAAAGCCAATTCATCTTCGTTCAGTCCAAGCTCATCTCCACGCTTACTGGCTGCGGCGAACTTCTTGGCCATTTCAATCAGTTCTTCGATCACCTGAGCGGTTTCGATAGAGCGGTTTTGGTAGCGTTTGATCACGCCATCGAGCAACTCAGAGAACTTCTTTTCTTGGGTCAGGTTGCTGCTGAAGCGGCTCTTTATCTCGCCTTCCAGCAAGCGTTCGAGCAACTCCACTGCCAGATTTTTCTCTGGCAGGTTGCGCAGCTCGGCCAAGAACTCATCGTCCAACAAGCCGATATTGGGTTTATCCAAGCCAACGGCCTGGAATACATCCACCACCTCACCTGAGACCACGGCATTGCCGATGATCTGGCGGATGGCCAATTCACGCTCTTCGTCAGTCTTCTTTTTGGCGCTGACCTCACGCTTGATCAGCATCACCTTGATCGCCTGGAAGAACGCTACTTCCTCGCGCACGGCCTTGGCTTCATCCAAGGTGCAACAGAGGGTGAAGGCCTTGCTCATTGCCAGCGCGTTATCGGCGAAGCGTTTCTTGCCATCCTTCTCGCCCAGCACATGGTTGGCCGCACCGGCCAACAAGCGGTGCCCTCCAGTCAAAAACTCGCTGTAGTCAAAGCCATGCAACAAGCTGCGCAGCACATCGAGTTTTTCTTCCAATACCGCATAGGCCTCATGAGCATCGACGGTTGGTCGCCCCCTGCCCTTACTTGCGGTGTATTCCTTAAGTGCGGCTTTCAGCTCGTTAGCGATGCCGATGTAATCGACCACCAAACCGCCCTGTTTGTCTTTGAACACGCGGTTTACCCGCGCGATGGCCTGCATCAGGTTGTGGCCCTTCATCGGTTTATCGACATACAGGGTGTGCACGCAGGGCGCATCGAAACCGGTCAGCCACATGTCACGCACAATCACCAAGCGCAGCGGGTCTGCTGGGTCTTTAAAGCGTTTCTCTAGGCGTTTTTTCACCTGACCGCTGTAGATATGTGGGCGCAGCAAGGCTTTGTCTGAGGCGCTGCCGGTCATCACCACCTTGATAGCACCCTTCTCGGGGTCTTCGTCATGCCACTCGGGACGCTGCGCGATAATTTCGTTGTACAGATGCACACAGATCTCACGGCTCATGGCCACGACCATAGCCTTACCGTTTTGCGCCTGGTTACGCTCTTCAAAATGCTTAACCAAGTCAGTGGCCACGCTCTTGATACGTGGCTCAGCGCCGACCACTTTCTCCAACGCGGCCCAGCGACTTTTCAGCCGAGACTGCTGATCTTCTTCCTCGTCTTCAGCCAGCTCATCGACCTCTTCGTCGATATGCGCCAGCTCACTGTCTTTCAGCGATAACTTAGCCAGACGCGACTCAAAGTAGATGGCCACCGTGGCACCATCTTCCTTGGCTTGCTGCATGTCGTAGACATGGATGTACTCACCAAACACCGAACGGGTATCACGGTCTTCACTGGAAACCGGCGTGCCGGTAAAGGCCACAAAGGTGGCATTCGGCAAGGCATCGCGCAGGTGTTGGGCATAACCCACCTGATAGCGCGCGCTGGTCTCGGCCGCTTGCAGCACGGAAGGTGCTTTCAGCTCAGCAGAAAACCCGTATTGCGTGCGATGCGCTTCATCGGCGATGACCACGATATTCGAGCGGTCGGACAACACCGGAAAGCTGTCTTCATCCGCGCCCGGCATGAATTTTTGAATGGTCGCAAAGACGATGCCGCCGCTCGGTCGATTCGCCAACTTAGTCCGCAAATCGCCACGCGACTCAACCTGTACCGGCTGCTCACGGAGCAAGTCTTGCGACAGCGAGAACACGCCAAACAACTGGCCGTCCAAATCGTTACGGTCGGTGATCACCACGATGGTTGGGTTTTCCATCGCAGCTTCCTGCATCACCCGTGCAGCAAAGCAGGTCATGGTGATGCTTTTACCCGAACCCTGCGTGTGCCAAACCACCCCCCCCTTATGCGTACCGCCTGGTCTTGAGGCCTTAACCACCTGGCCAATAGCAGCGCGCACGGCGTGGAATTGGTGATACCCGGCAATCTTCTTCACCAGCCGGCCGTCATCTTCAAACAGCACAAAGTAGCGCAAGTAATCCAGCAACAAGGCTGGCGCCAATGCGCCGCGCACCATAGTTTCCAGCTCGTTAAAGTCGCCCAACGGATCAAGCGTTACCCCGTCGATGGTGCGCCAGTTCATAAAGCGCTCGGCATCGGCCGACAACGAGCCCATGCGTGCCTCGCTGCCATCGGAGATCAGCAGAATCTGGTTGTACTGAAACACATCCGGGATCTGCTCCTTGTACGTCTGGATCTGATCGAAAGCCTTCCAGATATCGGCATTTAGGTCTGCTGGATTCTTCAGCTCCAGCAGCACCAGCGGCAGGCCATTCACGAACAGGATGATGTCCGGTCGCCGCGTGTGCTTGGGTCCCTGAATGCTGAACTGATTAATTGCCGCCCAGTCATTGCCCGCCACGTTGACCCAATCGATCAAACGGACAAAATCACCACGGGTTTCGCCGTCCAGCTGATATTGCACCGGCACGCCGCCGCAGAGCAGACGATGGAACAAACGATTAGCCGACAACTGCACCGGCACGCCCAGATCAACGACCTGCTTAAGCGCATCTTCACGCGCAGCTAACGGCACCTTTGGGTTGAGCTTGGCAATCGCACTGCGTAAGCGCTCTACCAACACCACCTGGCGATAACTCTCGCGCTCGGGGCTGTCGCCGTCAGGGCCAATATCCGGCCCAAACACATGGCAATAACCCAGTTCGCTGAACCAACCTAGGCATTCCTGTTCCAGTTGATCTTCGGTCATTGTCCCTTACGCCCTAGCCGCCACTGCTTGGCCTCGCTGCGTGAGCCGGTACTTTTGTACTGGGCTGCGCGGCGAGGCGGGGTCGGTCATTTCAATTAACCCAGCAGCCAATGCCGGGCTCAAATAGTTATTACGAAAGGTCGGCCGATGGACCAACGCCAATTGCTGCATCAACTCGCCAGCTTTCAATGCCGGGCTTCGCTTAAGCAGCACCAGCAGCCTTGCTACTTGGTCGCTTACATGATCGCCTACTTGATCGCTTTGCGCGCTTTCGGTTAATGCCTGCTGCAAGGCCTGCAACATGAACTCAACAAAGGGAGTTGCTTCGCTAGCTTGATCAGCCGCTAACAGCGCACCGTAATAGGCATCCTGCTGTTCACGAATAACTGTTTCTACCGGCAAATATGCCAGTACCGGGCGCCACTGACTAAGAATCAGCGTTTGCCACAGTCGACCCATCCGCCCATTACCATCGGCAAACGGATGGATGAACTCAAACTCGTAATGGAACACACAGCTAGCAATCAACGGATGCAGATCCGTACGCCCCAACCAGCCCAGCAAATCATCCACCAACCGCCCTACCCGACTGGCCGGCGGCGCCATATGCAGTAACTGCTCACCGCGATAGATGCCAACACCGCCTCGGCGCAACTGTCCGGCATCATCGATCAAGCCGTGCATCAACAGGGTATGAGCACGCAACAGATCGGCACGCACAGCCGGCTGCCAGCCCTGCATGGCCTCATAGGTGGCAAAGGCATTGCGAACTTCCTGAATCTCATGCGGCAAGCCCAGCACCTGCTTGCCATCCAACACCGCCGTTACCTGTTCAACACTCAGAGTGTTGTTCTCGATAGCTAACGAAGCCTGAATGGTACGAATACGATTACCACGGCGCAGCTGCGGCGTCAGCGCCGCATCGCGCAATGCCGACAAACGCCCGACCTGCTCGCTGATATCAGCGACCAGCGCCAGCATGCTTAACGTCAGAGTGAGTGGTGGTTGGTAGGTGCTCATACGTTAGCCTGGACGTTACCCGTCAAATAAAAGGGTGCCCGCGTTTTAGCGGTCGCTGTTCAGCATCTGCTGTTGCGTCAGCAACGCCCGCTCACGATCCAGCTCGGCCCGCAGCTCTTCTTCGGTTGGCAGCACCAGCTTGTACTTACTGGCAAACAACTGCTCATTGCCCTGTAACACCGAGTAGCGCACCACGGACGCATCTTTCTGCGCGCAGAGGATGATGCCCACGGTCGGGCCATCTTCCGGGCCGCGCTTGAGGTCGTCGTACATGCGCACGTACATGTCCATCTGGCCAATGTCCTGATGGGTAAGCTCGCCACGTTTGAGATCGAAAATCACAAAGCACTTGAGCAGGTAGTTGTAGAACACCAGGTCGATGTAGAAATCTTTGCTCTCGGTGCTGATACGCTGTTGCCGAGCGACAAAGGCAAAGCCCTTGCCCAGCTCCAGCAAAAAGCCTTGGAGCTGGTCGATCAGCGCCTGTTCTAGATCACTCTCTAGCAAGGTGCCGGCATTCGGTAAGCCGAGAAACTCCAACAGCACCGGGTCGCGGACGAACTCACGCGGGTTCTTGCCCAAGGCTTGCACGTTGCTCACGGCCTCTTGCTCAACGGCGGCGCGATCTTTACTGGCTAGCAAGCGCTCGTAATACAGCGTGCTGATTTGCCGCTCCAGCGCGCGGGTGCTCCAGTTCTGCGTAACGGCTTCGGCCATATACCACTGCCGGGCACTGTCGTTGTCCAGCTTGAGCAGGGTGCGGTAATGGGTCCAACTTAATTCGCGACGCAGTGCGTCGCGAATTGGGAAGGCCAGAAAGAAACCACGCATATGCCGCAGATTAGTGGCATCGAAGCCCTTGCCAAACTCCGCGCTCAACACCTTAGCCAGTGTCGGCAGTAGCTGTTTGCCATAGGCCGCACGCGCCTCACCAGCCTGCTCGAACTCGACGATATGCCGACCGACTTCCCAACAGGTCTGTACTTGCAGCACATCTACGGCACGCAGCGCCTGCTGGCGAGCGTTTTGGATCAGCTCAGCAAGGCTGCCAAGTAACGGCTGGAGTTGAGCATCCAGATTGGGCTGTAGGGGTTGGCTCATGCTGTCTCCGGCACAGGTGTCACACTATTCAATTGTTGATCTTGCCAGGCTTTACCTGCGCAACGCTCAGGGTGTTGTTTTCGGTAGCCAGTGCGTAGGTCGGGTTAGCGCAGCGTAACTCGACGATGTTAGCGGCCGTAATTGCAGATCAATGCTCATGTAAGGGAGGCCTCCAATATTGCTTTCGCTTCCGTCATGCGTAGTTGGCCGCAGATTAGACGGGTCAAAAGGCGCAAAGGCTCTCATCACTCTGTTTGTTCAGGCTTCGCCCAATCGAACGTACCCCGATGCCAATCAAACCGGCTAACGCAGGAATGCTGAAGTCCGCTTTGAAATTAAGGGTTCGACAATAGCGATTAAATAAGCCGAACCAGGGCGCACTAGCGCTACGACTAGGTGCCCGACCGCTACCGACATTAGCGATTAAATAAGACCTCATCCCCAGCTCTTAGGCCGCTCACCTTTACCGTCACGACCCTGAGCGAACTTGCACTCCAGCTCGACAGTTTTAGTCAGCAGCAGCGCCAAGTCACCTAGCGTCTGCAGTACAAGCATCAATCAGACCTCTTATCTGCGGATTAGCTATGCCAAAATTCAGTTTCAAGCTCATCGGCGAATGCTTTAAAGCCAATCAAGCGCTCTTCGCATTCGGCTTGAGTAGCACCCAATATTTCACTTTTTACGATCATCGAGTCTTTCGTGCCTGCTAGCTGAGCAGAAATAGACTCGACAATTTTTTTAAGATTACCCGAACGATAACCGTAAGCCCCTGATAGATGCGAAGAAGACCCAAAACGCCGCTCGACATATGTCGCATACCCAAGCGCGATCAAAATCTCGACTTGATCGAAGCAAAGGGTGAATTGCTCAGTCGATGGAAAATGGCCTCCAAACTCAACCTGAAAAAGGTTATGTAACCAATCATTAATTGGTGTAGGACGTCGTTCCATACCTTCTAATAAGCGCCCTCGTTCTTTAGACAACTGAATCATGCGAGCAGGGGGAAATACCTCAACGGCAAGTTTTGCTTCACGGTGTTCGTGCTTGAACTCACAGGTCAGCAACGGTGTGATAAACCCTAAGTTCTTAGTCACCACCGCACCCAAACAAGCCGCATAGCTAATTAGCGTGATCGGGTAGCGCTGAAACTCCAGCAGAAGTTGATTGCCATTAGTCTCACCCCGCGAATAGATCTTCTGCTGTATCCGCTGCCAGACCTTTGCCACCTCAGGGCTGCCCCATTGCCCACACGTAAAGGCCATGTGCATAAGGGTTTTACAGATCGCTTCGTACTGACGCACTCGGGCAGTGAGGCTCGCGCTAGTCACTTCACCAACCTGCGCTACTGCCATCTGTGGCGAAAATAACAGGGCAACCGCGCGTTCAGCCTCTTCTTCCAGCAAATCATGCAGCCGAATGCGATAACGATCCTCTGCCAGATAGCGCTTCAGGCTTGCAACCGCAGCCTTGGTTGAGAGTGGGTGCGGCTCATTGAACTGCGCCAGTGCAGCAACACGCTCTTGCAAGGTGGTGAAGAACTGATCGGCATCTTTAATGGGAATCTGCACACCCGCTCTATGATCAAGAAGCTGCTGAGCTGTCGCACTTATTGCTCCGCGTGCCGCCCAATAGGTGGTGAAACGTCGCGACGGCGCACGCTCAATTGCGGCGCGCAACGCTACATCCCAATCCGCCGACCAGCCACAGGTCACCAGGCCAAACTGGTCGAACACTTGATCAAGCAAGCTGTTCAACCGCGAGTCATAGCCCGCTAATTCATCAGGAATATTTTTCAGCCGAGTATCCACGTAATCACCGTGCACCTTGATCACGCAGCAACGCTGATGCACCAGAGGCATTGCCCCTTCGATCTGATCCGGCGTGCTCAGCACTGCGGGCGCTATGCCGACTTCCTCCAGCGCCCGCTCCATCAGCCGATCAAAATTGGTGGTCACAATAACCCCCACATAACCGTCCACTACCAACTGGGCAATGGCGCGATGAGCCTGCGTGGGTTGCTTTGCTCCCTCCTCTAACTCCTGCGCTGTGGGCTCAAAATACCCGCGTAATAGCAACTGCCGTTCGCTGGCAGTCTTGCCAAGCATTTCCAACAGTTCGGCATAGTCGGGGGCTTTGCCATATTTGCGCTCGTACCACTGCTCCGGCGCTGGCTCGCAGTCTTCGCTTTGCAGATGTGCGCATTTGCGAATCAGCTCCAGCACAATGTCCCAGCCGGTAGGGATACGTGCCGCGCGCGAGATGCCAGAGCCAAGCAATACGGCATACACACCTTTATTGGTCTGCATGGAGAAGGCCAGCGAGAGCAGTGGATCCATCACAGAGCTTCCTTTAACAAGGTTTCAACGCCTACCAGGCGCAGCTGACCGGAAATGAGTCGGACAACACGAGCTTGCGCAGTGGCGTGCGGGGTAAGCACTGTTCCAGCGGAAACGCTGTAACCATGCGGTCCATATCAACCTCAACGGCCACGCAAACACATCGCGTTGTGCACACCGGCCAGCGCTTGCTGGGTTTTAAGCGCGAGTTGAACGATGCGCTGCACCAGGCCCTGCTCGCTGTCATCTTGCATGCGCAGCCATGGCTCAGCGGCCGTCGCCCAGTTGCGTTCGTTGTCGTGCAATACGCTGTCGCGAGCGCCGGTGCCGGGGTACCAGGGCCAGGCGGGCCAGCCGTGGTTACCGGGGCCAAAGGCGCTATCCATGGCGGCAGCGATGATCTCGGCGTCGGGTTTGTTCAGTTCGATCTTGGCGTTGTCGCGGCAAATGCCCCACTCCAGCGCATTTAACCGTGCAGCGCCGAACTCAAAGCACAGCTGCAGTTGATGCGCAGGGTGCAGCTTTACGCCAAAGCTGGCACAGGCGCGCCCGCTGGACAGCGCTTGGTCTTCCCATTCCAAACCCAGGCCATGCGCTGCAAGGGCATTTTCCAGGCGGTGTTGGAACTCGGCCAACAGCTGGGCTTTCACCTGCTCGATGGACTGCGCCACTTTGAGAGCGGCTTCCAGGTGTTCCGGCTTTTGCAGGATCACCGCCTTGATTTGCTCGGCCTCGCTCACATCAACTTCTCCATTAACCTGCTGGCGCACGTAGGCGCTGAGGGCTTCTACAAACAGCCGCACTTTTGGGGCGCGGGTGTGGCAGGCGCTGTCATCTAGCCATTCGGCGATCTGTAAAAAATCCAGGCGCAAGAAGTTGCCGGTTTGCTCCAGCGCTTCTCGCTGTTCTGGGTTCAAACTGGCTTCAGACGGTTCCCAGTTGCAGGCATACACCAGCAGCCACTGCCCACCTCGGGCCGACAGCTGCAGAAAGCGCGCGTAGTCTTCGAGCTGCTTGTCCTGGTCGGCGGCCCAGGGCTTGTTTTCGATGCCGATTACGCCACCGCGAAACTCAAGGTAAATATCGAGGAACCGGCCGCTGTGGGTGCGTTGTTCCAACTCAACGCGCAACAGATCCTGCGGCTGAAAACCGGGTTGTTCCAGGCGCTGCAACAGACCGCGCAAAAACAGTTCGCCCTGGCCGTGTACACCTTTGGTATCCAGCAACAGGCCGAGGTAGCGCGACAGCGCCACCTCGTTATTGCGCAGGTGGTCCACCAGGTTAAAGTCCGGGGCCAACTCAGCGGCGTAACGCTGTTTGGCTTCGGCCAGGGAGGCTGCGCGAATACGCACGGCATCCAGCAGATCGATGATGATGGCCGGAGTGCTCATGCCAGCGCTTCCTCAACGGCATGCTCAGCGTCAGGCAGGCGCAGTTGGCCGGAGATTAGGCGAGGTAATAGAGTGTCGCGGAGTTGGGTGAGGGTTTGGGCTTGACGTTCGTTTTCGATCAAGCGCTCGAAAAGCGGATCGGCGACATTTGCGAACGCATCCAAAATTTCAGCAGTGGGCACCAACGCTGGGATTGGACGGAAAGCTTTTTTACTGATTTCCATAAAGGTCGAACCATTGGCGCGGCCTTTGATCCCTTCCATGTTTTGACGGCACCAGAACAGCATGTACAAAGGCGAAAGCTCACCTCCGCGAGGGATGGCGATGTAACCCTGATTAACTGCTACAGGCATTTGGGCGAGAGCCAAATATCCAATCGGTGCACGAGAAGACAGCAGCAAAGTACCCGCTGGCAACAATCCCGAGCTGACCTTTGCCAAACCTAAAGACGACAGCTGGCGTTCTGTTCGGAGCAAAACGGGTGATTGCAGACCCGAAAGATCTTTAGGGGTTGTCCAAGAATACTGGGCTGGCTCCCAATAACTTGGTTCTTTGGTATCAGGCGTGCCACCGCCCAAGCACTGAACAGCATCACCGACTGGCTTAACCGTCCACCCCTTCGGCACCAAGCCCAGTTCGGACTCTTCGAAGCTGTCGGGGAACAGGGCGGCGGTGGGGGCGTCCATGCCTTCCGGCTGGCGACCTTCGGCCTTGGCACGTACGGGGTCGAAATCGACGAACCAGGATTTGAACAGTGCCTGGGCGATTGCTTCCAGGGTGGCGTTGGTTTCGCGTAGCAGGGTGATGCGATCGTCGAGGGCACCAAGGACGCTTACGATCACGCTCTGAACATCGAGCGGCGGACAAAGCAACTCGATGCTATTCATGTTGCCCTGCGTAAGCTTTGGCATCACAGCGCCTGTCAGATATCCGCTGATGTCTGTAGCTAATAGGGCGTACTGCAAGTACCGAGTATTGGCTCTCTCATTTCCAGTAACTATGTGTGCATGATTGTTTACCCAGAACTTCCCTGATGCCAGGTAAGCGATCGGAGTTTGGCGAGTACGTAGATTCTCCCCATCCTCAGCAATCAGTAAATAACTGCCATTGAAAAGATATCCATCAACGTAATCGACTATCCCGGATGCACCATAGTAAGGATATGGACCTGACTTGCGGTCGGGGCCCTTAACGGGCTTTCGCTTAGTATCGTAATTGATGGTCATTTGACCTAATGTCAAAGTCTCCCACTCAGAATTCATACCCCAGCCCTCCAAGCTTTTGCCGGATCAACTGATCTAGTTCTGCGCCCTTAGCCATCTGCTCGCCAAGCTGGGCGGTGAGTTTTTGCATCTTGTCGGCAAAGGCTTCGTCGTCATCTTCTACCTCTTCGGCACCGACATAGCGCCCAGGCGTCAGCACATGGCCGTGCTCGGCGATTTCCGTCAGTTTGACGCTGCGGCAGAAGCCGGCGATATCCTGATATTCGGCAATCTCGCCGCCGACATCCAGCGGTTCACCACGCCAGTCGGCCACGGTCTGGGCAATGCGTTCGATATCCGAGTCAGTCAGCTCGATCTGCACACGACTGACATTGGTGCCAAGCTTACGTGCGTCGATAAACAGCACTTCGCCGGGGCGGGCGGTTTTCTGTTTGGTGAGGAACCACAGGCACGCGGGAATCTGCGTGTTGAAGAACAGCTGACCGGGCAGCGCGACCATCACCTCCACCACGTCGGCCTCCACCATGGCTTTACGGATATCACCTTCACTGTTCTGGCTGGAACTCATGGAGCCGTTGGCCAGCACAATGCCGGCGCGGCCGTTGGGCTTGAGGTGGTAGAGCATGTGTTGCAGCCAGGCGTAGTTGGCGTTGCCTTGCGGCGGTGTGCCATACACCCAGCGCGGGTCACCTTCGAGGCTGCCGTGCCACCAGTCGCTGATATTGAACGGCGGGTTGGCCAACACAAAGTCCGCACGCAGGTCTGAGTGCTGGTTGCGCACAAAGGTGTCGGCCGGCTCTTTGCCCAGATTGAAGTCGATGCCACGAATCGCTAGGTTCATCGCCGCCAAGCGCCATGTAGTCGGGTTGGCTTCCTGCCCATAGATAGACACATCACCCAGCTTGCCGCCGTGGGCCTCGATAAATTTCTCGGACTGCACAAACATACCGCCCGAGCCACAGCACGGGTCATACACCTTGCCGTGGTGCGGGTTAAGCACCGCTACGAGGCTTTTAACAATGCTGGCCGGCGTATAGAACTGCCCGCCCCGCTTGCCTTCGGCGCTGGCGAACTGGCCGAGAAAGTATTCATACACCTGGCCAAGCAGATCACGAGCTTTGCCGGTGTCGTCACCAAAGCCGATGGTGGAGATTAAATCCACCAACTCACCGAGCTTGCCATCCGGCAACTGGGCGCGGGCGTAGCGTTTATCGAGGATGTTTTTCAGCCGTGGGTTTTCTACCTCGATGGCGCTCAAGGCATCGTCAATTTGCTTACCGATATCCACTTGCTTGGCGGCAGCACGAATCGACTCCCAACGCGCGACGGCCGGCACCCAGAACACGTTGACCTCTTTGTAGTAGTCGCGGTCTTCCAGCTCAGCCTCAAGCGCCTCGGGGTCGTTATCGTCGAGGTAGTAATCGTCATTGATATCGGTGAGCTTGCGCGCAAGCTCCACACGACGACCGGCAAAGCTGTCAGAGATGTACTTAAGGAAGATCAGACCGAGCACGATGTGCTTGTATTCGGCAGCGTCCATATTGGCGCGCAGTTTGTCAGCGGTGGCCCAGAGGGTTTTCTCCATAGCCTCAATGCTGGTGGCCGCTTGAACCTTCGCTGGTTTGACTTTAACCGCCGCCACAGCTTGCGTGAGGTAGTTGCCGGACACTTCGGCCACTTCATCACCCGAGCTCTCGCGTTGTTCACGCACACGCTGCAGGGTTTGCTCAGCCAAGCTTGCGGCCTGTGCCCGCTTTACCGCACCACCGCGCCCACGGCCTTTGGCCAACACGCCCTCTTCAATCAAGGCATCACGCACCGCCCAGAATGCCTCGTCGGTGAGCGTGGCGAACTGCTGGCGCAACTGATCGCTCAGGGTTTGATTACCAATGGCGCTGCCATCAGTCGGCACGGCAGCCAGCAACGCGGCACGCAGGGTTGGGTGATCAGTCATGTACAGCTCCAACACGGCGCAGCATCAGCACGCCAGGAAAAACAAAATTCGATGAGCACACAGCAACCCGACTTAACGCTGAGGGCTACCGAATGACGGCGGTGCAGAAAACCAAGAGGCTCTAAAGCGGGTGTTTCGCGCAACAACGAAACAAAGTGAAGGGCCATCCTTGGGGTGCTGCAGCCGACCTTGTGCGATAGCCGTCACAGTATCCACGTTAACCTCATGGGTAAAGGTAACGGCTCGGTGGCGGAGGTAATTTTTTGTATTGGCGGTCAATTTATCCGCCTTAGCCGTTGGCGTTATAGATTTTGCCAGCCAATGCTCCGCTGGCGAGCAAATAGCGGCTGTTCATGGCTACTCATGCATCGTTTGCAGCAGCAGTAACTTGCGTTGCAGTTGCTCAACATGGGCTTTTTCCGCCCGCCAGGCCGAGTACAGCTCACGTATTTTCGCTTGATCCTCTGCCATCGTGGCCTGCTGTCGAACTGCCGCCTCATGCGCCTGTTGTAACAGCCCATGCAAACTGCGCACACGTAGCGCTTGGGCAATCGACAACAGCACCAGTAATACGAGCACAACGGCGCAGCTACTAAGCAATGCCCATAACTGGATCATGGTGTGTCCCTTCACGCTCGCCTCAAGACCAAACCGGTCTTGAACTACGCCATCAAGGTATGTAGCTTTAAAAGACATATCTACCGTGTAGACCTGTACAGGTAAAGTTTTCGCACACTTGGAGCCAGCATGAAGCGCAAGCAAACCATTGAGCAAGTTCGCTGGGATTTGGCCCTGCGCTATCGCCTGATCGAAACCATCGTCTGGTGGGAAGGCCGCCTAACCACAGGCCACTTGATGCAGAGCTTTGGCATCAGCCGCCAGCAGGCCTCGAAAGACATCAACACTTACATCAACGAACACGCGCCAAAGAACCTGGCATATGACAAGTATCTGAAGGGGTACGTGCCGGCCAAAGGCTTCAAGCCGCTGTTTATCGACGACAGCGCCAGCGCTTATCTACACCTGCTTAACCAAAACCACGAACGCGCCCCGCACATCGACGGCCTCGCCCTAGCCTATGCACACACCGAAGTGCTGCACGTACCGGATCGTACGATTCGCCCAGAAGTGCTACGCCCACTATTAAAAGCCTGCCGCGAAGGGCTGCGCTTGGAGTGCGAGTATGTGTCGTTCAACACACCGCAGGTAGAAACCCGCCTGATCGCCCCGCACACACTGGTGTACACCGGCATGCGCTGGCACGTACGCGCGTATTGCGAGAAGAACCGCGCCTATCGGGACTTTGTGCTCAGCCGCTTGCGCGGTACGCCGGACGTGCTCGACCTATCAGAGTTCAGCCGCGAGGCAGATACCGGCTGGAACACCCAGATGGACGTGATCATTGAGCCGGATCAACGTTTGAGTGCCGAGCAAAAAAGCATCATCGAAATCGATTACGGCATGCAGAACGGCCAGCTGATCGTACCTAGCCGTGGCGCGCTGGTGCAGTACGTATTGCAACGCTTTCAGATCGACGCCAACAAGGTCGAATCCAAGGCCAGCGCACAGCAAATTGTGGTCGCTAATTTGGATGCCCTTCAGCCTTGGCTGTATCACTGATCGCTAAGGCGACACCTATAGCGAAAGGCTTACGCGCTGCAACGACGCTTGGCAGAAACCACGATCAAAGAACACACCGCACATGCGCTTGCATTTTTTCAAAACAAAGGAGACTGGAACTCGTAACCAACACGGAGTCCAACCATGAAAAATCAACACTCGCCACGTATCTACGAAGCAGAAATATTTGGCATCTCAGCTTATAAGTGCGCACAGCAAAACAATTACCATGCGAATGATGCAGAGCCACACACTCTTGCCCGCACAACAATTACTAGCCGGCAAACTTAGTTAGCGTAGAAATTTAAATACATACCACCAAAAGAATCGAAGATCCGCATCGCCACGAATACAAATATCAAGGATTACTAAATATGTTAGTCATAGCCACCATCATCGCGATAGTCATTGCATTTGCAGTTGTCGATTATAAGAACAAAAAAGCCCATGAACTACGCGCTCACAAAAACTGGTTGAGGCTCCCTGACAGTGAAGATTATATGAGCAACAATCGCATTCAGCGCGGACATCGAACGGGCCCAATATGTTCTCACTGTGGATCTCACAGCATCCGCCAGCTAGGCCTGTCTAATCGGCACGAAACCCGTAGAGTTCATATATGCAATATGTGTAATTCAACGCTTTACCGCACTTATCGCTAATCGTAAAACTCCACGAAACACGTACGATTATTTACTAATCATTGATAATCGCCCCGCTGATTTTCTAGACAAGCTCGGCCGCCTACCTCTGACCGACTCTATCCTGCTACCTGACACGCTAGACCACGGCCGCCACGGCAGTTTTCGCTGAAAACTAAGGCTATTGACCAGTAGCTATGGAGCCAGGCTGTATCAAAAGACTGCATGGGATAACCTTGCACCATGAATCAATCATAAGGCTGTGAACTGAACGATGGGATTTGAACAACTCGCTGAGCTACGCGACCGCCTACGGGCCGAAAAAGCGCAAGCAAAGACTGATAATGACAAGCAACCTATACGCAAGCCTTCTGCGCAGACGAAACCTCGCGAAAAAGATCCTGCAGTAGAGGCGATCTGGCGATTGCAGAAGCACTTTCCATTGACCTTCCCGGTCAATCCGGCCCCCAAGGTTCCGCTTAAGGAAGGTATTTTAAAGGACGCTGAGCAACACCTGGAGCTGCTCGGAGTGTCCAGCGATCAGCTCAAGCAGGGCATCGCTGCTTGGTGCCGAGGGGGTCGATATTGGGCAAGCATGACGGAGAATGCGCCGCGCTTGGACTTAAGCGGCCAGGCAGTGGGCATTGTAACTGGAGCTCAGGCGCTGCATGCGAAGCAGCAGGCTAAGCAGCAGCGCGGAAAAGCACGACGTAATCAGACAGCACCGAAAGAGCCTAGAAGGGATAAGTCCGTCGATAGCGCTGTGGAACAGATCCTCGCACCATGCGGCGAGTAGCCAGTCACTGACAAGGAACGCAAGGCAATGATCCGGCAAATCAGAGGGCGGTAATGGCCGACATGCAGCCATTTTCGACAGTCCACAATCGGCCCAGGCGGTGTAAAAACGCAGGCTCCGTTTTGAAGTCTGCGTTAGTACTTAAAATCTGCCGGCGCTTGGTTAGTCAGCGGACCTGAAATTTGCGTAGAAGCACGATTTTTACTCCAACTCAGGCCATCAAACCTGCTCAAAAATGTTTTTACACAACCTCGGCCAGAAGCGGACAGTTGCGAAGGGTTAGCAGCCCGTCTTTGACGCGTAAAGGCATCCACAAAAACTGGGACGACTCAGTCAACGATAAACCGGATAGCGCCTGCACAGTGCGACCACTTGTTCGCGCACCTGCTGTGTGATCTGCTCGCTGCGCCCGGGCTCTAGGGCGTCGAGCACATCGCACAACCAACCAGCTAGTTGCTCGCATTCGCTAACGCCGAAGCCACGGGTGGTGACCGCCGGGGTGCCGATGCGCAGGCCTGAGGTTACGAATGGCGAGCGTGGGTCATTGGGCACCGAGTTCTTGTTGGCGGTGATATAGGCTTTGCTCAGCGCTGCATCAGCGTCCTTGCCTGTATAAGGCTTGCCGGACAGGTCGATCAGCATCATGTGGTTATCGGTACCGCCGGATACAATTTTGTAACCTCGCTTTTGCAACACTGCAGCCATAGCCTTGGCGTTGATTACGATCTGCTGCTGATAGGCTTTGAACTCCGGCGCCAGAGCTTCTTTGAATGCCACTGCCTTGGCTGCAATCTGGTGCATCAACGGGCCGCCCTGAACCCCAGGGAATACGGCCGAATCGAGCTTCTTGTAGAAAGTATCGTCCTGGCCCTTGGCAAGAATCAGTCCTCCTCGCGGGCCACGCAGGGTCTTGTGCGTGGTGCTTGTGACGACATGGGCATAGGGCAGTGGGTTAGGATACTCGTCCGCCGCCACTAAGCCCGCAACGTGGGCCATATCGACCCAAAAAATCGCCTCGACCTTGTCGGCGATGGCACGCATGCGCGCCCAGTCCTTACGACGCGAGTAGGCCGAGAAACCACCAATGAGCATTTTGGGCCGTGTCTCGAGGGCGATGCGCTCCATTTCGTCGTAGTCGATCAGCCCGGTCTCGGGATCCAGGCCGTAGGGGACTATATTGTAGTGGCGACCGGAGAAGTTGGATGGGTTGCCGTGGGTCAGGTGTCCGCCCTGGGCTAGGTTCATACCCATCACCGTATCACCTGGGTTGATCAGCGCCAGGAACACCGCAGCGTTGGCTTGGGCTCCGGCGTGGGGCTGAACGTTGGCATAATCGCAATCGAACAGCTGCTTGACCCGCTCAATGGCCAGACGTTCGGCCACATCGACATATTCGCAACCACTGTAGTAACGCTTGCCCGGGTAGCCTTCGGCATACTTATTGGTGAGTACCGAGTTCTGCACTTTCATGACCAGCGGGCTGGCATAGTTTTCCGAAGCGATCAGCTCGACGTGATCTTCCTGGCGGTGTTCTTCGTTATGAATGGCCTCGCACAGCTCGGCATCAAAATCGCTGAGGGTCAGTGATGAGTCGTACATGTAGGTCAGGTCCTGTAATAAAAAAAATCAGCTGCCGCCAGCGCCGGCTACGCCAGCAAACGTGTGATGCGCGCGACGATGTCGTCGATCTGTGCCTCGTCGCAGATCAGCGGAGGCAGCAAACGAATCGTAGTTCCACGGGTAACGCTAATTAACAGGTGTTGTTCATCTCGCGCCCGTCCCACCAGCTCGGTGCAGGTACGGTTCAACTCGATGCCAACCATCAAGCCCAAACCGCGCACGCTGAGGACTTCAGGGTGGTTGCCCAGCGTTTCCTGCAAACCTCCCAGCAAGCGCCGGCCAAGGCTCGCGGCACGTTGCGTGCTATTCTCACGTTCCATAATGTTCAAGACCGTGCAACCAACCCGACAGGCCAACGGGTTGCCACCGAAGGTCGAGGCGTGGTGGCCCGGGGAAAATAGCTCCGCGGCCTTGCCCTGTGCCAGGCAGGCACCAATAGGGAAGCCGTTGCCCAGTGCTTTAGCCAAGGTGATGACATCCGGCTTTATCCCGGTGTGTTGGAAGCCAAACCACTCGCCGGTTCGTCCCATGCCGGTCTGTACCTCGTCAATCATCAGCAACCATTCGTGTTCGTCGCAGATCTGACGCAAGGCTTGCAAATAGGAAGCTGATGCCGGATTGACGCCGCCCTCGCCCTGCACCGTTTCAACCAGCACCGCGACAATGCCCGGCGATTGCGTCGCGGCTTGGCGCACGGCTTCGATGTCATCATAGGGCACGCGCAAAAAACCCGGCATCAGCGGCTCGTAGCCGCGCTGCACGGCCAGGTTACCGGTGGCTGCGAGCGTCGCAAGGGTGCGCCCATGAAAACTATTTTCCATTACCAGTACTTGTGGCTGGACGACTTTGCGGACATTGCCATGCAACCTGGCAAGCTTGAGTGCGGCCTCATTGGCTTCGGCGCCAGAGTTGCAGAAGAATGCTCGCTGCATGCCTGCCAGTTCGCACAGTCGCTTGCCCAGCTGTTCCTGCCACTGAATGCGGAACATGTTGCTGGTATGCAGCAGCTGACCGGCCTGCTCGGCAATGGCCGCGGCGATCTCGGGATTAGCATGACCTAGGCTGGTTACCGCCACGCCGGCAATTGCGTCCAGGTACTCGACCCCTTGCATGTCCCAAAGGCGCGCGCCTTCACCTCGATTGAACAAGACGGGCTGACGTGCATAGGTGTGCATGAGGTACGAGGGTGATGAGGTCATGGCAATCCTTCCAGTAGGTCGTGGATCAAAGCTTAAGTAGGGGTTGCAGGTGCTACTTGCCGTCACTGGGACGAGCATCCGCCGTTGGCCAGTAATACGCGTCGGGGATTGCCCTGGCACCAAAGATGGCCTGGCCTACGCGTACGACAGTGGCTCCTTCCTCAATGGCAATCTCGAAATCGCCGGACATCCCCATCGAAAGTTCGCCCAGGCTAATTCCCGCCGGCGCCTGCTTGCGCAGTTGCTCACGCAACTCGCGCAGCAAAACGAAGCATGGGCGCACGCGAGCAACGTTGGCCGAGAACAGCGCTAGGGTCATCAACCCGCGAACCCGAAGGGTCGGGAACGCTGGTAAGGCTTGGAGAAATTCGGCAACGTCTTCGGGCGCCAGGCCATACTTACTGACCTCGCCAGAAGTATTGACCTGCACGAACACATCCAGCTGCCGGTCTTCGATCTGCAGGCGCCGATCCAGCGCCTCAGCCACACGCAGACTATCTAGCGCCTGGAACTCCGAGGCGAAACGCGCCACCTGCTTAGCCTTGTTGGTTTGCAGATGACCGATGACCGACCACTGTAGGTCGCTCAGGTCGCTCATCGCTTCCCACTTGCGCTGGGCCTCTTGCACCTTGTTTTCGCCCATCAGCCGGCAACCAGCGGCATAGGCCAGGCGCAGATAGGTCTCGTCGAAGGTCTTGCTCACCGGCAGCAGGCGCACACTCGCCGGGTCGCGGCCGACCCGCAGGCAGGCATCGGCGATTCTTTGCTTAACGACGGCCAGGTTGCGGCGAAGATCCTCAATCGTATTGGCCTGCGGGTAACAGCCGTGGCGCTCATGCAGGGTCAGGGTGTCAGCATTCGCGGCCTGTTGCAGAGGACTGGTCATCAGTTGGCGGTTCCTTTGCTGCTAGCGACTTCGGCGGTTGGGCTAGCGACGGCCTGGCGGCGAGACAACCGGCCATTAAGTACCGTGTAGGCAACAAGGCCTATCAGCAGCCCCCAGAACGCTCCGCCGATACCGAACAAGGTGATGTTGGCGGTGGCCGCCAGGAAGGTAATCAACGACGCCTCACGGGACTTGGCATCAGCCATAGCGCTGGCAAGGCTGCCACCGATGGTGCCCAGCAGCGCCAGGCCGGCCAGGGTGGTGATGAATGTTGCTGGTAAGGTCATGAACACTGCGGCCAGGGTTACCCCGAAGATCCCCACGAGGATGTAGAAGACCCCGGCTGCAATACCAGCGATCCAACGTTTGGACGGTTCTTCATGGGCTTCCTTGCCGGTGCAGATAGCAGCAGTGATCGCTGCGATGTTGAAAGCGTGGGAACCGAACGGGGCCATCACCAGCGATCCCAAACCGGTTACCGTGACGATCGGGTTGGCACTGCTACTGAAGCCCTCATTGCGCAGCACTAGCATGCCGGGCATGTACTGACCGGTCAGGGTGATCAGGAACAGCGGCAAGGCAACACTGAGCAAGGCATTGAACGAGAACACCGGCATGGTGAATACTGGTGCGGCGAACTCCAGCTGCAGCCCCGAGAGGTCGACCCGGCCCTGAGTGAGCAGGAAGGCCAGGCCCAACAACAGGATGCCGACGACTGCGTAGCGAGCAGTGAAACGCTTGAGCACCACGTAAGCGACAATCAGCAGGCCGGCCAGCAGCGGGTCGATACTCATGCCGCCGAAGGCGTCGATCCCGAACTGCAACAGGATTCCGGCCAGCAACCCGGCAGCCACTCCAGGAGGAATCAGGCGGATGACCTTTTCGAAGTAACCAGATAAGCCTAGCAACACGAAAGCGGCGGCGGAAATCAGGTAAGCGCCGATCGCTTCGGCATAGGGTGTAGTCGAAAGGGCCACTACCAGGAATGCCGCTGCTGGAGTCGACCAGGCAGTAATGATCGGCTCGCGCGAGATCCAGCTCAGGAACAACCCGGTCACACCGACGCCAATGGATACTGACCAGACCCACGATGCCGTGAGTTCATGGCTCAGGCCCGCCACTTTTGCGGCCTGGAACACCAGTATGAAAGTGCCGCCATAGTTGACGATCACCGAGATGAGTCCGGCTACGACCGGGTGGGTGAAATCGCTCAGACGCAATGGAGGTCTGGAATATGTTGAGGGCATAATATGTGTGCTCCTTGCAAAGCGGGGCGCAAGCCCCCGACCGGAAACCTATTTATAGCGTCGTAATGGCCTGTCTAGCCCCTACACTTTCACCTGGAAGTCCAGACCACTTGACGGACCACATCAGCCTCTCGAGTGGCTCGGCTTTAGCTGTGCATGTGGGCAAAGTCCTTCATGAAATGGCTCAGGGCCTCGACCGCCGGCAGCGATACCGCGTTGTAGATACTGGCGCGCATACCGCCGACCGAGGCGTGGCCCTTTAGGCCCTTTAGCCCGGACTGCTCGGCCAGGCGCAGAAAAGCGTCCTCCAAGACCTGGTCAGCGAGCTTGAACGGCACATTGTTGAGCGAGCGAAAGGCCGTCTGCACTCGGTTGCTGTAGAAACCTTTGCTGTCATCGATGGTGCGGTAGAGCAGTTCGGCCTTGGCCTGGTTGAGCTGATGAATCTGCTCGATGCCGCCCTTATGCATGATCCACTTCAGGGTCAGCCCGGTGAGGTACCAGGGAAAGGTCGCCGGGGTATTAAGCATCGAGCCGGCCTTGGCGATCTGGGCATAGCTGAGGATATCTGGTGTCAGTGCCAGGGCGCGGTCGAGCAGTGTCTCGTCGATGATCACCACGGTAACACCGGCTGCTCCCATGTTCTTTTGCGCGGCGGCGTAGATTAGGCCGTGGCGGGCCACGTCGATGGGCTTGGACAGCAGGCTCGAACAGGCATCGCACACCAGCGGCACAGAGGCCTGGGGTACATCGGCAAACTGCACGCCATGCACCGTCTCGTTCTCGGTGTAGTGCAAATAGGCGGCGTTGTTGTCCAGGTTCTGCTCCTCCACCGACGGGATACGATCAAAGCTAGTGGTCGCGCTGCTGGCGGCGATGCGCACATCGCAGTAACGCCGCGCCGTCTCAATAGCCTTGCCCGACCACAGTCCGGTGTGCAGGTAATCAGCGCTGCCCTTTGCTCCCAGCAGGTTCATCGGAACCTGGGCGAACTGCAGCGACGCACCACCCTGGACAAACAGTACCTGGTATCGGTCGGGGACCTTGAGTATCGCGCGCAGGTTCTTCTCTGCCTCATGGGCGATCTCAATGAACACCTCGGAACGGTGACTAATTTCCATCACCGACATGCCGGTGCCGGCGAAGTCGAAGAACTCATCATGAGCTTGCCGAAGCACTTCGATCGGCAGCGCCGTAGGCCCTGCGCTGAAGTTGTATGACCTTGCCATTGCTTTACCCAACCCTGTTCAAGCTCGCCATAAAGGCCGGAAGCGCCCGGCGACATTGCACTGGCGACGAACAGAGTCTACGGATAGAATGGCCTACCTTTGCAGGCCATTTTAATGGCTTAAGGCAGACCACATGACTAAGACCTTCGAGCTTGAGACCCTGAAGATGCGGCTGGGCGACGCCGAGTTTCAGTTGCTCGACCTGCATCAACGGATCCAGCGCGCCCTGCGCGCGTTGATTCTTGAAGGCGCCCTGGGTCCTGGCCTCAAATTGCCGGCCACCCGAGCCTTGGCCAAGTCGCTTGGGGTCGCCCGCGATACCGTCGAGAACGCCTACGTGCAACTGCACCGTGACGGTTTTATCAATCGCCGTGAGGGGTCGGGCAGCTACGTATCGGAAAGCGTCGGTACAGAATTGCGTGGCGCAGCGTACCGGCGCATGAAGCAGCAAGACGCCCGCCGCAGCGAAACCTCGCCTGCCGGCCCTGGCCTCAGTCGGCGCGGGCAGATGATTTTTGACAGCGGCGGCGTAAGCGACCAGCAGGTGATAAAGGCATTTGCCACAGGCCTGCCGGAAACTCGTACCTTCCCCACCGATGTCTGGGAGCGCCTGCAGCGCCAGGCCATGAAGGACTATCGCGGCAACGTCCTGTTGCACGGTGACCCGCAAGGCACCGAGCCACTGCGCAAGGCTATCGCCATCTACCTGAACCTTGAGCGCGGTGCCAAATGCTCGCCCGACCAGATCCTGGTGCTGAGCAGTACTCGCCAAGCGCTATTCCTCTGCGCCCAACTGCTGGTGGATGCCGGCAAGCCGATTCTGCTGGAGAACCCCGGGTATTTCGGCGCCCGGAAGGCATTTGAAACAGCGGAGGCCAAGGTCGTGCCGATCGACGTCGATGACCAGGGCATCCGCACCGACCTGTTACAGGCTGACCGCAGCGGCGCCAACTGCCTGTACGTGACGCCGTCGCATCAATATCCCACCGGTGCGACCCTAACGCTGGAGCGGCGGCTGGAACTGATCAACTGGGCCGCTGAGCACGGCAAGTGGATCATAGAGGACGACTATGACAGCGAATTCCACTACGACGGCCTGCCCACCGCCTGCGTGCAGGGCCTGGACAAGTACCAGCGGACCATCTATCTGGGCACTTTTGGCAAGACCCTTTACCCCGGCCTTCGCATGGGCTACATGGTGCTGCCCTACGAACTGATCAAGCCCTTCACCCATGCGCGTAGCATCATGGACGGCCACACCCCGCAAATCCTCCAGCTGACCTTGGCGCGGTTCATGGAGGACGGCCACTACAACTCCCACGTACGTGCCATGCGCAAGCTCTACGCCGGACGCCGTTCAATCATGCTCGACGCCATCGCAAAGCACCTGAACGGCATCGCAGTCGCCCTGCGCCCGCAAGGTGGCCTGCAGATCCCGTGCCTGCTGGCCGATGGGTGGTCGGAAGAACAGACCATCCGCCAGGCTGCCAGTGCCGGCGTGCAGCTGCCAGGGCTGAGCCGGCTGTACGCCGGCGAAGAAAAAAAACAAGGCTGGTTGCTGGGATACTCGTCCCTCACCGCCTATGAAATCGAAGCAGCTATGCTGCGCCTGGCCAATGCCCTTAACAAGAAGTAACTCAGGCCATCGCGCACCTGGCCAGGCACTCCTCTTACGGCTTGAACATATCGGTGCAGATGCTCACCCTCACCTGCTTGCACAACGAGTCTTGTTTACGCTGCTTTTCACAGGCCCTAGCGGCATAGATGGCCACCGCCTCACGGATCGGGGCTACATCCTAGCGCCTCCGCGTCAGAAACTGCCAGCCTGGAAGATAAAATTGCCAAGCTAAAAGCGCAGATGAAAGAGCTTCAAGGGATCGAAACTCAGCTCAACGACTCCCCCTGATAAACAGGTTTCGCTGACCGACCCGGATGCCCGTTCGATAGCGCTTTATACGCGCTCTGAAGCGTTACCGGCGCTGATCGTGGTAAATAATCGGAAAATCGCCACGCCCAGGAGCAATGGGCTGAAGCATGCACGATAAGAAAGTGTTTTTACACACTCTGGTCCAAAAGCAGACCTTCGGGTTAGCCTACGAAACCCGAGGCGTTTCACAGATCATCTCGAAATACAGCTCAAATTAGAGGCAGAAAGGCATGAATGTTCTGAGACTGTCTAGAGTTAGGGCATAACGATGGAGACGTACGTGACGGCAAAAGCATTCTGGATAGATCCTTACGCCACCTCACATCAGACGGTGATTTCGGCTGTAGATGGAGCAGACGTCGAATTGGCTTCGACAATATTTTTTGCGTTCTCCGGCGGACAAGAGAGCGACAACGGAACAATCGCGGGGCAGCCTGTTTGTTCGGCCAGGCGGGAAGGAGTCAGAATCATTTATACCCTTCCACTAGACCATGAACTTACAGTGGGCGACTCGGTTGCCGTGCAGATTGACTGGGCTCGGCGGTACCGTCTAATGCGATTGCACTTTGCTGCCGAGCTCGTGCTCGAACTCTTTTACAAAGCACTACCCTCCATTAGCAAGGTTGGTGCCCATATTTCTGTCGATAAGGCACGCATTGACTTCTCATGGCCTGAAAGCATTTCAGCGCTGCTTCCTTGGATCACGACGGAAGCCAACGAGATCATAACGTCCAACAAGGCAATCGAGACAGGATTTGAAAACTTACCAAATGAGCGGCGCTATTGGCAGATTGAAGGGTTCGCGCGGGTGCCATGCGGTGGGACCCATGTGCGGGCGACAGGTGAAATCGGGGAAGTTCGGCTCAAGCGCAACAACATTGGGAAGGGAAAGGAGCGTGTTGAGATCTACCTCTGCAAACCGTAAACGCCGGCTTCGCCTTAGCTGGCAAGAGTGCTTCGGCAAGGTGAGCCCTAACAACTTAGCGACTGCCTTCAATGGGTCGACTGCAGCCCCTAGCAGGAGGCTGAAACGCGCCAAAAGCGGACTTTGATCCGTGTAACGTCAAAGCATGCTCGTCTCATCCGGACGCAATGTCAGCACTGAAACACCCGATGCAGTCACGGCAACGGTGTGTTCGAACTGCGCGGAAAGCGCTCCGTCTCTGGTCACCACCGTCCAGCCGTCGACCTCGGTCCTGACATGACTTGTGCCTTGATTGAGCATGGGCTCGATGGTGAAAACCATGCCTTCGCGCAGCTTCAGTCCAGTACCAGGCTTGCCAAAGTGCAAGACCTGCGGCGCTTCGTGCATCTCTTGACCAATCCCATGGCCGCAATATTCACGCACCACAGAGTACCGGTGGCGCTTGGCTAAACGTTCGATGGCCGCACCTATGTCGCCCAAGTGTGCCCCCGGCCGCACCGCTCGGATTCCCTGCCACATCGCCTCGTATGTGACCCGAACCAAGTGCTTGGCAGCTGTGCTGACGTTTCCAATAAGGTAGGTCTTACTGGAGTCGGCAATGTAGCCATTCTTTTCTAGGGTGATGTCTAAATTGACGATGTCACCGTCTTGTAGAATTTTGGAAGACGATGGCACACCATGGCAGACCTCCTCATTCACAGAGCAATTAAGCACGAAACCATAGCCGCACTGGCCTTTGCTCGCAGGTCGAGACTTGAGGACTTCGACGATAAACTGCTCCACCAAGGCATCCACCTGGAGCGTGGACATGCCGGTAAGCACGATCGTATCCAGCATTTGGAACACAGACGCCAGAAGTCGACCAGACTCCGCCATCAGTGCGAGCTGTCCGGGATTCTTGATCATGCTCAACTCACTAACAATGGCTGGGCACGCACGCCGGCGCCACCAAGCTCGCGAGCCATTATTTCATTGAACGTGAGCTCAGGATTCACCTCGCAAAGCATACCGACCTTGATCCAAAAGGCGGCCTGGCCATTTATGGAGCGGCAGGAAATCTTCGTGGCCCGGCGCAGTTGATCATGCAATTCGTCATCGATATTAACGATACCCATGGCCAGCAGCCTATATGATTCATATACGAAAATCATATGCTTCATATGCTCTGGTGCCAAGTATAATCATCAAAATAGTCGCGGAATAGGATGCGATGAACGTGCTCGTGCGTTTATGGAGCAGCGATTCTGATACGTGGGAATGAACTGTATCCGCCCGCAATTTGCCAAGACTGTGTAAAAACGCAGGCACCAATCTTGATATGATTTGACCAGACTTCATCTCAGCAGGAGATGCCTGTGCGGCGATTCATTCAAGGTGAAAATCGGACTCAAGTTACCTTGCTCCCAGAGAGTTTGGATGACTATGTGACGGACACTAACCCAGTGCGAGTAGTCGATGTATTCGTCGCTGAGCTCGACCTAGGAAAACTGGGTTTTGAAGGTGTCGTACCTGCGGAAACAGGTAGACCCGCTTACCATCCTGCTGACTTGCTGAAGATTTATATCTACGGTTACCTCAACCGCATCCAATCCAGCCGTCGCCTTGAGCGAGAAGCTCAACGTAACGTTGAGCTCATGTGGCTGACTGGGCGCTTGATGCCGGACTTCAAAACCATCGCCAATTTTCGCAAAGACAACGGCAAGGCAATCCGCGCTGTTTGTCGTCAATTTGTGGTGCTGTGCCAGCAGGTGGGGTTGTTCTCGGAAGCACTCATCGCCATCGACGGAAGCAAGTTCAAAGCGGTCAACAACCGGGATCGCAACTTCACTAGCGCCAAGCTCCAGCGGCGCATGGAAGAAATTGAATCGAGTATCAATAGGTACCTGAGCGCACTCGAAGCCGCGGATCGTCAGGAGCCTGTCGTTTCGCAACCGAAGACTGAGCGACTACACGGCAAGATTGCTGCGCTGAAAGTAAAAATGCAGGAGCTCAAGGAAATCGAGGTGCGGCTCAATGAGACGCCGGATAAACAGATATCGCTGACCGATCCTGATGCCCGCTCGATGAAGACCCGAGGCTCGGGCATCGTTGGCTATAACGTGCAAACAGCCGTGGATGCCAAGCACCATTTAATCGTGGCTCATGAAGTGACAAACGACGGAAGTGACCGAAGCCAGCTAAGTCCGATGGCTAAGCTGGCGAAACAGGCCATGGGTGTAGAAAAACTATCGGTGGTGGCTGATCGGGGCTACTTCAAAAGCGAAGAAATATTGGCCTGTCACCAGTCGGATATAACCGTACACGTACCGAAGCCTATGACCTCAGGGGCCAAGGCAGATGGGCGATATAACAAGACTGAATTTATCTACGATACAGAAACCGACGAATACAAATGCCCAGCAGGGCAGCGTTTGATTTGGCGTTTCACCAGCGTTCAAGACGGACTGAAACTCCACACTTATTGGAGTTCACACTGCCAGCGTTGCGAACTGAAAGGGCAATGCACGCCCAGCACGGAGCGACGCGTCAGGCGGTGGCAGCATGAAAGCGTGCTGGAGAGTATGCAGCACCGCCTAGATCAGGCCCCCGAGATGATGCGTATCCGTAAACAGACCGTTGAGCACCCCTTTGGAACGCTCAAGGCCTGGATGGGTGCTACCCATTTTCTAACCAAAACCTTGCCTCGGGTCAGCACTGAAATGAGCTTGCATGTGCTCGCCTACAACATGAAGCGCGTCATTAAGATATTGGGAAGTGCAGCGCTGATGGAGGCAATAGCAGCCTAGGGCTGAATGCCTTTTGGGCGTGTCTGGAGCTTACACAGCAGGTTTCTTGCACCTAATCAGCCAGAAAGCCCACCGAAACGCTGCATTCGACTTAAGAAGTCCACGGACTAGCTCTTTATCGTATCTAGGGTTCGTTCTGTCGGCCAATTAGTTTCAGCGACGTTTTTACACACTCTGGGCCGTTAGCGACAGTCTAACTTCGACCGTCGCAGTGGTAGTTCTGACGCTAATTCTTTCGCCACTGATTAAATGCCATCGTCAGATTTCGGCAATGGTGTCCAGCACCAGTACCTCTACTCCTCGATCAAAAAACCGGGTGTTGGTTGCACAATGGTGGCTATTGGGCGCTGTTTGTCCTGAGAATCTGGGAAGGTTTCACGCTGCCTCACACCCTAGATCAGTCCAGTAAGAGTGCCTGCTGACCAGTTGCGCCTCCATTGTTGCCGCTGAACGAAAACTGATCCAAAGCACCAATTTTGATCAGCCGTTAACACGATTGTTTTATTTCCCCACGCAGCTCCAGTCATCCAGCTAAAGCCGACTCAGCTGCAAATCAGCCACGCTGATGTTGTCGCCTTGACTGACTAGTAAGGCAAAGTGCAGCACGTTCTCCAGCTCGCGGGTATTGCCCGGCCACGGGTGCGCCAGCAAGGCTTGCTCGACCTCCTCGCTGAGCAGCGGCAAATCCAGATCGAGGCGTTCGGCGTAGACCCCGAGAAAGTATTCAGCCAGCGGCAGAATATCCCCCGGCCGCTGGCGCAGCGCCGGCAATAGCAACTGTCCATCCTGTAGATGAGTAAACAGCTGCGCATTGAATTTCCCGGCACGCACCGCGAGGGACAGATCGAGGCTACTGGCCGCTAACAAGCGTACCTCCACCGCGACCGGCTGGTTGCTGCCTTCGCGCAACACCTCACCATTTTGCAGCACCGTCAACAGGCGCTGCTGCAGGCTCAGCGACAAATCCGCCACTTCATCCAAATACAAGGTGCCGCCTTGCGCCGAACCTAGCCAACCGGCACGACTGCTGCGCCCGGCGGTACGGGTGGCGGCATGGCCAAACAGTTCGACGGCGCCATGAGCCTTGCTCAATGCGCCGCAGTTGACCGCAACAAACAGACCACTGCGTTCGCTGTGGCGATGAATATGCCGAGCCAGCAACTCTTTGCCGGTGCCGCTCTCGCCATGGATCAGCAGCGGCTGCGAGCTCGCCGCTAGACTGTCGACCTGATCGCGCAATTGCCGTGAACGCGGGTCGATAAACACCAGCGCACGGGCACGAATACTTAAGGGGCTGCGATCGGATTCGCTGAAACTGAGCAACTCATTGCTCAGGGAAAATTCGCTCATGACTCTCTCCTGCTCCGCGACAGCGGGCACTGTTGGTACAACTCAGGCGCGACGATGGGCCAAACGCTCGATTCGCCCCTGCAAGCGGTAGAGCCAGGCAAAGCCCTGCTCCCAGGTACGGTGCCCGGACTGCACATTGATATGCCCGACACCCGCGAGCATCAACAGTTCGCTGCCCCAGCAAAGGGCCAGCCAACTGGCGCGCTCAGGGCTAGCGGCGGAGTCGTTGTCCGAGCCGACTAATAGGCTGGGAAACGGCAAGGCTTGGCGATTAATCGGCGCAAAGTTCTGCAGCGGCGCAGGGCAGCCGTTGCGCTCGACATCGGCCGGGGCCACCAATAACGCGCCACGCACCTTGTGCAGCAGTTGCGGGCTCGCTTGTGCTGCCCAGGCAGCCACGGTGATGCAACCCAAGCTGTGGGCAATCAGCACCACCGGCGCCGGCGCGGCGTTGATTGCCTGCTCCAACTCGGCAATCCATGCCTGACGTTGCGGCTGCAGCCAATCGGTCTGCTCGACCCGCGAGGCCGAAGGCAAAACGCGCTGCCAATGGGATTGCCAGTGCTCGTCAGGCGAGCCCTGCCAACCGGGAACTATCAAGTAATGAAGCACTGAACTAGGCATGCCAGACCTCCGCTGTTTCTCTATGCAGCGCAGTCTAGGCAGGCTTCCTTATCCCGTAAAAGAATATTGATTCATTTGCTTATAACCTAAAATCCAAAACACTCCGATCAATTCACCCGGAATGCTTATTCTTTAAGGTTATAAATATGGCGATAAATAATATTTTTAATAACCAAATTGCAGCCCTAATATCCGCTCCACACCGGCAAGATCGCTACCGGTGTTTGAGTCTTGGAGAAGATCATGAGCGCCACACTGCAACCCTTGGATGATCAGGACGACGCCAGCATCTTGCAGGAGATTACTCGTGCATTGCAGGGCTTACGGTTTGGCGCGGTGGAAATTACCGTGCACAACAACCAGATCGTCCAGATCGAACGCAAAGAAAAAGTTCGCCTGCAAGCGGCCAATAACCGCCAGGCCTGAAGCTCCCTACAAGATCTAGCCCCGCCCGACTGGACCACCAGACGGCGTGCCATGACCACGAGCCCACTAAAAAGAAGAGCACGACCATGACCACGCACCGCCGAACCG
>RCMZ01000252.1_pt1 | contig 32883 bp, 31 predicted proteins | sample 2041141 | NCBI WGS metagenome assembly RCMZ01 (sample SAMN09708263, study PRJNA481090) | Wastewater metagenome, whole genome shotgun sequencing project. | biome: sewage; isolation source: Davis station wastewater (DW) | place: Antarctica: Davis Station | collected 2010-03-01 | reverse complement strand
CACCTGCTGCAGGGCAACTTCCAGGGCTTCGGTGTAGTTGTCTTCACGGATCAGGCGGGCGAAGCGCGCCGAGCCGGGGATGTTGGTGCGCTCGCCGACGTTCACAAACAGCGAGTTGCGGTCGATGGTGAACGGCTCCAAGCCGGACAAACGACAGGCTTTAGGGATGTCCGGAATGGCGCGTGGGGCGTACTTGGCCACCGCTTCGGCAATCGCCTGAATATGCGCAGGCGTGGTGCCGCAGCAGCCGCCGACGATGTTCAAAAAGCCGGAGGCGGCGAACTCTTCAACCACCACGGCCATTTCTTCTGGGCTTTCGTCGTACTCACCAAAGGCGTTCGGCAGACCGGCGTTGGGGTGCGCGGACACGCGGGTGTCGGCCTTGCTCGACAGCTCTTCAAGGTACGGGCGCAACTCTTTGGCGCCCAGCGCGCAGTTCAGACCGACGGAAATCGGCTTGGCGTGGCTGATGGAGTTCCAGAACGCTTCGGTGGTTTGCCCGGACAGGGTGCGACCAGAGGCATCGGTGATGGTGCCGGAGATCATGATTGGCAACTCAAAACCCAGCTGCTCGAAGACTTCCTGTACCGCATAGATCGCGGCCTTGGCGTTGAGGGTGTCGAAGATGGTTTCGATCAGAATCAGGTCAGCGCCACCCTCGATCAGGCCACGGGTTGCTTCAATGTAATTAGTCACCAGAATGTCGAAGGTGACGTTGCGGTAGCCGGGGTTGTTCACGTCGGGTGACAGCGAGCAGGTGCGGCTGGTAGGCCCGAGCACGCCAGCGACGAAGCGCGGCTTGTTGGGGGTTTCCAGCGTCTTGGCATCGGCCACACGCCGGGCCACGCGGGCGCCTTCGACGTTCAGCTCATAGACCAAGGATTCCATGCCGTAATCGGCTTGCGACACTTGGGTGGCGTTGAAGGTGTTGGTTTCCAGGATGTCGGCACCGGCATCCAGATACGCCTTCTCGATGGCGGCGATGATGTCTGGGCGCGACAGCAGCAGCAGGTCGTTGTTGCCCTTAACGTCGCTCGGCCAATCGGCAAAGCGCTCGCCACGGTAGTCCTCTTCTTCCAGCTTGTAGCTCTGGATCATGGTGCCCATGCCGCCATCAAGAATCAGAATGCGCTCTTGCAGGGCTTGCTGGAGAGCGTGAAGGCGGGCGGTGCGATCGGACATGGCGGACATGACAACTACCTAAAAGCGCGGGAACAGAAAGGCGCTGATGATAGCAAAACTGTATGGATTTTGAGCATGCTCGGCATTTGCATGAAAATCGCTCATGTTGGCGGCATTAGCTTTGCGACCCTTAAGGCGACTAAAATCGGCGTCTTGGTTGTATTGCAGCTTTTTAGGGATCAGATGTATGCCGCTCCGGACGCTTATCACCGCGCTTCTGTTATCTGTCGCGCCATTGCTGCAGGCCGAACCGATTTCCTACAGCCGCGATGTGCAGCCGATTCTTACGGCTAAGTGCGTGGCCTGCCATGCCTGCTATGACGCACCTTGTCAGCTCAATCTGGGCAGCGGCGAAGGGGTGCAGCGCGGCGCCAGCAAGGTGCCTGTTTACGACGGTGGGCGCACGGATGAGCAAGCCACTACGCGGTTGTTTCTCGATGCCCATAGTGAGGCGGCTTGGCGGCGTAAGGGCTTCTCCTCGGTGCTGGATACCCAGGGCGGCCAAGCGGCTTTGATGACGCGCATGCTCAAGCTGGGCCATGCCGCGCCGCTGCTGGCGAACGCCAAATTGCCCGCGGAGCTGGAGTTGGGCATTACCCGTAAGAACCAGTGTGCGCTGCCGGATGAGTTCGCCAGCTACGCCGCCAAGCGTCCGGCCGAAGGCATGCCTTTCGCGGTGACCGGCTTGGAGCCGCAGGAATACCACACCTTGCAGGCTTGGCTGGCGGCCGGTGCGCCGGTCGATCAACAGGCGTTGCAGCCAAGCGCCAACGAGGCCGCGCAAATAGCCGAGTGGGAGGCGCTGCTCAATGCCAGTGGCGCGCGCACCCGCTTGGTCAGCCGCTGGTTGTATGAGCATCTGTTTATTGCCCACCTGTATTTCGCTGGCGGTGAGCCGGGGCATTTCTTTCAGTTAGTGCGCTCTCGTACGCCCAGTGGTCTGCCGATCGACCCGATTGCCACGCGCCGGCCGAACGATGATCCGGGCAATACGTTTTATTACCGCCTGTGGCCGGTGCAAGGCGTGATTGTGCACAAAACCCATATCACCTATGGCCTCAGCGCCGAGAAGCTGGCGCGGGTTAATCAACTGTTTTTCAGCGGTGATTGGACGGTGGATGCAGTGCCAGGCTACGGCCCGACGCGACGTGCCAACCCGTTCGAGACCTTTGCCGCCATTCCGGCTAAGAGCCGTTATCAGTTCATGCTGGATAACGCCGAATACTTTGTGCGCAGCTTTATCCGCGGGCCGGTGTGTCGTGGGCAGATCGCTACCGATGTGATCCGCGACCAGTTCTGGACCTTATTCCAGGCGCCGGAGCAGGATTTGTATATCACCGATGCCGAGTTCCGCGAGGAGGCCACGCCGCTGTTGGCGATACCGGGGCAAGTGGCGCAGTTGAGTAATCTGCCGCTGGTGTGGGGCGACTATAAAGATTTGCGCAACCAGTACGAGGCGCTGCGCAACGAGGCCTACGCGGATACAGCGCCACCGGCGTGGTCGAGCATCTGGGCCGGCAATGACAATGCGCTGCTGTCGGTGTTTCGCCACTACGACAGTGCGGCGGTGGATAAAGGTTTGATCGGTGGGGTGCCGCAGACCTTGTGGTTACTGGATTACCCGCTGTTCGAGCGTGCTTATTATCAACTGGTGGTCAACTTCGATGTGTTCGCCAATGTCTCGCATCAGGCGCAGACGCGCATGTATTTCGACTTGATTCGCAATGGTGCCGAGCAAAACTTTCTGCGCCTGATGCCTGCGCAGAGCCGCCAAGCACTGCGCGATGATTGGTATCAAGACAGCGGCCAGCTGAAGCTGTGGCTGTCCTATCCACCGCTGGATACTGACACGCCAAGCGCCCTAGGGCTCGATGCGCAGCGGCCCAAGCAGAGTTTTGTCAGTGCTTTGCTGGCGCGTTACGGGCGTTTGAATGCCAAGCCTGACCCGATCAATCGTTGCCTCAATGGCAGCTGTTATCGTCAGAACATCAGCCCACAATTGCAGGCTGTTGAGCAGCGCTTAAGTCGTCTCAGCGCACGCCCGGCGGCCAGCCTTAGAGTTATCGAGCAGCTGCCGGAAGCCACCATGCTGCGCATTGAGTTGGCCAATGGTCAGCGCCAGATCTACAGCCTGCTGCGCAACCGAGCACACAGTAACGTGGCGTTTATGATGGGTGAGTCGTTGCGCTATCAGCCGGGGTTGGATGACTTGACCATTTTCCCTGGCGTGCTGAGCAGCTATCCCAATTTTATCTTCAATATGACCGCTGCCGAGGTGCCTGATTTTGTTGCGGCGCTGGAGCAGAGTCAGGATGCCGCTAGCTTTGAGCAGATTACTCAGCGTTGGGGCGTGCGCCGCAGCCATCCGCAGTTCTGGTACTACTTCCATGACCTGTCGCGCTACATCGAAGAGACCGAACCGCTGGAGTACGGCGTGCTGGACATGAACCGTTACGAGAATTTGTAAGTGCCACGCGCGAGTCGTCGACGCCTGTTGCTGCGGGTGGCGACGGCGCTGGGTGTGTTGTATGCCTGCTTTTTTCTATTCCGACCAATTTACTAGGACTTTGCCGGCGCGGGGCAGTGGCGTACACTGCGTCTATGTTCGCGAGGAGTTGCCATGAGCGCCATTAATATCACCGAAGCTGCCCACGATTATCTGGCTGACCTGCTGAGTAAGCAGAGCACCCCGGGTATTGGCATTCGTATCTTCATCACCCAGCCGGGTACTCAGTACGCCGAAACCTGCATTGCCTACTGCAAGCCGGGTGAAGAGAAGCCAGAAGACACGCCGTTGCCACTCAAGAGCTTCACCGCTTATATCGACGCGTTCAGCGAGACCTTTCTCGATGACGCGGTAGTCGATTACGCCACCGACCGCATGGGCGGCCAGCTGACCATCAAGGCGCCCAACGCCAAAGTGCCGATGGTTAATGCCGACAGCCCAGTCAATGAACGCATCAACTACTACCTGCAGACCGAGATCAACCCGGGGCTGGCCAGCCACGGTGGCGAAGTCAGTCTGATCGATGTGGTTGAGGATGGCATTGCCGTGTTGAAGTTCGGTGGCGGCTGTCAGGGCTGCGGTCAGGCCGATGTGACCCTGAAGGAAGGTATCGAGAAGACCTTGCTGGAGCGTATTCCTGAGCTCAAAGGCGTACGCGATGTGACCGATCACAGCGTCAAAGAAAACGCCTACTACTAAGCACTGCTTAGCTAAGCGTTGAACACAAAAAAGGCGACCTGCGGGTCGCCTTTTTTTATCTGCCGAGCTTTACGCCGGCATGCTCCACGGTGCCAGCGCGTAGCCTTGCTCGCTGAGAGCGGCACGCGACTGCAACAGCACGCGGGCCAGCTGTTTGGCGTCGCTGTAAATGTTGGCGCTGAGCTTGGTGCGACCCAGCAAGCAAGTGTTGCTGCGGTCAATCACGCTCAGGCTCAGTTCGCCACTGCCGGCTTGTGGGGCCCAGGCAATGCATTGGAAAGGTTGAAAAGCGCTGTCGGCAATTAACAAAGCATCGTTAAAGCGCAGTGTGCTGTTCATGGGTAGTGTCACTCCGGATTATTTGCCCAAGCAAGTGCGGGTCGACAGCCTGTGCGTCGTGCCCTCTTCATCAACGTTGATGACCGAAGTAGACCAGTAAGTCACACGTTGTCGCAAAATCAGCTTAATGAGTCGCTAAACGCTAAGAAATTGAAGGTTTTTTGGCTTTTGTACGCTGCAAAAGACGGTGAATAGGGCAAAACGTGGTGGCGCATGCCACCTATAAAAAATCGCCGGGCTGCAAAGCAGGCCGGCGATTAGTGATGTAGTCACACTGCGGTTAGAGCCGTGGGCGACGGCCCATGATGAAAGAGACCACAAACAGCACCAAGAACACGATGAAGAGTATTTTGGCGATGCCGGCGGCGGTGCCTGCGATGCCCGCAAAGCCCAATACCGCAGCGATGATGGCAATAATCAGAAAAGTAATCGACCAACTAAGCATGGTGGTATCTCCTAAACAGTGATGGTTAGCTATCGACGCGCAATGCGTCGGCATCTACACCGCGAACGCCGCGAATGTTGCTGGCCGTTTCAACCGCCAGTTGCTTCTCTTCTGAGCTAAGCACATGACCACTGAGCTGGACCATGCCGCGCTGGGTTTCGACGGCAATGTTTAGGCCATCGAGATTGCTGTCGTACAGAAAGCTGGACTTCACTTTGCTGGTGATCCAAGTGTCGTTGATCGCCGTACTGGCCCCGCTGGCAACCTGCTGCGCTTTGGCTGTAGTGCTCTCGCTGGCGCTGACCTTGATGTGGTTGTTCACCTGCTTCACGCCTGCGGTATTACGGGCCAGGTGTTCCGCCAGTTCCTTAGCCTGTGCGCTGTCGGCGTTACCCTTGAGCGTGACGGCGCCTTGTGTGGTGCTGACGTTGATATTTAAGCCTTCGGTATGACTGTTCCACAGCAGCTTGGACTTGATCACTGTCGTCAGCGTGACGTCATCTACCTGCTGCGACAGCCCAGGCTTGGCCTGCTTGCCGGACGCCGGAGCGCTGACAATTAATTGGTTATCGACGTTATTGATGCCGTCCGTGCCGAGCGCCAATTGCTCGGCCAGGTCACGATCAATGCCACTTTCAACACTGCCGGTCAGGGTCGCGGTGCCGCCTTTAACATCGACGTTGATACCAAAAGGGTTGAGGTGGCGATTGAGAGCGATCACGCCCCATACCTTGCCTTCTTTGGCCACTTCACTGAGCTGGGTGCTTACCGTGGATGGGTTGGCTTCGGCGGCTTGAACATACAGTGGCGAAAGGCCGAGCATGCCGGTGGCGGTCATGGCTAAAACAAGCTTCTTCATCGGGTACATGCTGCATTCCTCCAAGAAAGTCTGGGGCCGGTCACCCTAAGGCAATCGTCAGGAGGAATAGCGCAAGCGTCGTGCCAGCTTTTTTATTTTTCTAAATCGTATATATATCAGATAGATAAGTGATTTATGCGGTTGCCTAGATCGTGCATTGTGCAGGTTGCCTCACATATCACCGTGCAACTTGCACGATTTTTTCGGGACTAAGCTAAGCACTCACGCAATGGAGACGCAGCATGCCCGACAAGGATCAAGACGGCGGCCGGATTTTACTGGTCGATGACGAAGCCGCGATTCTGCGCACTTTTCGTTACTGCCTAGAGGATGCTGGTTATCAGGTTGCAGGCGCCAACAGCGCCGCTCAGGCCGAAACCCTGTTGCAGCAACAGGTATTTGACCTGTGCTTTCTTGACCTGCGCTTAGGCGATGACAACGGCCTAGATGTGCTCGAACGCATGCGCGTGCAAGCACCTTGGATGCGTGTGGTGATCATCACCGCCCATTCGGCTATCGACACTGCCGTAGACGCCATTCAGGCCGGCGCGGTGGGTTATCTGGTCAAACCCTGTAGCCCACAACAACTGCGCATGACCGCGGCCAAGCAGTTGGAGGTGCGTCAGCTGACGGTGCGGCTGGAGCTGCTCGAAGGCGAGATGGGCCGCAGCCAAGCCAATTTGCAATCGAATAATCCGGCCTTGATGCAGGTGCTGGAAACTGCTCGCCAGGTTGCCGACACCGATGCCAATATCCTCATTCTTGGCGAGTCCGGCACCGGTAAGGGCGAGTTGGCGCGGGCTATTCACGGCTGGAGCAAGCGCGCCAAGAAGAACCGCGTCACCATCAACTGCCCATCACTGACGGCTGAATTGATGGAGAGCGAGTTGTTTGGCCATACCCGCGGTGCCTTCACCGGCGCCAGCGAAAGCACTCAGGGGCGCATCAGCCAAGCCGACGGCGGTAGTTTGTTCCTCGATGAAATCGGCGATTTTCCACTGCCGCTACAACCCAAACTGCTGCGTTTTATCCAAGACAAAGAGTACGAGCGCGTGGGCGATCCGGTCACTCGGCAAGCCAACGTGCGCATCATCGCCGCGACCAATCTGGACCTCGACACTATGGTGCGCGAAGGGCGCTTTCGTGAGGATCTGCTCTATCGGCTGAATGTCATCACCCTGACCCTGCCAGCGTTGCGCGACCGCAGTGAGGACATCTTGCCGCTGGCTGAGGGCTTTTTGGCGCACTTCGTTAACGAGTACGGCCGCCCAGCCCGCGCTTTTAGCGATGCGGCGAGCAGCATGCTGCAGCACTACAACTGGCCCGGTAATATCCGTGAACTGCGTAACGTGATTGAACGCGCCTGCATTGTCTGTGGCGATAGCCATATCGAGCCCAGCCACTTTGGCCTGGGTGAGCAAGCCGTGGAGACGCCGCTCAAGGTCGGTGCGGCGCTCAGCTTAGAGGCGCTGGAAAAAGCCCACATCGCCGCGTTGCTGGCCAGCAGCCCAACTCTGGACGAAGCGGCAGCGACGCTCGGTATCGATGTATCCACGCTGTATCGCAAGCGTAAGCAGTACAGCCTGTGAAGTTGCGTAGCCGGTTGTTCCTCAGTATCAGTGCGCTGCTGTTCTTGGCGCTGCTCGGCTTGCTGCTTGGCGTCTGTAGCGTGCTGCTGCTGACGCAAACGCAAAATCAGGCGATGACGCGTAACTTGCAGATCATTGAAGCCGGTCGTGGCATGCACCAAGAAATGGGCACGCAGATCGTGCTAATGCTGCGCGATAAACTGGACCGCCAAGCGCTGCAGGCCTCTGATCAGCGCTTTCGCGGCTGGTTGTCACGCGCCGGTGCAGGTTCACAAGAGGACGCTGACCGGCAAACCCTCGCCGAGCTGGAACGCACCTACCTGCGCTTTGATAAATATCTCAGTAAGCCCGAAGACGTGCGGCGTCACTTACTCGACGACGATCAATTCGTTCTCAGCCTGCAAACCTTGCGCGACCATTTAAATGCACTGCAGCAGCGCTACGTCGCCAATCTGCAACAGGCTCAAGCAGACTCACGCACGCGCGCCTGGTGGATTGCCGGGCTGTTGAGCCTGATTGGCCTGACTCTGCTGTTGATTGGCTTTATTACCGCCAACAGCATTGCCCGGCGCTTCGGCTTGCCGGTAGAAGCCTTGACCGCTGCCGCCGAGCAAATTGAGCGCGGCGATTATCAGGTCATTTTGCCGATTACCCAGCAAGCCGAACTGGCCTCGCTAACCCGGCGCTTTGGCCAGATGGCTGAAGCCTTGCGCCAGTTTCATGCCAGCAACCTAGCGTCTTTGATCGCCAGCCAACGGCGGCTACAAGCCGTGCTCGACAGCATTAACGATGGCCTGTTGATCATTGATCGTGATGGGCGACTGGAGCATGGCAACCCGGTCGCTCAGCGCCAGTTAGGCTGGAGCCAAGTGCCAATTGGCCAGCCTTTGCGGCAATTGCTGCCGCAGCCGGAGCTGGAACACCAGTTGAGCCTGACCTTGGCCGGGCAGCCGACCCAACAAGTCACAGAAGACCTGTACACCGACAGTCATGGTGAGGAGCACCTGCTGAGCAAAAGCTTAAGTCCAGTGAGTGATGAGTGCGGTAACACCATCGGGGCGGTGATGGTGTTGCGTGATGTCACCGAGCAGCGGGCGTTTGAGCGCATCCGCAGTGAGTTTGTGCTGCGCGCCTCCCATGAGTTGCGCACGCCGGTTACCGGCATGCACATGGCATTCGGTCTGTTGCGCGAACGCCTGCATCTGGATGCTGAGAGTCGTGAAGAAGACCTGATGCAAACCCTCGGCGATGAAATGCGCCGCTTGCTGCTGTTGCTGGATGATTTGCTGGATTTCTCCCGTTACCAAAACGGCCTGCAAACCCTTGATCGACAACCTTGTGATCTGGCGGCACTGCTGCACGATGCCGCTCGACGCTTTGCGCACAAAGCGGAAAAACGCCAGATCGTCTTGCAAGTTGAGCTGCATGAAGACTTGCCGTTGTTGAATCTCGATCAAACTCAGCTAGAGCGCGTGTTAGACAATCTGCTGGGTAATGCCCTACGCCATAGCCAAAACGGCGGGCAAATCTTGCTGCAAGCACGCAGCCAGGCGGAGCAGCTGTTTATCAGTGTTGAGGATCAAGGCGAGGGCATTGCGCACAGCCAGCAAAGCCGAATTTTTGAGCCGTTTGTGCAGGTGGGCAAACGCAAAGGTGGCGCGGGTTTGGGGCTGGCCTTGTGTAAGGAAATCATCCAGCTACACGGTGGGCGCATTGGCCTTAGCTCAAGCCCAGGGCAGGGCGCGCGTTTCTACTTGGAGCTGCCCATGCAATAACGCGCGGTTACGCGTCTTATTGCGCAGGTTGCTGCAGCCAAGCGCCAACCTCGGCCAGTGCCTGCTGTTGGCGTTGTGGCCAATCGCCGCGAATATCGACATAGGCTTGCTGGTGCTGCTGCAGCCAGTGTTTACACGCGTGGTGAAACTGCTGGCGCTGTTGTAGTTGCGGCTGACAGCGTTGGCCATCGTCGATCCAAGGCACGTCGCTGGGGTCGAGTAGCAGGTGCAAGTGGTAGTCGCGGCTGAGCAATTGCTGCTCGATCCATGGCGGACAGGCGGCAAACAGCAGCTGACTCCAGAGCATATTGCTGAGCAAATGCGTGTCGAGAATTAATAGTTCTGGTGCCTCGGCGCGTGCAGCATCCTCCCACGCCAGCTGGCCACGGGCGATGGGCGGAATGTCGGCATAGCAGGTGTCGCGCTGCTGTTGCTCGATAAAGTGCCGCACATACTCCGCGACAATCACCCCGCCAAAGGTCTGTTGAATGGTCGCCGCCAACCAGCTTTTGCCGCTCGACTCGGGGCCTGTGAGCACCAGCACCTTCATGCGTGTGCCAGTAGCGGCTGACGCTGCCATTGGCGCCAGCCATGCACGGCCAATAGGGTGAACAGCGCGTAAAGACCGGCGGTCAGGTACAGGTCTTTATGGATAAACAGGCCGACAAAAATCACGTCGAGAATGATCCACAACAGCCAGTTCTCTAAGCGCTTTTGCGCCATCCATACCTGCGCCACCAGGCTGAAAGCGGTCAGGCTGGCGTCCAGCCAAGGTGCGGCGGCGTCGGTGTAGGTAGCCATGGCGTAACCCAGCAGCAGGCTGCTGGCGGCGCCGATGGCCAAGCTCAGAAGCAAGCCGTTAACCCCCAGGCGGCTGATCTGCCGGCCGCTGTGCTGCGCGCCGCCGCGCGTCCACTGCCACCAGCCATAGAGTTGCAGCACTGCATAGATGCCTTGCAAAAGCATGTCGGAATAGAGTTTTACGTCGTAAAAAATCCAGCTGTAAATCAGCACCATGACCAGGCCAATCGGCCAGCACCAGAGGTTCTGGCGGATGGTCAGCCAGACGGCTAGCACACCCAGTGAGGCGGCAATCAGTTCAATCAAAGACATTGCAATTCTCTTGCTGCGCTTACAGGCAATTGCCGGCGCTTATGGATAGTCAATCGCGACGATATACCAGGCTTTTTCCCCGGTCGGGGTCTGTACCCGCACCTCGGCATCCAATGCTTTACCGATCAGGGCACGGGCCAGCGGCGCGTCGATGCTGATCAGGTTGGCTTTTAGGTCCAGTTCATCGGGGCCGACAATGCGGTAGCGCGACTCGTTACCGTCCTCGTCTTCCAAACTCACCCAGGCGCCGAAGTAAACTTTGTGCGGGTCGCTGGGGCGGCTGTCGACAACCTTGAGGCTTTCCAAACGCTTGGTCAGGAATCGCACACGGCTGTCGATCTCGCGCAGCATCTTCTTGCCGTAGGTGTATTCCGCGTTCTCCGAGCGATCACCTTGGGCAGCCGCTTCGCTGACCGATTGGGTCACTTGCGGGCGGCGCACGTGCCAGAGTTCATGCAGCTCGGCCCGCATGCGCGCTTCACCCTCAGGGGTGATCAGCGCGGTGCCGGCGGAGCGGGGTGGACGATAACGGCTCATAGACTGTGCTGGTTAAGAGTGAGCGGCGAGTTTAACAAGCTCAGCCCTCGCGTAGCACGGTTAGCGGGCTGGCATTCAGAGCGCGGCGAGTGCCGAGCACGCCAGCGCCACCGACCAGTACTGCACCGAGCAATGGCAGCAGCAATAACCAGGGATGGGGGTGCCACTGCAAATCGAACACCAGCCGATAGAGCAGGGCGCTGATCAGCTCACAGCCCAACGCTGCAAGCAGGCCGCTGGCGGCACCGAGCAGGCCGAATTCAGCCCGCCGAGCGCGCACCAGCAGTCGGCGTTCAGCCCCTAAGGCGCGCAGCAAAGCGCCCTGACGGATGCGCTCATCGAGGGTGGTTTGCAGCCCGGCAAACAACACAGCAAGCCCGGCGGCGAGCACGAACAGCAAGACGAACTCGATGGCCAGGGTGACTTGCGCCAGGATGCTGCGCAGTTGCGCGACCAGTGCGTCGACCTGCAATAGGGTGACGGTCGGGAAGGCGCGCGCCAGTGCCAGCAACTGCCGGTCTTGCTGGGCTGGCAGGTAGAAGCTGGTCAGGTAGGTGCTGGGCAGGTCTTGCAGGGTGCCGGGTTCAAAGACCATGTAGAAGTTCGGCTGAAAGCTGTTCCAGTTGACCTTGCGCAGACTGCTGACCTGCGCATCGCGGCTGATACCGCCGACGTTAAAGGTCAAACGATCGCCCAGTTTCAGCTGCAGGCTGGTGGCGAGTTCGGCCTCCACGGAGACGCCCGGCAAGCTCTCGCTTGGCTTGGTTTGCCACCACGTTCCTGCCACCAGCTGATTGTCTGCGGGTAAGTCGGCGGCCCAGGTTAGGCTCAGGTCGCGGTTAAGCGCGCGCTCGCCACGTGACTCCTTACTGACGGTCTGGCGCAGCGGCTCGCCATTCACCAGCAGTAAACGCCCCGGCACCACCGGATAAAGCGGCTGCGGGTGAGGAGTCAGTTTGGCCAAGTGGGCAGCAAAGGCCGCTTGCTCGGCAGGCAGAATATTCAGGGCAAAATGATTGGGCGCATCGGCCGGCAGTTGCGCTTGCCAGGTGTTCAATAGCTCACCACGCAGCAACGCGATTAGCGCCATGGCCATGATGATTAGACCAAACGCCAGCGCTTGGCCGGCGGCGCTCAAGGGCTGGCGCAGTAACTGCCCCAAGCCCAAGCGCCAACTCAGACTGGCACTGGCCAGTAGCCGACGCAGCCCACGCAGGCCCAACAACAGCAGGCCGCCAAGCATCAAGGCGGTCAACAAGCCACCACCGAGCAGGGCCAGGGTCAGGGCTAAATCTAGGCTCATGCGCCACATGATCAGCCCCAGCGCCAATAACGCCGCGCCATAGACCAACCAAGAGCTGGCCGGTACTGGCAGCAAGTCACGGCGCAATACCCGCAGGGGCGGCACCCGGCCAAGTGCTGCCAGTGGCGGCAAAGCAAAGCCCGCAAGGGCGACCAGTCCGGTGGCCATGCCGGCCAGCGCTGGCCAGATACCGCCGGTGGGAATTTGCGCGGGCAGCAGGCCCTGCAATAAATAGAACAGCACCTGCTGCGCCAGCCAACCGAGCAGCGCGCCGCCGAGGCTAGCAATCAGGCCGAGGATCGCCAGTTGCAGGCTGAATAAGCCCAGTGCTTGACGGCGTGATAGGCCCAAGCAGCGCAGCAGTGCGCTGGCATCGAAGCGGCGTGCAGCAAAACGCGTGGCCGACAGCGCCACGGCGACACCGGCCAGCAAAATTGCCACCAAGCTGGCAAGGTTCAGGTAGCGCTCGGCACGGCCCAGCGCGTTGCCAATTTGTGCATTGCCATCGCGGGCGTCTTGCAGCTCCTGTTGCGGCTGTAGACCCGGGGTGATTTCGCTGCGGTAGTGCGCCAGTGTTGGCGCGTCACCACGCCAGAGCAAACGGTAGGTCACACGGCTGCCGGGCTGCACGATGTCGGTCGCCGCGAGGTCGTCCAGGTGCATCAACATGTGTGGGGCCAGGCTGTAAAAGTCGCCGGCTCGATCGGGCTCGTAGGTCAGCACTCGGCTGATCCGCAGCTGCTTGCGGCCCACCTCTAAGTCATCGCCGACGTTTAAGTTGAGAGCGCTGAGCAAGCGTGCTTCGGCCCAGACTTCGCCGGCTGTTGGTCCTTTGCCGGTTTGCTCCGGGCCATAAGGCATGGCGCTGCTTTTCAGTTGGCCGCGCAACGGGTAGGCATTATCAGCGGCTTTGACGCTGGCCAGTTGAATGCCGCTGGCGCTGGCGATCACGCTGGCAAACTCAACTACGTTTGCGGACTCAAGGCCCAGTGCGGTGCCGGCTTTAAGTTGCTCAGGGCTGGCCGGCGTGCTGCCTTTTATCTGCAAGTCGGCGCCGAGAAACTCACTGGCACGTAGCAACATGCCGTCGCTCAAGCGCGCACTGAAATAACCAATGGCGGTGCTGGCAGTGACGGCAATCAGCAGTGCGGCGAACAGCGTGCGCAATTCACCGGCACGCGCATCCCGCCGCAGCTGGCGCCAAGCCAAGGCCAGCAAGCGGCTGAACGGCAGGCGAGTCATAGGGCCGGCGCGCTATCGACCAACCGGCCGGCTTCGAGGCAGATCTGGCGGCTGCAGCGCTGTGCCAGGCGCGCATCATGGGTGACCAGCACCAAGGTGGCGCCATGCTCACGATTGAGTTCAAACAGCAGGTCAATGATGCGCTCGCCGGTGTGGCTGTCGAGGTTGCCAGTCGGCTCGTCGGCAAATAGCACGGCGGGTTCGGCAACAAAGGCGCGAGCAATCGCCACGCGCTGCTGCTCGCCACCGGACAACTGGCGCGGGTAGTGAGTTAAACGTTGCCCGAGGCCCACCCGTTCAAGCAGCGCACGGGCGCGCTGGCGCGCATCGGCATGGCCTTCTAATTCCAGCGGCAGCATGACGTTTTCCAGCGCGTTGAGGCTGTCGAGCAACTGAAACGACTGGAAGACGAATCCCACCTGCTCGGCGCGCAGGCGCGCGCGCTGGTCTTCATTGAGCTGGGTTAAGTCATGGCCAGCCAGGTGGATGCTGCCGCTGCTGGGCAGGTCGAGGCCGGCAAGCAACCCTAAGAGTGTCGATTTGCCTGAGCCGGAGCGGCCGATAATCGCCAGACTGTCACCGCGGCACAGATCCAGGCTCAGGTCAGCGAGGATGCTCAGCTCGCCTTCCGCGCTAGGGACCACTTTGTTAAGGTGCCGCGCAGTAAGAATTGGGGTATTCATCAGAGTGGCGTTCATACACTGGCGCTCAGGAGGATTCGATGCGGACGTGGCGAATAACTGCCGTGGTGACATTGTTGCTGTGGGCTCAAGGGGCGCTGGCCGGCACCGTATTGGTGCTGGGCGATAGTATCAGCGCCGCTTTTGGTCTGGATATACGCCAAGGCTGGGTGAGCCTGCTCGAACAGCGCCTGGCAGCCGAGGGTTTTGACTATCAAGTGGTTAATGCTTCGGTCAGTGGTGACACCAGCGCAGGCGGCCTAGCGCGCCTGCCGACGCTGCTTACAGAGCATCGGCCCGCGCTGGTTGTGGTCGAGCTGGGCGGTAACGATGGCTTGCGCGGCCAGCTGCCGGCGCAATTGCAACAAAACCTTGCGGCGATCGTGCAGCAGTCGCAAAAGGCCGGAGCCAAGGTGCTGATTTTAGGCATGCGCTTACCGCCTAATTACGGTGTGCGCTACACCACGGCGTTCGCTGAGGTTTACCCAAACGTGGCCAGTGAGACTGGCGCAGCCTTGGTACCTTTCGTACTGGAGGGCATCGGTGGCGAGCCTTCCATGGTGCAGAGTGATGGCATTCACCCTACTGCTGAAGCTCAGCCTCGGTTGCTTGATAACGTCTGGCCGCTGCTCAAGCCGTTGCTTTGATGCTGTATTAATGAAGCTCAGGACGCCGCATCCAAATCACCTGCTGGGCGCTAAACCTTAACTTGCGTGATGACTTTGCCTCCCTGATGTCAGCGGTGCCTGGCTGGCCAGTGTCGGTGCGTTTAAATCTGGACCATGCCGGTATACGTATTTCTGCAGGCTATCGTCTGCGGTTGGCATTGAGTACAGCCGGCTTCACGGGGCTGTGGCCAAGCCGTGAACTGACTACGCTGACCTTGCTGCAAAGCTTGCAGTCGCCGGCGGTGCGCAGCTTTCGCCACTGGCTGTTCGAGCAGTCCGGCATTCGATCCACCAAAACCTGACCTTAACCCCTTACGTAGTATCCGGCTGCCGCCATGAACCTAGCTCTGCTGACCTTCCCTGCGCTGTACTGCGCCACCATCCTGATGCTCACCGGCACAGGTCTGTTTTTAAGTTATATCGGCTTGCGCCTAAGTGGCGAAGGCGTCAGCGAGCTGTGGATCGGTGCGCTAACAGCCGCCTATTACGCCGGCATGGTCTGCGGTGCCAAATTTGGCCATCGCATGATCGCGGGCGTCGGCCATGTCCGCTCCTATGTCGCCTGTGCGGGCGTGGCGACCATCATCGCCTTGCTGCATGTGCTGTTTGAGAACCTGGAGTTCTGGCTGGTACTGCGTTTTATCACCGGCTTGGTGATGATGAACCAGTACATGGTGATCGAGAGCTGGCTCAACGAGCAGGCAGAAAACAACCAGCGCGGCGCGGTATTCGCCGGTTACATGGTCGCGGTGTCTCTGGGCTTAATGCTTGGCCAGGGTGTACTGATCTGGCGTCCGGATCTGGATTTTAAGCCGCTGCTGATCGTCGCGATCTGCTTTGCCGCGTGTTTGTTGCCGGTGGCGATGACCAAGCGCTTACACCCGGCAAAGCTCAGCGCGGCGCCGCTGGAAATTGGCTATTTCTGGCAGCGGGTGCCGCAGGCGTTGACCACTGTATTTGTTACCGGTCTGATGATCGGCGCGTTCTATGCTTTAGCGCCGGTATTCGCCACCCTTAACGGGCTGGACACCGCGCAAGCCAGCACCTTTGTGGCGGTGTCGATCTTCGCCGGTTTGTGTGGGCAATGGCCAATGGGCTGGCTGTCTGATCGGATCGACCGCTCGCTGTTGATTCGCTGCTCTGCTGTCGCCCTAGCGCTGCTGGTGATTCCGCTGTGGGGGCTGGTCCAGCTGCCCTATGCGTTACTGCTGGTGTTTGGTTTTCTCAGCGGCATGCTGTTATTTACCTTGTACCCGCTGGCAATCGCTCTGGCCAACGACAATATCGAACAAAGCCGACGTGTGCCGCTGAGCGCCATGATGTTGGCAACCCACGGCATCGGCGCGTGCTTAGGCCCAGTGATTAGCGGTGCGCTGATGAACCACTTTGGCCAGAGCAGCTTCTACATGATGTTCTCGGTCTGTGCGTTGCTGCTGATCTGGCGCGTGCAGCCCAAGCATGTCACCGGTGAATATTTGGTCCCAGATGCGCCGTTGCCGCATGTGGTGATGCCTGAGCATCCGGTCGGTGCGATGGCCGCGATGCTGGATCCGCGGGTGGAGGGCGTGCCCGATGAGTTGCTGATTAATCCCGACCCTGAGCAGCCGCTTGGTGCATAGGCATCGCTTAATCCCGCCGCCTAATGCCGTGCTTGCCCAGCCAACTATGTCTTAAGAGATATGGTCAGGGGCGAGCAGGTCGATAGAGTAAGGGCAATGATTTTGCTCAATTTTGCCCACAGGATACGTCACCATGGATATTGCCCAGTTTGCTGACCTGCTGAGTGCCGCCAAGGCTCAGTCCGAACCGCAACGTCTGTTGTTTGTTTTCGTTGCCGCCGAGTTGCCCAAAGATGCCACCGAGGCTGAGGCGCAGCGACATGCCGAGCAGCAGGGCGGCTCGTTGCGCCCGGTTTTGTGCGTGGACAAATTGCCCGCTGAACTGAGTGATTTTGCCGGTTTGATCGCTGAGTCTGAGCGCACCGGGATTGCCTGGGATCTGGTTTTTGCCGCAGGCTTGGCGGGTCGTGCGGGCCAAGCGCCGAACAGCGATGAAGCCGAACAGCCGTTGAAGATGATGGTCGGCGCCATCGAAACCGGTAGCATCGGCAACTTTATCGCCTTTGACCGCGAAGGTCTGGCGGTGTCGTTCTACTGAGTCGTGTGCCGCCTGTCGTTCTGTTGCGCGTTAGGCAGAGATACGGCGGCTTCTCAGTACCTCTTTGGATATAGCACTGCGTAGCGCTGCTGGCCTGCGCGATGCATACCCTTGATTGCAGATTATTTGGAGATCGCCTGTGCTCACCCATCTTGATGCCCATGGCCACGCCAACATGGTCGATGTCACCGACAAAGCCCTGACCCAGCGCGAGGCAGTGGCCGAAGCGCGGGTGCGCATGCGCCCACAAACCCTGCAGATGATCGTGCAGGGCGGCCACCCCAAGGGTGATGTATTTGCCGTGGCGCGGATTGCCGGTATTCAGGCGGCGAAGAAAACCTCTGACCTGATTCCACTGTGCCATCCGTTGTTGCTCAGCAGCGTCAAAGTGCTGCTGCAGGCCGAGGGCGAAGACTGTGTCCACATCACCGCCACCTGCAAATTGGCCGGCCAGACCGGTGTGGAGATGGAGGCGTTGACCGCTGCCAGCGTCGCTGCCCTGACCATCTATGACATGTGCAAAGCGGTCGATCGCGGCATGGTTATCGAGCACGTGCGCCTGCTGGAGAAGCTCGGCGGCAAGAGTGGCCACTATCGTCACGGTGACGCCGAATGATTAGCGTCCAGTATTTTGCCCGTTACCGCGAAACCCTTGGGCTGGACGGTGAACGCCTCGACTGGCAAGGCGACTTGCACAGTTTGGCGCAGTTGCGCGAGCAGTTGGTTGCCCGTGGTGGTGCTTGGGCCGTACTGGCCGAGCGGAACCTGATGTGCGCGCGCAATCAAGACCTTTGCAGCCTCACCGAGCCATTAGCCGATGGCGATGAGGTAGCGTTTTTCCCCACCGTTACTGGCGGCTGAGCTGTTAAGCCTTTGGCGCCAGCGGCCTACCTCCATCGGGGAATAGGCCGCCCATCTGCGCGCGTGCAGGCTGTGCTGAATTTACCTTGTCGAGGACTTCAGCATGTCTCACCTTGCCCAGAGCAGCTTTCAGCCGCTGCGCATCGCCGTACTCACCGTCAGTGATACCCGCACGCTGGAAACCGACACCTCCGGCCAGACCCTGATTAGCCAATTGGAAGACAGCGGCCATGCGCTCGCGGCGCGGGCCATTGTGATCGACGATATCTACCAAATTCGCGCTCAGCTCTCGCAGTGGATTGCCGATGCGCTGGTGCAGGTAGTGCTGATCACGGGCGGCACCGGTTTTACCGTGCGCGATAACACGCCCCAAGCCGTTACGCCGTTGCTGGACAAGCACGTTGAAGGCTTTGGTGAGCTGTTTCGCCAAGTCTCGGTGCTGGAAATTGGCACCTCCAGCTTGCAGTCGCGCGCGCTGGCAGGTTTTGCCAACAGCACCTTGGTGGTGTGCATGCCGGGTTCGCCAAATGCCTGCCGCACCGCTTGGCAAAAGATCCTTGGTGAGCAGCTCGATAGCCGCACGCGGCCGTGCAACTTCGTCCCACACTTGAAAGCCTTGCCCGACCGTCCAGTGGCCAGCTGTGGGCCACGTTCGTGAGCGGTTGTGGCTGCGATGGCAGCAACCTGCACCCGGTCGATGAGGTCATTGAGCACCTACTGAACCGCGCTCCGCTGCCGCCAAAAATTGAGCGCGTGGCCTTGGCTGATGCTCTGGGCCTGGTGTTGGCCGAAGACTTACTGGCGCCTAACGACGTGCCTGCATGGGACAACAGCGCCATGGACGGGTATGCCCTGCGCGCGCGTGACCTGCCGATTGAGGGCGGCTTTTTGCCCTTGGCTGGGCGTATCGCTGCCGGGGACAGTGGCCTAACGCCATTGGCGCCGGGGCAAGCGGTACGGATTTTTACCGGCGCACCTTTGCCACCCGGCGCTGACACCGTGGTGGCGCAAGAGGATTGCCGCGCCGAAGGTTCAGGCGTGTGGCTGCCTGCGGCCAAGCAGGGCGCCCATGTGCGACAAAAAGGCGAAGAGCTGAGCAACGGCAGCCTGCTGCTGAGTGCTGGGCAGCGCTTGCGCCCGCAAGAAATCGGCCTGCTGGCAAGCATGGGCTTTGCGCAGGTGCCGGTGTATCGACCGCTGCGGGTCGGCTTGTTGAGCAGCGGCGACGAGTTGCGCGAGCCTGGTGAGGTGTTGCAGCCAGGGCAAATCTATAACGCCAATCGCTTTACCCTCGGTGCGGTGCTGCGCAGCCTAGGCATGCAAGTGCATGACTACGAGGTGATGGCCGATGACCTCGCCACCAGTCGTGATGCGTTGAGCTTAGCCGCCTCGGAATGGGACATGCTGCTGACCTCTGGCGGCGTCTCGGTCGGTGAGGAAGACCATCTCAAGCAGGCGATCCGTGAGCTTGGTGAGCTGCACCTGTGGCGTCTGGCGATTCAGCCGGGCAAGCCGTTGGCCTTTGGTGAAGTTGGCGGTAAACCGTGGATTGGCTTGCCGGGTAACCCGGCTGCCGCGCTGATTACCGCCTTGATCGTGGCGCGGCCGTTTCTGCTGCGCGCTCAAGGCCGTGTTGAGGTGATGCCCAAAGCATTGCCGCTACCGGCGGCGTTCAGTTGGGATAAACCACGGCCACGTCGGCAATACCTGCGTGCGCGCTTGCAAGCAGACGCTAAAGGGCAGTTGCAGGTGCATCTGCACCCGCGTCAGGGCTCGGCCATGCTCAGCTCAGCGTGCTGGAGTGACGGCCTGGCGGTGATCGAAATTGGCGAGACGCTGCGGGTGGGGCAACCGGTGAACTACCTGAGTTTTGCCGAGCTGTTGCACTAAGCAACTAGGTTACAAACGGCCCCGCGCAATGCGGGGCTTGGCTGGCAAGCACCGAGACAATCTGCCGGCTCGCTTATGCGAACGAGTTGCACAGCAATCCTATAAAACATCCTCATCGCACCTCGAACCGCGGCGGCAAAGCCCTGCGCCGTTGGTGGCTGTGGGCGCCGATCGGCGTGGATAGTTTGCTCATCCTGGCCAGCGTAATCGTTAGGCTGCGCTGCTAGGTCGCAGGCGTGCGCTCGGCCTGCGTTGACCTTGGTCAAGGTTGGCGCCGGGCTGCAACCCTAGAGTGCCGGCAGTTAAGTTCCGGCTCGGCCACGGGCGGCTGTCCGTTGGCCATATCCTAGGAGTACGCCATGCAACTGGTCTGTCCGGCTGGCAGCCTGCCCGCTCTCAAGGCGGCGGTGCGCGAAGGCGCCGACGCGATCTACGTGGGCTTTCGTGATGACACCAACGCGCGCCATTTCGCGGGCCTTAATCTGGATGAGAAGCAGCTGCAAAGCGGCCTTGAACTGATCCGGCAGAAAGGCCGTCAGCTGTATATCGCGGTTAATACTTATGCCCGTGCCGATGGCTGGGCGCGTTGGCAGCGGGCGGTTGATCACGCCGCCGAGCTGGGCGTGGATGCGCTGATTGCCGCCGACCCTGGCGTGTTGGCCTATGCCTCGCGGCGCCATCCCAACCTCAATTTGCATCTGTCGGTGCAAGGCTCGGCGACCAACGCTGGGGCGTTGAACTTCTTTCAGGAACGCTACGGTATTCGCCGTGCAGTGCTGCCACGGGTGCTGTCGCTGGCTCAGGTTAAGCAACTGGCGAGCAAGAGTACGGTGCCGATCGAGGTGTTCGCCTTCGGCAGCCTGTGCATCATGGCCGAGGGCCGCTGCCACTTGTCGTCGTACCTGACCGGCGAGTCGCCGAACCTTTGCGGCGTGTGCTCGCCGGCCAAGGCGGTGCGCTGGAGCGAAGATGCTGACGGTCTTAGTGCGCGCCTGAATGGCGTGCTGATCGACCGTTATGCCGAAGGCGAATCGGCCGGTTATCCAACCTTGTGCAAGGGCCGCTTTGTGGTCGATGGCCAACGCTTTCATGCCCTAGAAGAACCCACCAGCCTGAACACCATTGAGCTGATTCCGGACCTGGTGAGCATGGGCGTAGCCGCGGTGAAGATTGAAGGCCGCCAGCGCAGCCCGGCTTATGTTGAACAAGTCACCAAGGTCTGGCGCGCGGCGCTGGATGCCTATGCCAAAGCACCTAACAGCTACAGCGTGGCGCCGGATTGGCGCACGGCGCTGGCGGCGTTGTCCGAAGGCAGTCAGACCACCCTGGGCGCTTACCACCGCGCCTGGCAATAAGGGGAACGCACATGCAACTGAGTCTTGGGCCGGTACTGTTTTGTTGGGAGCGCCAGCAGCTGCTGGATTTTTATGCCGAGATGGCCAGCCAGCCGCTGGACGTTATTTATCTTGGTGAAACCGTGTGCAGCAAGCGTCGCGCGCTGTCGTTGGACGACTGGTTGGGCTTGGCCCGTGACCTGCGCGAAGCCTGCTCGGCGGAGCTGGTAATCAGCGGTTTAACCCTGCTGGAAGCGGCCTCTGAGCTGTCGAGCCTGCGCCGTCTGTGTGACAACGGCGAGCTAATGGTCGAGGCCAACGACCTGGCAGCGGTGCAGTTTCTGGCTGCCAAGGGCGTCGGTTTTGTCGGCGGTGCCGCCCTGAATATCTATAACGGCCATGCCTTGGCCGAGTTCACCGCCTGCGGCCTGCAGCGCTGGGTGCCGCCGGTGGAGTGCTCAGCCGAGCTGATTCGTCAGGCCCGTGCCCAGTATCTAGAGCTGACCGACGTGGCGCCGCTGCCGCAGATTGAAGTGTTTGCTTACGGCCACTTGCCGCTGGCCTATTCGGCGCGCTGCTTCACTGCCCGTGCGCATAATTTGGCCAAAGACGATTGCGCCATCTGCTGTGAGAAGTACCCGGAAGGCATGAACATGCTCAGTCAGGACGGCACGCCGTTGTTCACCCTGAATGGCATTCAAACCATGTCGGCCGAGGTGCATAACCTATTGGCCGATTACCCCTCGCTGCCGGCCTCCGGCGTTGACCTGCTGCGTCTGAGCCCAAGGGCCCAAGGGATGGATCAGGTGATTGCTGCCTTCAATGCGGTGCGCAACGGCGGCTTACCACCGTTGGCGGTAGAGGGCTGCAATGGCTACTGGCATGGCCGTCCGGGCATGCTGCGCGCTGAGGAGTTAGGCGTATGTTGAAGCCCGCGGCGATATTTCTGCGTGGTGCCGAGCGCTGCTTACCGTTAACCCGCCATGTGCCTTTTGTGCTGCAGCGCTTGGCGCTGGAGAAGGGCCTAAATCGGTTGTTCGCTGAGCCACTGGCCGATGGCGCTTTTGATGTGTTGCGCGGCTGCTGGCTGCGCCTACAAGTGCGCGATCTTAATCTGGCCTGGTACGTGACCCTGACCGACCGCGGCTTGCAAGTGGCCGAGCGGGCGCTGGCGCAGGTCAGTATCAGCGGTAGTTGGGGCGACTTCTTGTTGCTGGCCAGCCGCAAGGAAGATCCAGATACCCTGTTTTTTCGTCGCCGTTTGGTGATCGAAGGGGATACCGAATTGGGTCTGGCGGTGAAGAACCTACTCGACAGCCTCGACCCCGATGAGCTGCCGCCCTGGTTGTGGAATGGTCTGCAACAGTTGGGTGATGCGCAGCTCATACGCAGCGCCAGCTGAAACAAAAAAGCCCCGGATAATCTCCGGGGCTTTTTGGTTTTGCCTAACTTTAAGCGTCGATTACGGCTGCAGCAGGTGGCTAGCGCGACGCTTAACCCATCCAGCGTCACGCCATCCGCCGTTATCAGCCCGGATGGCCATCGGTACGCGCACTCAGCAGCATTGGCCCGTAGTACCAGACGAACACGGCGAAAGCGGCGGCCCAGCAGGCAGCGGCCAGCCACAGTGAATACAGCGGCCAGATGCCGTGCAAAAATACCCGCGCAAAGCTGCCGAGATTAAGCAGCGCAAAGGCCCAAACCATGGCTTTTGGCGCCACCAAGTCGCGGCCGGTGTGGCCGAGGCTGACGCGGGCGATCATCGCCAGAATCAAACCACTCATGGCGCCAACGGTCAGTGCATGCAGCGACGGGCTTGGATTGGCCAGCAGGCCAAGGTGCCAGAGCGCCAAGCCGAGAGCGGCGATGGCCAGCCAGGCAATGGCCATATGCAGTGACCAGAGCAAGTCGATTTGCCAGATGCCGTGGTCATACCAGCGCACTAAGCGCAGCAGATGACCAATACCAAAGGCTGCCAGTGGTAGGGCGACCCACAGACTCGGCTGCAGGGCTAAACCTGTGGCAAACAACACGGCGATTAACACGCCGCAAGCCAGCAGGCTTTTATCCAGCCACACCCAAGGCTTAACACCTTGCACCCGACGCAGGCCACGCTGGGTAAAGAACGGGATCACTCGGCCGCCAATCAGGGTCATCATCGCGCCCACTAGCCAGATTCCGGCATAGGCCGCTTGCCGTTGCAGGCCGTCATTAGCCGTGGCTAAGCCATACAGCAGCAGGCAATTGACGCAGGCCATTAACAGCAGCACCGCGACAATCGGGTAGTTGTTCTTTTGCTTCACGCGCCACACTTGCTGGCCCATCAGTGCGGCCACGGCAAACAAAAAGGCGGCCTCCAATGGCAACAGCAGCGGCAGTGGCAGGTTGAACAGCCAGCCCAGTCGTGCAGCCAGCCAGAGCAACGCCAAGGCTGCCAATGGCTTGCCACTGAGGCCCGGTTGGCCGGTCCAGTTCTGTACCGCCGTCAGCAAGAAGCCGGCGATGATCGCCGCACCAAAGCCAAACAGCAGCTCATGGCGATGCCAAGCCATCCAGCCGCCAGCAGGTTGCCAGTTGCCCAGCACGCCACTGAAAGCTGCGATCCACAACGGGATAGCGAGCAGGGCGAACACGCTGCCGCCGAGAAAAAACGGGCGAAAGCTTAGGCGCCAGATGGGCGGTATTTGCAGCGCCTTGCGGCGATCGAGAACCTGCATGGTCATGCTCCTTGCACGATTTAGAGGCGGTACTGGCGTTGCCTGAATGCAGCTAGGCGCCAGCATCAAAGTCGCTGCCCAAGGTGAGTAGGGCGGCGCTTTAGTGCAGTTGTTAGGCGGCATCATAAAGGCTCTACAGCCGTTATGGGTTGATCCGGATTAACTACTGCAGCGTTACTGGCAGAAGGTTGCGCGCATCGGGTTGAGTGTCAGGGCTGGACTGAGCATGATCGACTCGATGCGCTGCTGCAGACCAACCGCGTCAGGGCCATGTTAAAGCCTGCTGCAATGCGCGCCCATGCCCCGCCAGTAGTACCTCCAGCAGCCGTGGCCTGACGTGGGCGGGCGTAGGTGTTTAGTTGGCAGCGGGCGCTGCGGTCGGTGTTGCGCTGCTGGCTGAGGTGCTACTGAGCAGCTGGGTGTAGGCCAGGGTTAGGGCCTCCATCTGCTGCAACAGGGTTTCGCTGGTGGCGGTGATCAAGGTCGGCACATAGCGTTCATCGTCAGACAGGCGAAAGCCGGCCTTGGAGAACGTCCACTGTGCCTGTGCTTTCTCCAGTCCAGCCTTGATGGCGGCATTGTTTTGCGGTGCGACCTGCAGGCTTTTGAGGGCCTGATCGAACTCGTCCACAGCCTGCTGGAATTGTTGCTGCAATTGCGTGCCCGGTAATTTCCAGCTCAGGGCCAAGTAGAGGCTGGCGATACGCTGGCTGAGCATACGCTGACGGCCGCTGCGGTTAATTAACTGCGCCGTGCTGTCGCCGCTGTTGGCCTCGATCAGGCTGACTATTTTTTCGCTTTGCGCCAATAGCTCGTCAGCCTTGGCCATCAGTTGTATGGCGTGGGCGTGGTCGGCCGGGCTCAAGGCCAGTTGCCGATAGTCCTGCCAAAGCGCACCAGCGCTCTGCAATTGTTGGCGGATGGCCGGGTTGGGGGCGTAGTCGTCGAGGGCGAGTTGGTTACTTTCGAAGGTAGCCATGCTCTGGTCCAGTTGCCGGTTAGCAACATCGGGGCGCACCTGACTGCCGAGCATCAGGTAGCTCTTGGCGATGCGCTGGCTGAGCATGCGCTGCTGGCCGGCAAGGTTGAGGGCTTCGGCATTACTAAGCGTTGCCCACGCAGGCAAACCACTCAGGCACAGGATAAGGCCCAGTGCGAAACGCAAGGGTAGAGAAGACATAGGAGATTCCTAAGTTAGCAGCGGCGGCCAACGTGGCTGGCCGCCGCAACTGGGTGCAAGACTTAGTAGCTGTACTGCACTTGAGTCCAGAACTTGCGGGTATCGACGCCATAGTCGTTGGCGTCGTAGTCGGCGTACTTGACCATCGCGACTAAGCCTTTAACCCCAGGGATCGGGTGGGCGTAGGAGATGTCGAACTCATCACCGTACTGGCTGATTGGGCTGCTTTGCTCGGCGCGGAAGTCGTGATACGCGACCTGCGCAGTGCCACCCAATAACGGCATGCTGGCGCCGAGGTAGGCATCTTTAACCCCGTCTACTGGGGTGGTGAGGAACATGTCGGCCCAGCCCTGGAAGGCATGTTTGGTGGCCAGCGGCGTTTGGAAGGCGAGGTTGCCTTTGCCTTTGCCGTCGTTGCCGCCGCCGAGCACTTCATAGCCGCCTTTCAGTGCCACAGTGGCAATGGTGTAGCCCAGCTCTGCCAGGTAGTACTTGCTGTCCAGCTGGTTAGGGTTGTCTTCGTAGTCCTTCTGCTGCGCGTATTCGGCGGCATAGCTCACGCCGGCAATCACGCCGCTCAGGCGCAGGCCATTGGTTTGGCTGGCCAGCGTGCCGAGGGCGGTTGCGGGCGCTACCGCAATGTTGTCCAGGCCCAGTTGATAAACGTAACCGGTCACGGTCAGCTCAGGCATGACTACGTATTGCACGTTGTACAGCTGGCTGTGGCCTTCGATATTGGCGGGGTTAGTAATAGTGTCGTACTGGCCGTTGTCCGGGCCGAAGATGGTGTTGATGTTGTCGATATAAGCAGCCGTCAGGGTCAGGCCAGTCAGGGGTTTGAGCTGGATTAGGCCGCCGTCGTAGGTCTGCTCGTTCTGGCGCCAGCCCACGCCACCGATATAGCGTTGGTTGTCCAAGTTAATGCGCTGACGGCCGGCCACGGCGCTGCCGTATTTGTGGTCGTAGCGCAGCAGTGCTTGGTTAATCTCGGTGCCGTCGGGGTCCGGCACGGTTGAGAACTGGGCCTGGCCGTTGCGGGTGGAGTTGAAGACTTCATCGCCGATATGGCTGACGTTGTCGGCCTCAACCAAGCCGGAAAGCCCGTACCACTGGCCGCTCTGGAAACCGATGCGAGTGCGCAGGGTTTGTGCGTTGGCGTGGTTCTTGGCGTTGTCTTCATCGACAAACTCGTAGCGGTAGCGAGCATCAACAATCGCTTTGCCGCCGCTGATCAAGTTGCCTAAGTCTTCACTCGCAATAGCCTGCGCGCTGCTGCCGGCGATTGCCAAGGCTAGCAGGGAAAGTTGCAGTGTTTTCATGGCGTATATCTCATCAAAGGAAACAGGAATTCAGGCGCTCTGGCTCTGTGGGCAATCGCGGGCAATGATCTCGCCGGGTTGCAGCAGCAGGCTCAGTTCAGCAAATAGGGCGTCTACCTGCGCGGGGCTGCAGTCTTCGCCGTAGCGTTTACGCAGGCCGTGTTGGCTGAGAATTAAGTGCGTGTCTGGGGTGATGGCGTGCTGCTCCAAGCAGCCTTTAACGCATTGCAGCGGGCAACCGTCGAGCGCCAAGATCGGCCGGCCAGACTTAGCCTTATTGACTAAGGCAGGCACGTTGCCGCCCACGCCGGCGATGCACGACATTTCAGCGAGGCCTTGGCGATCCAAGCGCAGAGCAAGGGTGTTAGCCAGCTGCGCGACGTTGGAACAACCCGAGCAGGAATACACGATAGGCAGCGAGCTGTCGGACATCTTGAGTCACTCCAGACAGGAATCTGATGAGTAGTCTGGGCAATCCTAAGGCGCTAAAGCCTTGATCATTGTCAAGGTTGCGCCGCCCACCGCAGGGATACTGGAGCCAGCATCCGCCATTACTGTGTAAGGTGCGGATAAGTCTTATTTGGAGCGTCAGACAATGCAGTTGAACAAGCTACTGGAGAACAACCGCTTTTGGTCTGAGTCGCTGAACGCGCGTGACCCGGAGTTCTTTAAACGTTTGGCGATGCAACAGCGCCCGGAGTTTTTGTGGATTGGTTGCTCCGACAGCCGCGTGCCGGCTAACGAAGTGGTGGGCTTGATGCCGGGCGAGCTGTTTGTGCATCGCAACGTCGGCAACATGGTGGTAGCCACCGATATGAACCTGCTGTCGGTGCTGCAATATGCGGTGGATGTGCTGCAGGTTAAGCACATCATCGTTTGTGGCCATTACGGTTGCGGCGGCGTGCGCGCGGCCATCAGCCATCAAGCCCTGGGCCTGATCGACAACTGGCTGCGGGCAATTAAAGCGCTGTATCACCAAAGCTTGCACGAGTTCGAGGGCATGAATGACGAGCAACGGGTCAATCGCCTGTGCGAGCTCAACGTGCAGCGTCAGGTGCGCAACGTGTGCCACACCACCATCGTGCAGAACGCCTGGATGCGCGGCCAAGATCTGACGGTGTATGGCTGGATCTATGGCCTGGAAAACGGCCTGATCAAGGACCTGGACAGCACCATCAGCGCGCCGGAGCAGCTCGATAAGGCGTTCCTCTACGAGCTGTAGGCAAGCGCACGCCCATGGCTATGTGCGGTGGGCGTTGGCGTTGGTCGCCGCTGGGTGGTTATTCAGCTTTACCCGGCTGTAGGTCAAGCAGCCACGGCTCAAGACGTTTACCAAAGGCGAGTTCGGCGTTGAATAGCTTGTCGCCACCGGTGTGCGGGAAGTCTGGGTTGTCTGGCCGCCGTGGCAACGTGGCGAATAACGCATGCCAGCGCTGCGGCAGGTTAATGAGTTCGGCCACCGGCACATCTGCCGAGCCGCCGATTTGCCAGGTGCCTTGATCGTGCCAGGCCCAGGCATCAAAGCGCGCGCGCACAATGGCGTAACGCTGGCGGTCTGGGTAGCGTGCGCGCAGACGGGTTAAGTCGCTGCCGGCATCAATGATAAATAAGCGGCTGGCGCTGCTTTGCTCCTGCTGCAGGGTGTTGCGGGCCTGATTGTGACTATCAATTAGCTTTTGATTGTTGGGCAGGGCGCTGAGGTCGTCACGGCTTTTTTGCCATTGCTCACGGGCCATCCGCAGTTGTTGCTGATACAGCGGGCCGTTGAACTCCAACACCAGCAAACCTTCACGGTCCAGTTGGCGGCGATAGCGCTGCACGCTGTCCTCGTTGAGTTCGCTGGGCAGCGCAAAGCCGACCGCCTGCATCTGTGCTGCAGTCAGTTGGCGCAGGCTGTTGTAGCTGTAGTCATTGGGCTGGCTGTTGGGCCAGCGGTAGTTCAGGCGCAGAGCGAGGCCGCTGTCATCTTCGCGCCAGTAGGCATGACCGTCGCCCAGCTCCCGCTCAGACAGATGCAAACGGCTATCGGCTGGTGCGCTGCGATTCCAGGCCACGCCGGCAAGCACGATGGCGTTCAGCAGCACAATTAAAGCAAGCCCTGCAAACAGATTGTGGCGGTTGCTCCGGTTCATCGTGCACCTCCCGCGAGCAAACCATTGGCACTGCGCAGACGCCGCAGAATCAGCAAAATCAGCACCGCGCTGAGGCCCAGCAGCAAGAAGAACAGGTACTTGGGCATGCTCAGCCACCACCAGTCGAACAGCTTGGTGTAGAGGAAGATGACGAAGAACGTCAGCCCGGTATTCACCACCTCGCTCCAGTCACGCTGTACGCCGAGCCAGATCACCGCAGCCGCCAGCACAAAGCCCAGCAGCTGATAGGCCGCTTCGATGTTGTCGCTCGGATACTCCAAGTAGCTGCCATCGCCCCAATGCGCCAGCACTAACAGCGGCAGAAATAACGCCAATAAGGCGAACACTCGATAGGTCATGGCGAAGCCAGCAAAGCGCGACTGCGGGCGCAGCCACGGCACGGCAAACATCAGCAGGGCGGCGGGGAAGAAATTCTCCGGGCGCTGCCCAACATCCAGCCAATACACGCCGCTCCAGGTGCCTACCCGTGCGGCGATAAACCCCAGCAGGCAAATAATGCCAGCCGCCAGCAACACCCGCGCCTCCGTGGCGTAGGCCAGCAGCAGGGCGTAGACAGCCCATGGCAGCAGGGCTTTGTCTGACGGGGTGATGTTGAAAATTTGCCCGAGCATAACGATGTTCAGCACAAAGCAGGCAAAGGCCAGCATGGCGGCCAGCTTGCTGAAATAGCCCGAATTGTCGCGCTGCTGCACAACCAGGGTTAGGCCGAGTGTCAGCACGCTGGCGCCGAATAAAATGGCCACTTGGGCCACCTCGCCGAACAGCCCCCAGAATTGATAAAACAGAAAAAACACACTGGCGGCCAACGCCAGCGCGCCAAGGAACGAGGCAATGCGCATCCCCAGCGACAGTTGCCGCGCGTGGTTGTTCTGGTCGATGTCGAAGGCGGCGCGATACTGCGCCAACAAAGCCTGTTGATGCGCCTGCAGGCGGCTGCGCTGGGGTTCGCTGAGCTGCAACACCTGCTCGGCTTCTAGGCGTTGCAGCTCAGTATTGAACACGCCGATAGCGTCGGCCCGCTGCTGGGCATCACTGCGGTTAAGGGTGGGCATGGCGATCCTTGCGATGGCTCTGCGCTAGAGCGAATGGGCAAGACTCTAACGATAAAACCGCCGGCCTGACAACGTTGGCGCCGCTGTGCGACGCCATTCACTCAACCGCTGGCTGTGCCTCAGAAGCCTTCTAGAACGATCTTGCCGCACGCTTTACCGCTCTCCAGCAAAGCATGGGCGCGGCGCAGGTTACTGGCATTGATGGTGCCGTAATGCTCGCCGAGGGTGGTGTGCAACGTGCCGGCATCGATCAGTTGCGCGACCCGCTGCAGCAGCGCGTGCTGGGCTTGCATGTCCGGGGTTTCGAACAGCGAGCGGGTGTACATAAATTCCCAGTGCAACGACAGGCTCTTGCGCTTGAGCTTAACCACGTCGAGCTGGGCGGGATCGTCGATCAGCGCCAGTTGCCCTTGTGGCGCCAAGGCTTCGATCAGCTGCTCGAAGTGTTGATCGGTGTGAGTCAGGCTGGCCACATGGTTGACCTGCTCGATACCCAATTGCTGCAACTGTGGCAGCAACGGTTGGCTGTGGTCGATCACGTGGTGGGCGCCAAGCTGGCTTACCCATGCAGCGGTTTCCGGGCGTGAGGCGGTGCCAATCACCGTTAGGCCAGTCAGCTGACGGGCCAGTTGAGTGAGGATCGAGCCAACCCCACCGGCCGCGCCGATGATCAGCAGGCTTTGCCCGTTGCTGGCGCTGCCTTCGGCGATTTTTAGCCGCTCAAACAACAACTCCCAGGCGGTAATAGCGGTCAGGGGCAGGGCGGCGGCCTCAGCAAAGCTCAGGCTTTTTGGTTTGTGGCCGACGATGCGCTCATCCACCACGTGCAGCTCGCTGTTGCCGCCGGCACGTTGCAGGGCGCCGGCGTAATACACCTCATCGCCCACCTTAAATAAACTCACGGCACTGCCAACCGCCTGCACCACACCGGCCACATCCCAGCCCAGCACCTTGGCCTGTCCGTCGCTGGGGGCAACGGTGCGGCGGATCTTACTGTCTACCGGGTTAACCGAGATGGCCCGCACCGCCACCAACACATCGCGCGGGCCAGGCGTTGGCGCGGGTAGTTCAATATCCTGCAACGCTTGCGCATCGCTGCTCGGCAGGGACTGGTAATAGGCGACAGCTTTCATATATGCACTCCGTAAAAACTAACTGGAATTTCGTTGTGGTTAACGCTGCAATCACAGCGCCTTTAATAAGGTCGATTAGGTTGTGTGTTGCAAGGCTCACATCACCCGATAATCAGGGCTGCCGTGCGGCATAGGCGTTCAAGGTTAACGGTTAAGGCCAATCGATACACCGGCATGTACTCAAGCATGCCATTACGCCTGTCACAATGGCGTTGTAGAGTACCGGCCGCTGCCATCTGACCGCTGATTGCTGAGTGATGCCATGTCTGTTGAACCTCCACACGCCTTGAGCCCTCCCAGTGTCAGCCTGCTACAGGCGTTCTGGTTTTGGTTGAAGCTGGGCTTGATCAGCTTCGGCGGCCCGGCGGGGCAAATTTCGATCATGCACCAAGAGCTGGTCGAGCGGCGGCGCTGGATCTCTGAGCGGCGCTTCTTGCACGCGCTCAATTACTGCATGTTGCTGCCCGGCCCCGAGGCCCAACAACTGGCCATTTATATCGGTTGGCTGCTGCACCGTACGTGGGGCGGGGTGATTGCCGGCGTGCTGTTCGTACTGCCGTCGCTGTTTATTCTGATCGGCCTGTCGTGGTTGTACGTAGCCTATGGCGATGTGCCGGTGGTGGCGGGGCTGTTTTATGGCATCAAGCCCGCAGTCACCGCCATTGTTGTGCAGGCCGCTCACCGGATCGGCACGCGCACACTAAAAAACAACTGGCTGTGGGCCATTGCTGGGGCGTCCTTTGTGGCGATTTTTGCCTTGAATCTGCCGTTCCCGTTGATCGTCCTCGGTGCTGCTGTGATCGGTTATCTGGGCGGTCGATTTGCCCCAAGCCAATTCAGCCTCGGCGGCGGTCACGGCCCAACCAGTCAATCGTTCGGCCCGGCGCTGATAGACGACGACACACCCAGCCCCGCGCATGCCCGCTTTCGCTGGTCACGCTTAACCCTGTTGCTGATGGTCGGCGCCGGTTTGTGGTTGCTGCCGATGGCGCTGCTCACCGGGATATTCGGCTGGCAGGGCACATTTACGCAGATGGCCTGGTTTTTTAGCAAGGCAGCGCTGCTGACCTTCGGCGGCGCCTACGCGGTATTGCCCTATGTGTATCAAGGCGCAGTCGACCATTACGCTTGGCTGACGCCGATACAGATGATTGATGGCCTGGCGCTGGGGGAAACCACACCGGGGCCGTTGATTATGGTGGTGGCCTTTGTTGGCTTTGTCGGTGGCTACGTGCAGCAAGTGTTTGGCACGGAGCAGGCGTTTATAGCGGGCGCTCTGGCGGCAACGCTGGTTACGTGGTTCACCTTTCTGCCGTCGTTTTTATTCATTCTCGCCGGTGGCCCGCTGGTGGAATCGACGCACAACCAACTGAAATTTACCGCGCCGCTGACTGCCATAACCGCCGCTGTAGTGGGCGTGATCGTTAACTTGGCGCTGTTCTTCGGCTACCACGTATTTTGGCCCACAGGTTTCAGCGCTAACGTTGACCTGCCCTCAGTCGTGATCGCCGCCATCGCCGCCGTTGCCCTATTTCGCTACAAGCGCGGGGTAATTCAAGTGCTGCTGGGCTGCGCCCTAGCGGGCTTGCTGGTGCATGGCTTACGGGGGTAGCGCACAGCACTGGCTGGCACGAACCTAAATAGACAACCTCAGCCGAGTTGCGTAATTTGGCCGGGCATTTCACTGGCACAAGGCGAGTGAATGAGTCGTTCGAACATGTCGCGTTGCCTTTTTTTGCCGTGTCGCCTTTGTGTCAGGCGATACGAGCGTATTCAAGGAGTTAGGCGTGGACAAGGAACGTTATCAGACACAAGTGACGCAAAGCATTACGCCGTTTGTGTCGTCTACTTATAGTTAGAGATTGCACGGATGCATGCGTTAAAACTTATAAAGTGGGTACTCATTTCTATAGGAGTCACTTTCCTAGTACTTTTATCTTTACTGGCATTTGCTTATTGGCATGCAATTTCTGGAGTTTTCAGCTCTGAAACTTTTGAAAAAACAAAATGGCACGCCGCAATATCCGACGAAAAATCTGCCACTTGCTACCGTGGAGGGATGGCTAACGATATACAAGGCTTATTATCAAACAAAATGACTGAAAATGACGTAGCTGTTTTACTTGGAGAGCCAAGCGAACAGTTTACGA